>Ga0137358_10000474_pt1 | contig 18546 bp, 24 predicted proteins | sample Mad1_20_16metaG_FD_105551 | JGI IMG/M metagenome (GOLD analysis project Ga0137358, IMG submission 105551) | Vadose zone soil microbial communities from Angelo Coast Range Reserve, California, USA - Mad1_20_16 metaG | ecosystem: Environmental > Terrestrial > Soil > Vadose zone | place: USA... | reverse complement strand
GTTCAAGGTCTTCCTTGTCGGGTATAAAACAGGCGTCCCTAAAAGCATATTCTGAAGATGCACCTAGGTATGAGGCCATCGAAGGGACGTTCACGCCGCCTCCTGGGCCCTCGACTGGTGCAGCCCCCCCGGCCATGCTGCACGCAGGCTCCTATGGAGGTTATGACTCAAGGTCATACGAGTCTGGTCCTCCCTTTGTCCCGGATAATACAGTGGAGAATGAAGACGATGGCCAGTTGCCGTCACTCCACGATGGCATGGGGAAAGTACCTTTTGTTTCGCATTCCTTGCCTGTGCCACGTCCGTTGTTATCCCCCGGTCTCGAAGCCGAATCCGTTCAGGAACCTGATGGACGAGTAGCCCAAGACCGGCCTCCGCCTGTCCCCACTAAGGGTCCAGACAATGGGCGAGCATTGGATACTGCTGCCGCGCGGGGAGTTTCGCGCGTAGATTCCCTTATGTATCAACCGCCTGCTGCTATACCAGGGGGTCCGTCGCCTCAACCCTTGGCGACTGCAATGCCAACCACTCCACCAGTGGTACACACCTCGCCGCGGACCAGCTCGGTCTCCCCTGCCCCGTCACCTATCGCGCGTGCGCGAAATCGTGCGTCGGGATCATCGCCCGTCCTTCGAACCTCTTCAGAACGTCCCTCGCCAACAAATAGTTCTCCATCGCCACTCGGGGCATCGACCGCTTCCTCTCCAATACAGCAAGCACAGCTTTCTCCACCAAGTAGCGTGCTTGGACAATCATCTTTACCCTCCCTAACCAGTCTTAATAACTCGTCCTTCCGAACGCCGCCTGAGCTTCCCCCTAGCATCAAGCCAGCCAATTCGCCACGTCCTCTGCCCCAAGTACAAGGGGTATTCGCTCTAGGAAAGTCGCCACCGGCTGCTCGCCAAGGGCGCGGCATGATCTCGGCGGCTGCGTTCCGACGGCCCGCTGCACACGCTGCCAATGCCAGTGGCACGGGCTCCGAGCCTCTTATCACTGGCAGCCCTCGGGATATGGATATAAGCCTACTATCCGAGTCGATCAGGAAGAAGGAATTGCGCAGTTCGCTAAACACACTGGGGATGAATAGTACAATGATCCCGGTGCCATTGCTACCCAGCGCACAACCACCAGAGCTGCACGAGGAAAACGAGTTCGACTATAGTTCAGCGTACTGTCATGATAGTGCTGGTGGGGATGATCCGGCGGACTCACCACCGCCGTCCTATGCTGAATCCCGGCCAGCGCGCGGTAGTTTGTGATGATTATTTATACATGCTCGTTTCTGACATTACGTACTACGGACTCGGATGTTTTGATTTCTGCAAATATCTTCCCTGTTATCCTGTCAGCTGCGGCATGAGATCTGTTCTTCACTGCCAACACTTTTGGTGACCCTAACCTCAGATTAGTAAGGCTCCCGCCACCGATGCCATTGTATCCCCATACACCAACCGACTTCCAATCATCATGTCGAGCTCTCGATCCCAGGAGGACACATACGAGGCTCAGAATGATCAACGGCTCGACGAACTTCACTCCAAGATCCGCACGCTCCGAGGAGTAAGTCGGTCAACTAACCAGCATTAGCCTCGTCCTCAGAGACACGCGGCTTCTAGGTTACCACAGACATTTATGACGATGCAGAACGCCAGAATCTAGTTCTCGATGAGACTGTGCGCTTTTACGCTTTTTTATTCTCTCTTTTACAGCTGATCTCCCTGGACTTCCATGAAAAAGACCAATACTTTCAGTTCAGTCGCGTCCGGTCTTATGTCCTCTGCTGACCGCATGACTCGGGCGGTGGCCCCGAACATGACAAAAACAATGCGAATAGTGATCGCCATTTTTGCGTTGTTGGTTGGAGCGTGGCTTTCTAGACTCGTGCTTGCTCGGCTGTTTGGCTGGTAGTTGGTTTGGCTGGTTTGGTTGGTTTAGTGAGTGAGGCCAAGGCTCGTCGTTCATATGAGAATAGATCGCTGACGAGAGTTGACATAGTCCCCTATTCACACGGATGACTTCTGATTTCCCTATGCTTATTGGACTTGGATGCATGCGTAATTTTATGCATTATTGCGCCTGATGTCTGTCTAGTGTGCATCATGTGTGATACTGCCAGTGTACAGCAACCGACGGAATAATCGAGCGTGCTCATGCACAGGAGTACTACAGACCGATACTTTCCTGTCGGTCGTCGAGTCACCTGGCATTGACCTGTGCTCTGCGAAATTACAATAAGTATTGTTCAAGACGCTTGATGAGCTTCTTTATGAGCCCTATTGAATTGAAACGGATGGAGAACCTCCAATACTATCTTTCGTTCAATTACCGGGCTCAGGCTCTAGAAGAATAGGTTGACCTTAGGCATAGGTCCCTTGTCCTAGTCATATGAAAGGATCACAGAGACGGAGACTGGTCATCAGGCGAAGTTGCTTGATCATCGAGCCACGCTCGTAATTCGCACTACGGTACATCGTAAAGATTTGGGGTGTGTGCGGTACTGTACGGTACGTATATGATGATATGATGGTCATAGAACGTACAGTACTAGTACTGCCGTAGTACTATAGAACACCACCGTGACTGAGTAACCAGGATCATCAGGATGAAGTCTAGGTTTGAGTGCCATCATCATGATCATTATCGCCGGTTGACGTAGGGCCTTGACAGCACTGCGGCTCCAAACACCGTGACTGACGGTGTCTTAGTACTAGCGATGCCTTCATCGGTGACACTACCCACAGCAACCATTCAAGATGACTTCACTACAGTACTTTCCGAAGTCCACGCCGGCACTATCCCCTCAGAGAACATCTGGCTCTCCTGCTACAAAGATGGCGAACCCTCCGTACATGGAAAGATCTCCGTGAGCCTCCACGAACAAGATCGTGATCGCGTCGAACTCGTCGGAACGGGTGGCGTCGAGCTCACCCGTACGTCGCAGGTGAGCATCATATCATCTTTTCTGGTTTCTCTGGAATGGGGAAATGATTCGTTCGTTTGACGTCGGTCCGTCGTCGGTCCTTTCGTTCGTCCGCTGATTTCGAGCCCGGGGTCATTCATTAGTTCAGGTACACCGCCCGTTGTGTAGGACTCGGTGTCAATTCTGTAGATTTCATTTCTCCGAGGGAGGTTTATGCGGATCCTTCATACTCGGACGAGACACGTGTGAGTAGTACGGATGTTGATGAGAGTAGCTTCGCGAACAAAACGGCGCTCATGAGCCCCTCTCATAGCCACGTCAAATTCCGTCCTTTGCGATTTCCAATGGACTCCTTGTGACTGCCCTACTCGATGGCACGCTCTCGGTGTACAGTCATCCACCCTCACCATCGGTCACTGCTACGTATCCTATACCAACCACGCATGTCCTACAACCTACCGTGACGACAAAGCTACATAGGTCTGTCGTCAACGCATTAGAGATCTTGCCCGGGACATCCCCAGATCCATTGCTCGCCTCTGCAGGCTCCGATTTCACGATCAATGTCACTCGCTTGCCCACTGCCACCTCCGAGTCATCAAATAATACGCCACCCTCTCTAACACCCCTTCTATCCTTCAAGGGACACTTGCGCCCAGTAGTATCACTGCTCCCCCTTCCAAACAACTCCCTACTTTCCGCCAGCACAGATGGTTCGCTCTGCATGTGGGATATCCAATCCGGCACGCAGAAGGCAATGTGGACGATGCCCAAGCCTGTGGTTGCACTCGCAGCCGCATCCGACGATGCAAGCGGCGGTGCATGGGTAGCCATGGCAGATGGAAACGTACGGTTGATTGACACACACGGTAGTACGTCCGCAGCGAAGTGGTCAGCTGGAGTGACAGCGCGCGCGATTGCAATGTCCGCCAGTGGGAAGGAGATTGCCCTAGGCGCCGCGGACGGTACGGTCACGCTATTCGACGTCCATGGGGCCTCCATCCGTGAGCAGTGGAAACGTAGTGGTGCACCCGTAGAGTGCGTATCGTTTGCACCCGGAGACCGCGTTTTGGCTGGTGGAGAAGACGGACTGCCGTACCTGGTGGATACACGAGGAGATGATCACGCTGGGTTGCTTGTCAGTGAGCTGGTTTTTGGGAACGTTGAGGCTGTGCGAGCCCTCCGCGTTTCAGGAGATTTAGTATACGTGTCAGGTGATGGGGGTGTTGTCCGAAAATATCAGCTGTAGATTGAGATAAGAAGTATTCGTCTGATGACAATTTTCTATTTGCTCCTGTGCCGCTGCGCGTGAGGTGTTTAGCCAAATCCTAAAACCAGACTGCCTTGGGTTTCTCCTTCTGCCTGTATCTTAACACTGATGTCGCCTGGGCCATTCGCTCTACGCATTCAACACGGTACGGTCGCATCTGTATCTCACGGATGTTATCTGATTCGCATTTAGGTATCGTCGGCGGTTTCGTCCCTCCCAACCCTTCTGCAGTGCACGATCTTACACTAGAGGCCAAAGATACTCCACACATCCTCTTACTCTCCCAGTTTCCATCGGATCCGGCGGCCCAGCCACTGAAACCTAGGAATATCCCAGTCTCCGAAGACACCACCAGTCTCGTCAAAGAGCTGGAAGGTATTCTACGCAAATTGCCCAAAGAGGACATGCCTTTGGCGGATATCTACGGTAGGAACATCGGCATCTTTTGGCAGGGGCCGGATGGATTCGAGTGGGTGAATTCGGCGCCTCAGGGCTGTGGGGCGTCCGAGGGTAGCACTGTGGTGACGGAGAACGATAAGAAGGCATTTGATCGTGCGGTAGAAATTACGGAAGTCCTGGTCAAGAGGGGAGTGGCCCATGAAGCTGCATGAAGGCACATAGGGATGCTACTCGATTGTATGTATGATTTCGTATGAATGATCACTCGGGGGTAAAGTGGTCTACTAGCATGTGGCGATTGTCACCCCCTTTACATGCGGCCGCATCTGGAAGAGATCACAAAGGGAATATGTCATGATGAACATCACACTCACCCTCTTCACGCGAAGGGTCGGTCGGACCATCAGAATTCCCCGTTGTCGGCTTGCATTCGATGCTTTTCTGCCGGACAGTCATATGACTGGGACATGTTCACGTGCGGGACGCCCTCCACGCGGGCTTCAGCCATTCCACACGGTCACCGCGGGAATACATCGGAGGAAATGCTACATCGACACAGTTCAGTCCCACTCCAACACAACGAATTCAAGGTGGTGAGACTCGTGACGTGATGTCATCAGTTTGGTTGGCAGGTGGAAGGCTCTGACACACCTTATCTGTTGTCACGGTCTGCCTGGTCGAAACTTACCTCGGGGATCTCACCGTACAACCCAATCAGGGTTCAACGTTCAACGTTCAACGTACGTACGTACCCGGCGTTGCAAGTATGGTGTGACTACGAACAGGCGTCGCTGTTGTTCACGATACCCAAAAGTACTGTGGCCAATAATAACCTACTAGTACTAGTGTGTACGTAGAGCGTATAAGACCTCATTACAAGTCACCTCACCCTTCTGACCCTTGACCTTCTTAACAGCAGCCTGCGCCCCTCCCCTCCTTGCCCCTGAACGTGCGTGTGCCGTCGCTGACTGTTCGCTTTGTAAGGCTTGTATTTTGGCTTGTACAGCCGCTTCACAGCGGGATGCTGTTGCGGTCTTAGGACCAGTGTTGTATGGTGTGAAGTAATTGTACGATCACGGAGTCGGATTCACGACATCCTTCACTATGATTGATTCCGAGTCTAGACTAAGCGGATCCCGTCACCGACTGGCAGATCGTGCAGAGATCACACTCCAATTGTACATCCAGATTTTCATTTGGCGAGCTCGTCTTTTATTACTCTATGGATTGAAACTAGCCGAATTCATGGCTGCATATCCACTGACAATATTCTAGATACAGGTTCAATTCAAGTTGTCACACTTTTTGTGGCGTGGCATTTTCAATTCCGCCGCTTGCAATTAGCAAGCTAGTCTCTAACTGATCCTTCGCACATGGACACTATGGTTCCTCGGATACACTAGCCTATCGGGTTGCTCTCGGGGTTTTTTGAGTATTCTAGATGATATCGTTGTGGGGAAAGCGGGGACCGGTTATGTGTGAAAGCATGTGCACCACTTCTTGCGAAGAAGCCCACTTCTGGGTTGTTCCGACTCGGGTGCGGCGGGCTTCACAAGCTTCGATTCCACGCAACAAGCATTAGATTTCCTTTTGAAGCAAGAGTCTATCTGTTGCACCACATGGACACCCATCAAAACTGGAGATGAGAAGGCAAATAATTTTCCACTGGCAGCATATAGCTCACTCTTCTCCCTGGTGCTAGCCACGCATCGCCCCCCCTCAGTGAACAAAGTAGAGAACAATGAAGAAGCAGCAGGAAGATGATGCCTCCTTTGCAGCAGTCAACGAGGCTCCTCACATGTTGGAGTCAGAAAAGACTGTCTCCATCAACTCAGTCGCTCATCAACTCGATGACCTCGGTCTTATCGCTCCAACTGAGGAGGAGATAAGCACCCTTCGCCACGTCCCCGATAAGATCAATTGGCCTGTGTACTGTAAGCCCTCTTTAATCTTCCTCATAACCCCGGTATGTCTCTGAAACAATGGCGTAGTGATTGCCTTCGTAGAACTGGCAGAACGCTTCTCTGTGAGCCTTATATCTTTGAGCCCTTTCAAACGTCTGATTGTGTTATTGTGCAGTATTACGGTGAATCCTACTCCGTTCCATTTTCCCTTCACTTGGACGATGTGCGCTTATCATCGCGCTTCGTTTCTCAGGCAGTATCGTAATTTTCGTGCGTTTGTGTAGCATTGACCCCTCAGGTTCTGTTTATTTATCATTACCATCCATTCCTTAGGTCAATTACATCCAGCAGCCCCTCCCCAAGGGCTCTAAGACTGGTGCTGGTGGAAAGCACGGCGTCTCTGGTGCTCTGGGCCGAGGACAATCAGCTTCCACCGGTCTCACCACTTTATTGCAGTTCTGGTAATCATGACGGCTCATACATATTGCCTCTCGAAGTGCGCTGAAAATGCTATAATAGGTGTTACGTCACTCCGCTCCTTGGCGCCTACATAGCAGACGAGAAGTGGGGGCGATACAAAACTATCACTGTCTCTGTGTTTATTGCTCTCATCGGGCATATCATCCTTATCATCTCGTCCATCCCACCAGTCATCGTGCATCCTAATGGGGCACTTGCAGCGCTTTCCGTTGCAATCGTTATCATGGGCCTTGGCACAGGGGGTTTCAAGGCGAACATCGCGCCACTTGTTGCTGAACAACAGCGTCACAATCGCCCTTTTATCTCCCAAACCAAGTATGGTGAGCGTGTGGTGGTCGATCCGACTCTGACTACATCTCGTGTTTATATGGTGCGCTTTCTCTTGCACGCCATCAATCAGCATGACGGATTGCTTTTGTAGTATTTCTACTTCTTCATCAACATTGGTGCAATGGTTGGCCAGATCTCCATGACGTATGCTGAGAAGGTTTGTTTTATCTCCAATGCGGGATTGATCACTCTGATCACCAGCTATGGTACGCAGTATGATGGTTATTATCTCGCATTTACTCTCCCTACCGTTGTTTTCCTGCTTTGCCCCGTTGTCCTTTTTCTTGGCCATAACATGTACCACCGTTCTCCTCCTCAGGGCTCAGTGCTTGCCAAGGCGATTAAACTTTGGGCATACGCTGCGCGGGGTAAATGGACTTTAAATCCCATCAATCTCTACAAAAATCTCAAGGGCGATGACTTCTGGGAGGCTGCTAAACCGAGCAATATCCCGGACAGCCAGAGGCCAAAGTGGATGACGTTCGATGACAAATGGGTCGAGGAGGTTCGTCGTGGCTTTAAGGCATGCTCCGTGTTTATGTGGTATCCCATATACTGTATGTCTCTCATTGAAGTAAGTCGCGGATTGCTAAAGCTTGGAACAGGGCTCCCATATAACCAGATAGTCAATAACTTGACGTCCCAAGCCGCTGTTATGGTGACTAATGGCGTTCCGAACGATGTCATCAATAATCTCGACCCCCTCAGCCTGATCATCTTCATTCCTATCTGTGATTTGCTCGTCTACCCAAGCCTTCGCAAGATAGGCATTAACTTCACCCCAATCAAGAGGATTACTGCTGGTTTTCTCACTGGTTCGGCTGCTATGATTTGGGCTGCTGTCGTGCAACACTACATCTACAAGGCATGCTTCATAACCTTAAGCGACGTAGGATTTGTCTGATAATCTTGTTGCCATATTTAGACTAACCCCTGTGGGTCATTCGTGTCGACCTGCCAAGATGCCGATGGAAACCCTGTTACCTCTTCTCTTAATGTATGGATACAGAGTGGATCTTACGTTCTTATTGCGCTTTCTGAGATTCTGGCGTCCATCACTGGCCTCGAGTATGCTTTTACCAAGGCGCCCAAAAACATGAGGTCACTGGTCATGGCGGTGTTCCTGTTCACTTCTGCTATCTCCGCTGCCATTGGGGAGGCCTTTAACTGTAAGCCATTTATTTCAGCAAAATATGGTCGCACTGATCGATCGTGATACGGCAGCTCTGTCCACGGACCCGCGGCTAGTATGGAACTATGCTACGATGGCAGGCTTGTCGGGCATCGGTGGGATTCTCTTCTGGTTCTCCTTCCGTCGGTTGGATGGAGAGGACGCAGCGCTGGACAAGCTCGGAGAGGGTCGGTTCTTTGAATCTTGAGTAGTCGTTGCTGTATGTATGATAGTTGGACAAAATGCGACTGATGGTCGTAAAAGGCAATCAGAGACGCCCAAGCGCAGGCGCTGCCTCCAGTGTGCCGCGTCCACCGTGACACGACGACGAGGTGCTGACCACCTACTCCACCCCTATCAACCACTATCTCTCGTGCGTTGCTGAAACGCGCCATCGACTCCCTTTGTTCCTCTTCTCAATCCATTTGCTTTTTCCCTATAGAAGTCGACCTAATGTTCTCTCCAGCATAATATACCAAGTCTTGCCGCAGGCCCACCCATTATTGCCATGTCCAATGAAGCGCACAAGGCGGACCAGATTGCTTATAGGTACTACAATAAGCTCGCATCCGTCGTTCACGCTGCCAGAGCCACCACGGAACCTAACCCTCAGGCCAAGGTCGACAAATGGGTTCGTCATCTTTCAAGTTTCTTATCGTCCTCTCGCACTCACGAATGGCTCTCAGTTCAACCTCGAAACTCCTGATGCTGAAATATTCAAAGAGCCTCTAAGGCCTTATCGGACCCTGTCCAACGTGCCGAACCCCCTGCCGTTTGAGCTCCAAATTCTCTTGTCTGTCCCAGACCTCTCCGCGAATCAAGTCCTCGTCTATCGAGGCGCAGATTCATCCCGTCTTCGCATAGAACCCACCCCCAAATTTATTCTCCTCGAATCCTGGTCTGTTCAGTTCTCGCCCCGGCGGGGTGAGAGCAGCGGGGACGCGGCCGACCTTGGCCTCTCTACTGTTTACAAGCATGGTATCGGGCTTTTCAGAAGCATCTACACGCTCTTACGCGTCCTCCCCACCTGGAAATTGCACAAGCGATTGCGCCGTCGTGTTGCCGTACCTTCCAACCGGAACGTCAACTTGAACATCGAGCTACGCGTACGCAGCGGCCGAGATCAGGGTGGTGTCCTTGGATTTGGTAAGCCCCCTTGACACACCTCCTCGACACAAAAACACCCTCTTATTAGCCTCATGGTTCAGACGTGTCTCCGGCGGCGCAAGCACCCCCGCTTGTCACCGAGTCACACACGTTTCCGTCGGTCCCTCACCCTTACGGGAGTATCACACTATCTGTCCGCTACCTCACCAATCCACACTTCCATTTGGACGAACTGGAATCCCTCCTCTCGTCCCGCTTCTTCTCCCTTGATGAGGGTGCCGATTTCACACCGACCCTAGTTAAGAACCAGCAGCGGGAATCTCTATCAAGTTCACCTGGGAGCCTGCCATTAAGGACTTCTTTGCCTACGTCTCCACCGACATCTACTTCGCTTGCGGATCGCCTAGCTCGACAAGCCGTTCAGCCTTCTCACACACATTCCCGTACTACGTCATTCCCGGCTTCGGCGGCCACACGTCCCCCACCATTACAAGGCAGCAGGGTCGGGGCGACTCCAGACTTGGGTGGGACTTCTGGCCAGTCCTCCGCTTCTTCGCGTTTCGAGATTCCTGCCCTCCCGGTACCGAATCCGAGACACCGTAGGGAAAGCATGGGCTCGGTAGGTTTTCATTTCGGGGTGCGATTGGCGGCCTTCCTTATCGTTCGTCTTAGGATCTTCCATCTCTTCCCGGGCCGTTGCCAATTCGTCGCCCGCAGCTGAATCCTCTCAATCCGTTCAAGGTATCAACTCTCTCCTCCGGTTCGCCTTCGCTGCATTCTCCGTCACCCTCTTTAAGACAGGCTTCGCCACTACCCTCCCGTGGTCCCGGTCCACCGGCAGTGTCTAGTTCTCCACGGGTTCCACCATCGCCTAGCAGTTACGGTCGGCTATCATCTTCTCCGATTGCACCGTTGCGACCTTCGCCCCCATTCCAGCCTGGAAGCTTAGGTGATCGACGCTCTGTGAATTCCACAGATGGTGGCGGAAGTGGCAGTATAGGGGGTGGTGGCGGGGAGGGCCGTAGACGGTACTCGAGTAGCTTCGGTCACCGGTACAAAGATTCGCTGGGCGGCGCCAGTGAGGTGAGCGCCGGAAGTGGTGAAAGGAAGGAGAGAGAGAGCGATAAGGGCGGGGTGAGCGTTCTCAACTTCTCCGTCTCCTTTCACGTGATCATATTTGCTGACCACGAACTGCATCAGAGCCCATTGTTCTTTGGCGCGAATGCGGACGAGGAGGACCTATCTGCATTTGTTAGCGACGCAAGTCAGCCAAAACCATTAAACCGTCACTATCGCGCGCAGAACCCCGACCCCCTACGTGATCCTATCCTCGAGGGTCAAGTACCTGATCGATCAGGGCAGCCATCGCGATCGTCCAGTCCTGCCGCGCCAACATATGCGCATGAAAGTCCAGATTCGAGTAATGCTCTCGGGTTGGGACTGGCTACGACAGGGCCGCTTCTTACGAGTGAAGACGCCGTTGATGATCAGTTGCGTCGCATGAATGCCACTTTTGCGGCGTCGCTCGAGATGTTAGGCAATCCTAGACGCCGCGAGCGGACACAGTCGAGTCCAGGGCCCGGTCCCCGCGATGGGGGATTTCGGAATTTAGGTTCTCCTGGGCCCCGCGTGGAACGCATCAGTGAGATTACGGAAGAGGCGAGCGGCGGGAGTATGAGCGGAAGCGCGAGTGGGAGTGGAAACCAGAACTCGCGGGAGGACGCCGCGCGTGCGCACATGCGGAGTCTGCTGTCGCAACCGAGACCTGGCTCGCGCACGAGTAGTATCACGTCGGAGGAAGTTATTGGCAAGTTGGAGTTGGACGAGCGATGACCGAGCATGGGCGAGTAAAGGCGTTGGACAGGATAGTGACCCGTCCCCCCATTTTTACATGGCTAACCTTTTTCTTTAAACATCACATCCACCAGAGTTCTATAATATGATTGTAGTTCATACTCATATTCATCACACTGATTGATTTAACATGTTATCATTGTTGGAGTGAAGGAAAAGGATGTGTGACGGAATCTCTCTGCACAAACTTCTGTTCAAAGTGCCAGTGGGAATTGGGTCAAGACTATGGACATCTACTACTGTATCTATCTATCTACTCTAATAAGTACAGTGGCTGACACATAGAATGCTGACATGACCTAGACTATGTAGCACTACATACATTAAGATCTCACCTATGCTGCTATGGACCTATGGTGCTATGGACCACTATGTGGCTTTACATAGCACCTCATAGTGAAGTCTGATTTTGCTGATGAATGACCCTATTGACTCATGCTGATTGAGTGGTGCTTTTACAACTTTTGATCACTTTCACAACTTTTTTCAGCCTTTCACTTTTAAACAAAATGGTCAAAATCAACTTTTGACAAACAACAGGTTACTTTTGCACTTCTGGTACTTTTTCACTTGTTCAAGCTTGAGCAAGCCCAAAAAAGGTTAGCACAGGTTTACTGATGCCTGTCTTCACTGGTATGTGGAAAGCTGCTTGGATAAAAAATTCAGGAAGTGGTCTACAAGTGAGAGAGGCTTAAAAGCAATTACTGGCACACTGCACCCAAGCAGTGCTAATCGCAACTTGCCTCAGGTATATATAGGCAGAAACACCTCAATACAGTATATTATTTGGATGTCACATATTTCAGTAATTGGACAACACAATCAAGTTACTGAAATCAGGCCATACGCAATAAATGGATCATGAGAGCAGCTGGGCCAAAACTTGGAGCTTGAAGGGTCACTTAAACAATTTCTTCCTTGCTCTTCTCGCCTACAATAAGTGCTTCTTGCTCAGCGGCGGTATCTGCTCTTGAGACGGTGGTTTGCATGACAGTTCCAACTTCCCGACGCGACTTGTGCAGGAGGATCCATTTCTCGAAACCGCGGATAGCTACATCTCCGCAAAGTCGGCGGGTAATAGCATGAAGTTCATCTAGGCACTACACATGGGTGCATTATTTCAACATCGACATCGTGATTAGATATCTCTCGAGCACGCACCCGAACCAGTTGGTAAACAGCAATGACTGCTGATGCATAGAACATATGGTCAAGCGACTGCAACTCGTCTGGGCCAATATCATTGCGGCCGTCAATGTCAGGGGTGGTAGTTAACGCAAGCTGATGGTGGAAGAGGAGGCGATCCAACAACGTTTCAGGAAGCACGTTGTGTATGGGGCTGCCCGTATGAAGAGATTGCGACACCGATGTAAAGACAGAGACGACATCGGAGATCTCGAGAAGAATTAGGCTTTGGAAATAACGAAAGGGGGAATCACGTACGAAATTCGGGTCGACCACTTTCGTTTGATGTAGGAGTGATTGTCGCCATTTGACATCAAGTTTCCAAAGCGCTCCGCCAAGCTGCAGGCAGGTGTACACAATCACTGAGTCGTTATACATCTGTTCAATGTCACACACCTGAGACAATACTGCAATCATCTCCTCCTGGACCTGTATCAGCTTGATATATTCATCCTTCGGCCAACGGCCACGAATACTTCCTTCCCAGGATGCGAGCATCATCTGCTGCTTGCCCGCCTGCATTTGGGCTGTGACAGCAACAAGCCGTCGTCTGAATGGCTTGAGCCAGTTCGTGGACGTATAAGGAGTATCCTTCCTTGGGTCGTCCTCCACGATCCATGCAGACATCAACATGGTATAGGCGTGGCCAAGTTCATCAATCGTAGCGGCTGCGCGCAGACGCACAGCTTTGCGTCCAGATTTCGGAGGTAGCATCATGATGACAAAAGTAGCGGTACACCCTGTAGTATTTGATCAACAAGTAGAACGAAGGAAAAAGAAACCAAAAGTCACATACCAATCAAAATAAGAGTACATCGACGCCAAGCAGCATTTCCTCCGATACCAGGATTAGAAATTACTGGCAGGTGACCATCGATCCATGAGTATCCTATGATGAGCGCCACTGTAGCCTAGAGCAGAGTGAGGGAGGCGTAGGCCAAGCGCTATCAACTACGAACGGTGCCTAGAATCACGCCGGGCAAAAACTGCGGTGGTGCGAACAGCCTCACGAACATGACAGGGACTATGAGCACCGCATAGCTGGCGGCGAGCCCGTATGGGTTGCCGTTTCCGCTACCATTCCCTGGATCACTGGGTGAGTAACATGATATCCGAGAGATGGGGGCAAATTGTCTACCAATATACCAGATGAGTATGGCCGTCGCCAGACCCAATAGCGTGCCTCCAACTCGAATCACGAAGCTATGCCAATGTGACTAGGGAAGCGGAACACAGTGACCAATAGATACTGACTTATATATTTGATCACCTGCATATACCGTCAAGATCGTCTGTGCCATGATCAGAGCCCTGGTACGCTCTTAGCTGTCAGATTCTTAGTGAATCTAACGGACGTGGCCCACCAAATGCCCTTGTTAACGTAGTAGAAATCTACCATCTGTTAGTAACTGAACAACAGACCTCGAACATCACCCACGAGCAGAATTCTTAAATACTGCAGGAAGCCAAAGCAGAATACTAAGGAGCACATATCGGAAGACGAACTTGAAGTTATCGTGTCAATGTCTCCGATCCTCCACAGGATGAAATGATGAGACGCACCAACGCTTCGGCTGTCTTAGTCCATCGTAAGAAAAGATGTAGAAGATTCATAAACTTCTGGAACACATTCGTTGGCGGATGGCTATCCGGATCCAAATTCGCATCTGGGCGCATACCAATCAGCAGGGAGATCGATCGGCACGCAGGAGAGGTCCTCACGACGTTCTTCATACTTTACGTCTTCGTCATCCAGATATGTCTCGTTCCTCTGTTCTTCACCGAAAGTTCGCTCTTCATTTCTTCGTTGCCCTTTGAACAGCGCTTTCGCCACATTCCGCAGACTTGAAGGTCCCCATAGGCGAACTCTTTGGCGCTGTGCGCTTATCTCGGCCACCGTTTGGACAAGTAGGAGCACAACATCTCCTATTATCACCGCCGTTGAGCAGAATACATACCCGAGATATAGACCCCTGAGTGGCTTGTCCCCCCTGGGTTTCTGTCCATAGGCGTCAAGCACTAAATCGGCACCGTGCTCCTTGAAATTGTTCAGAGCTTTGCGGAGCTTGTCACTGGCCGAATCGAGATGTTCTTCCAGCGGAAGAATGGGCACAGAGCGCGAAAAGAGCCGGTCATTGTTGACTGCGGAAATTAGATCCTTAGCGGCTACCACTCCATCTATAGTGGCGACACGAAGTTCAGCAGTAGCGTCGCGAACGCGAGGGAGGATCTCAGAAAGTCTGAGGTTTAGGGCTGATTCGCGGGTTACGTCCGGAGAGAAAACGTGGTGCAGAAGGTGTGTGTCAGTGGAAACAGACGCGGGTTTGGGAACATTGGAGAACGCCTCGGGAGGGGGAGGTTGACGGTAGACGTGTTTGGAAAAACTTAACAATCCATCTATGGGGATATTAGGGCAGAGAGCTCACTTCTCAATAGAAATGCGTACTGATTCGGGAGATAACCGCAAGAAGTGGGTCTGCAAGGCGGGTCGCGTCGTCACCATTCCAGCGACCGACGCTGAATTCGCTTTTAAGGTGCACCGTCAAAGTCATTACTGAAAAGAGATGACGTGAAAAGCAGCCTAAGAAGATGACTAAATGGATAGTCACAAGTCTGAAACATCCCCGAAACGGCGCCGCGTATCTCGAGGAGCAACTTTAATTTCGAACATGTTGGGCCGAAGTCACCGGGTCGTGGAGAGAGTAGATGATCTTGCATCGAAAGCATTGTCTGAACTTTACCAAGAATTGTTGATATTAGGCCAAGGTATACGTGGTTTACGGTTTCGGGAAAGAGAGTGAAACAGCAAAGAAGTGCGATGGCGCAATAGCTTGATGCGGCGAGAAGCAAACTATTGATGATTTTGTAGTTTGGAAAAGGGTACAGAGGACCGATAGACTGGCGGGAGGTTATCATATGAGCGTTCATAGAAGTGGAAAGGGCGACATACACAGAGAATATCGACGGAAATGGTGCCAAAGATAGAGAAGAAGAGAAATGGCGGGGCATATGCGCGAACCAAGGCAAATATCACGGCGCCGAATCCCAAGAAAACCCCAAATATAACTGAGGCACTGAGGGGAAGAAGTTCAGACTGCATAACTCGCTTGTACTATCATCCACCAACCCGGCATCCAAAAATGCACCTTGAAAAACTTCAACTTTATAGAGTTGCTCAGGGTTTACTGAGCCTTGAAAGCTGTGTCGTGGGTCAGACAAAAAAAGTTCACAAGATGATTCATGAAGCGGCTGACCTATTGACGGCATTTTGCAAAGTAGCCTGGTCGACAAGGTGCGAGCGTACAGAAATAGACGCCTTCATCGCGGCAGATCCGATGCCCCAACCAACCAGTATCCCTAGTAACGATTGAAGGACAAGCTGCGTCCAAGCACGATTGGTTAAACTGGTAGCAGGACCTTTGAAAAATGAGACATACGACTATGTAAATTTGTACCGGATATCCTGGAGGGATGAGCATGGAAAGCAGTATCCCGAAATAACCACTAGAGATGGGTCGTTCCTATCAGCACGCACTGGCAGGACGACGACGAAGGAGTTAGCTTGCACGTACAGACTCCCGATGGTCCTGAGGGATTCATTGGGCAACATGAGGATGAGTGCGGCCCACGATGCGAAACATGACCGGAAGAGTAACTTTTGCGACTTCCTCTGGCGGATATTATTGATCACCCATGGTGGAAGGCGCATAAAGTCCCGGACAGCGTGTACAAGGCCTTTGGGAGGAGTAACCTTGGTAGGGTCCGTTGGTTTCTTTTCCGCTGTGGAAAGGCTCGGTGGATGAGACGAAGAAGAGCCATCATCAGGCTTGGATTCGGACATCCTGGCCCTCTCAGACTATGCCTAGCGGGTCGTCTGTGGTGTGTAGAGCAAAGGAAGGGTAGAGGTTCATTTGGGGCGAGGACTTACGGCTTTACTAATCGCCGCACCCACGTTCCCGACTCTCGACGAATGCACCCGGGCCCGGTCTCCTTTCCGAGTCCCGAGTCCCGAGTCCCCTTTCCGAGTCCTTTCCCTTTCCAGCTGTACCTTAGTGCCTGCCCTACCCTGATCCTTTCAAAATGTCTGTACCAGTAACTTGCTCATTTCTTCCTCTCGTTCACTGTCTTGTTTTGGAATTTTAAATTACCATAACCGAAAATTCCAACACAAGACAGTGACTGTAGTTGTCGAAGCGCCCCGGGTGTATCATCATGATCGCGGTCTTACAGACCCGGCATCGTTGCGGGGCAAATAGACGCTTCGCTGGGCCCGCGGCGGCATGATGCCATCTCATCTGTCTACTTTCCGCATCACATTCGAATATCCGAGTCGATTACATGAGGTGCGAGCTTTACAATCCTGCTCATTTTTCTTCTTCGACACTGCTAGTACACTCTCGTGCTTCTCACTTTTGTACATTTAAAAGTACAACGAACCAGCACATCGACCTAAATTAAGCCTCGAGTTTCTTACGAAGTACGTTCTTGAGGGTTACGCCGTCTTCTGCGAACTTCTTGATGCCTTCATGGAGCTTGTCGAAAGCCATCTGGTCTTGAAGGAGCTCCCAGCGGAATTCTGCCTCATTATCAATATAGGTGACTTTCTCAATGCGATCGACCTGGGCAGCGGCTTGTGGGCTAAGCTTCCGCGGGACAGGATCCGTGCTGTTCCTCAGCTCCTCGAGGAGAGAGGGCGCGATAGTAAGGAAGTCAACGCCTGCTAGTGCCTTGATCTCGCCAACCTACAGGAGATACGTGGGAGATCAGTTAGATATAGTTATGGGAAAACGACTGGGTGAATCGACACCAACGTTACGGAATGATGCACCCATAACGATGGTCTTGTAACCGTGTTGCTTGTAATAATTGAAGATGCGCTTGACTGATTGGACACCCGGGTCATTGTCACCCTGGTAGTCCTTGCCTGTCGACTTCTTGTACCAGTCGAGGATCTAGTATGGTCAGGTATGTCAAATGTATTACGTAAGATGACGCAGACTATGACGCACACGGCCGACGAATGGTGAGATCAGAGTAACGCCAGCCTCGGCGCAAGCAACAGCCTGGCCGAAGCCGAAAAGAAGGGTAAGGTTACAGTGGATACCATCATCGCGCTCGAGCTCGCGCGCGGCCTGAATACCCTCCCAGGATGATGCGATCTTGATAAGCACACGCTCTTTCTTGATTCCGATAGACTCGTAAAGTGCAATAAGTTCCTTAGCCTTGGCCTTGGTTGCCTCCTTGTCAAAGGAGAGACGAGCGTCGACTTCTGTAGAGACACGGCCGGGAATGATGGCGAGAATCTCTTTACCAAACTCGACGAGCTGCAAATCCATTATAAGCGCGGATTATCAAAGAATCGCGCAGAAAACGCACAAGGCGGTCAACGGCGGCTTCTACTTGTTGATAAATACTACCACCCTTTTGCTTGCCATACGCGATTGCGACATCGATCAAGCGGGAGTAGGCGGCCTTGTTCGCCGCAGCAAGTAGCAGCGACGGATTTGTTGTTGCATCCTGTGGCTACATAAGCCCAAACCGTGATGTGAAACCGCCAGCCCTTTTGAGCTTGCCTGTGGTTTGTAGACATCAATGGCTAATTCACAGACGTTAAGTGAGCGAAGAACTCCGAGAAGCACAAAAACCAAAAACGCACATTCAAAGTCACCGGAATCTGAGACGACGACTGTTCCGGTCTGCTTAAGTTGGTCAAGGGAGGTGGGCATGTTTAAGGAGAGAGGATGATGGCTGGACGATGGGGCCCACCGTTCCATCCGCGATTGATAATATACCCCCGCCTCGGATTTATCCGACCGGATTACCGATTGGGTGTTATGACTGATACGAGTATGTGCTCCGCGCGGTACTGCTGGCAGAAGGGTCCTTTGTCCCGTTGGGCTGGTTTTTCCTAGGAACTCCGTGTCCG
>Ga0137358_10000472_pt1 | contig 18572 bp, 17 predicted proteins | sample Mad1_20_16metaG_FD_105551 | JGI IMG/M metagenome (GOLD analysis project Ga0137358, IMG submission 105551) | Vadose zone soil microbial communities from Angelo Coast Range Reserve, California, USA - Mad1_20_16 metaG | ecosystem: Environmental > Terrestrial > Soil > Vadose zone | place: USA... | reverse complement strand
GGTCCAAACCGTCGATGCGATCCGCGTCGAGGGAAGCTCGCGCCTCGTGATCAGCGCGCAGGGCGATTTCGAACAGCTTGCCTACCAGTCCGACAATCAGTACACCATCGAGATCAAACCGTCCCTGAAGCGGTCCACCGCGGAAGAGAAGAAGGAATATTCCGGCGAACGGCTCACCTTGAACTTCCAGGACATCGATGTGCGGTCGGTGCTGCAATTGCTGGCCGATACCAGCGGGCAGAACATCGTGGTCAGCGACTCGGTAACCGGCAACCTGACGCTGCGCCTGCAGAACGTGCCCTGGGATCAGGCCCTCGATATCGTGCTGCGCACCAAGGGACTGGACAAGCGCCGGCAGGATAACGTCATCATCATCGGTCCCACCGAGGAGCTCGCGAATCGCGAAAAGGCGGAGCTCTCGGCACGGCGTGAAGTGCAGGAATTGTCGCCCGTCCGCTCGGAGTATTTGCAGGTCAACTACGCCAAGGTTGCGGATCTCGCGAAGCTCATCAAGTCCGGCTCCGGCAAGGACTCGATGCTGTCGCCGCGCGGCACTCTGTCGATCGACGAACGCACCAATACCTTGCTGGTGCAGGACACCGCCGAGAAATTGGCGGACATCCGGCGTCTCGTGCAGACGCTGGACGTGCCAGTCAGGCAGGTGTTGATCGAAGCCCGCATCGTGATCGTGAACGATACCTTCGAGCGGGATCTGGGTGCGCGCTTCGGCATCACCACGGCGCAGCAGAACGGCAACAACGGGTTGTTGGCCGTGACCGGCAACGGCGTGGGCGCGGATACCCTGACCGGTTCCGCCGCCAACAATCTTGCCGGCGGCAAGCCCATCTTTCCCGTGACGGCGCCCATTCTGAACAACCGCTACCAGGTCAATCTTCCGGTAGCGAATCCTGCCGGCACCATCGGCATTTCCTTGCTGCACGGCGCCAACCTTCTCGATCTGGAACTGTCCGCCGCCCAGAACGAAGGCCGCGGCGAAGTGATTTCCTCGCCGCGCGTCATCACGGCGAATCAGAAGGCCGCGACCATCATGCAGGGTGTCGAAATCCCGTACCAGGAATCGGCGTCGAGCGGAGCCACGACCACGCAGTTCAAGAAGGCCGTGCTGTCCCTCAAGGTGACGCCGTTGATTACTCCCGACAATCGGGTCATCCTGGATCTCGACGTCAACGACGACTCGGTGGGTCAGTTGGTGCAGAGCGCCACGGGCGGATCCGTGCCGTCCATCGACACCCGCGAGATTCTGACGCAGGTGCTGGTCAACGACGGCCAGACGGTGGTGCTCGGCGGCATCCTCGAAACCACCAAGACTACATCGACCAACAAAGTGCCCTATCTCGGCGATATTCCCGTGTTGGGACACCTGTTCAAGACGACCACCGACGTCAACAACAAGAAAGAGCTTTTGATCTTCATCACCCCGAAGATTTTGCGCGAAGGGTCGAACCTTTACTGATCCGCTGCCGGGCCCAAGGCGAACGGACATCGCCGTGGGCCCGTTTTCGGTGGGAACCGAGCCGGCGCCGGTGACCCCGCGACGCAGAGACTGCGCGACTCGACTATGATTCGCCGCGCATGCCAGCCATTCGAAACATCTTTCTCATAGGTCCCATGGGCTCCGGCAAAACGGCCGTAGGCCGCCATTTGGCCAGATTGTTCCGTTTCACGTTTCTCGACAGTGATGCGGATATCGAGGCCAGGACCGGCGTCGATATCTCCTTCATTTTCGAGAAGGAAGGCGAGGCTGGGTTCAGGATTCGGGAGCGCGAATCCATCGACCGCCTCACCCGCATGGAGTCCATCGTTCTGGCCACCGGCGGCGGCGCCGTGATCGACCCCGAAAACCGGCGCGCGCTCGCGGAGCGCGGCGTGGTGGTGTATTTACAGACCTCCGTCGACCAACAGATCGAACGCACACGGCACGGCCGGCACCGCCCCTTGTTGTACGATACGGATCCGGAAGAAAAGCTCAAGGATCTCATGCGGCGAAGGGCGGCTCTGTATGCCGAAATCGCCAACGTCACCGTCTCCACGGACGGCCGGCGCGTGCAAACGGTGGCCGAAGAGATTCTGCAGGAGCTTCGTCGGGCGTATGGTCCGTAAGAGCCGTATAATCCTCGAACCGTGCAAACACTCAAGGTAGACGTCGGACACACGATTTACCCCATCAAGATCGGACCCGGCTTGTTGGGCGACGGCGAGTTGCTGGATTCTCTCATCCCCGGCCGCGACCTGTGTGTGGTCACCAACACGACCGTTGCGGGCCTCTACCTCGAGAAATTGCAGGCGACACTCGCCGCCCCGCGTGGCGACGGCCGGCGCAGCGACGCCCGGCGTATCGTCCATTGCGTGCTGCCCGACGGCGAACAGTACAAGACGCTGGACACCGTCGGACGCGTGTTCGATGCCTTGGTCGACGCCAGACTCAACCGCGATTCCACCATCCTGGCGCTGGGCGGCGGAGTGGTCGGCGACATCGCGGGTTTCGCCGCGGCGTGCTATCAGCGCGGCGTCGGCTACGTGCAGCTGCCGACGACCCTGCTGGCACAGGTGGATTCCTCCGTGGGCGGTAAAACCGGCGTCAACCATCCGGGCGGCAAGAATCTCATCGGCGCGTTCTATCAGCCGCTCGCCGTCATCGCCGATACCAATACCCTGGCGACCCTCCCGGACCGCGAGTTGCGGGCCGGGCTGGCCGAAGTGATCAAGTACGGTTGCATCCAGGACCCGCTGCTGTTTGACTGGCTGGAACTCAACATCGACAATCTCACCCGGCGCGACCCTGCGGCCCTGGCCCACGCAATCGGTCGATCCTGCGAAATCAAGGCCCATGTTGTCGCCCGGGACGAGCGCGAAAGCAACGTGCGCGCCTTGTTGAATTTCGGCCATACGTTCGGGCACGCCATCGAGTCGGCCACTCACTACTCAACCTATCTGCACGGGGAGGCGGTCGGCCTCGGCATGTTGATGGCCGCGAGCTTGTCGCGCCGACTCGGTTGGCTGGACGCGGCCGAACATGCCCGCATTAGCGACCTCTTGATGCGGGCCGGACTGCCCACCGAAGCGCCGCGGATCGGCGTGTCCCGGGCGTTGGAATTGATGCAGATGGACAAGAAGGTGCTGTCCGGAACCATGCGCCTGGTGCTTCTCGAAAAGCTCGGCCGTGCCGTGGTGACCGGCGCCTACGGGCAACCCATGCTCGATGCCACGCTGGCCGAGTATTGTGCATGACGGAGAATGGCGAAACGGATCTGGCGCCGTATGCCGTACACGAGGGCCGCTCCCGCGGCCGCCGCCATGCCGAACCGCCGCCGACCTATCGCTCCGAATATCAGCGCGACCGCGACCGCATCGTACATTCCACGGCATTCCGCCGGTTGGTGTACAAGACCCAGGTGTTCGTCAACCACGAGGGAGATTTGTTTCGGACCCGGCTCACGCATTCGCTGGAGGTGGCTCAAATTGCACGCACCATCGCGCGCGCGCTGGGGCTGAACGAAGTGCTGTCGGAAGCCATCTGCCTGGCTCACGACCTGGGGCACACGCCGTTCGGACACGCAGGCCAGGATGCCCTCAACGAATGCATGATGGATTTCGGCGGCTTCGAGCACAACATGCAGTCGCTGCGTGTGGTGGATGAACTCGAGGAGCTCTATGCTGAATTCAACGGACTGAACCTGAGCTTCGAATGCCGCGAAGGAATCCTCAAGCACTGCTCCTATAACAACGCGGTGCAGCTCGGCGACGTGGGTGAACGCTTCATCAACCGCACGCAGCCGGGGCTCGAGGCGCAGCTGGCCAACTTCGCCGATGAGATCGCTTACAACAATCATGACGTCGATGACGGCATACGGGCAGGGCTCGTTACCGTGGACCAATTGCTCGAAGTGCCTCTCTTCCTCGAATATCACCGCGAGGTGCTGGGGCGATACCCGGCTCTGGGCGGCCGCCGCCTGGTGTACGAGATCCTGCGCCGCATGATCAACCGGCTGGTGTCGGATCTCATCGACTCCTCCGCGGCGCGCCTTCGCAGTTCCGGAGTAGGGTCGATCGCCGACGTAAGAGAACACTCCCAGCCCTTGATCGGGTTCACCGATGCGACCCGGGAACTGAACTACACGCTCAAGGCATTTCTGCGCGAGCACGTCTACCGGCATTACAAGGTGAGACGCATGACCTCGAAGGCCCGTCGCGTCGTCGGAGCGCTGTTCGACGCATTTTTCGACGATCCCACGCTGATGCCCGACGAACACCGGGGAGCCGGCGAGCGATTGGAACGGGCGCATGGGACCGCAGGCCGTGCGCGCGCCGTGGCGGACTATATCGCCGGGATGACCGACCGCTATGCCATCCTCGAGCATCGCCGGTTGTTCGACCCCGGCGAACGAACCTGATGGACGCGGCGAATATGACATCTCAGGCGAATATGACATCCCAGCTGAAAAACGACCTGCTGCTGCGTGCTCTGCTCAAGGAGCCGACGCCGCGTCGGCCCATCTGGTTGATGCGGCAGGCGGGGCGGTATTTGCCTGAATATCGCGCGACTCGCGCGCGGGCCGGAAGCTTCATGGCCTTGTGCACCAATCCGCAGCTGGCTTGTGAAGTGACTTTGCAGCCCGTCGATCGCTTTCCCTTGGACGCCGCCATTTTGTTTTCCGACATCCTGACTATTCCGCATGCCATGGATCTCGGGCTGGAATTTGAAGCCGGCGAGGGCCCGACGATCGAGAGGCCGGTGCGCTCCGCCGCCGACGTCGCCAACCTCAAGATTCCGGATCCGGCGCGTGAACTGCGCTATGTCATCGACGCCGTCGCCCTGATTCGCCGCGAATTGGCCGGCCGCGTGCCCTTGATCGGTTTTGCCGGCAGCCCTTGGACCGTGGCGACGTACATGGTCGAAGGGGGCGGCAGCAAGACCTTCGGCCTCATCAAACGGATGATGTACGAGTCTCCCCAGGTGCTGCATCGGCTGCTCGATGTGCTCGCGCGGTCGACCATTCTGTATCTTAACGCGCAGATTGCCGCCGGTGCGCAAGCGGTCATGGTGTTCGATACCTGGGGCGGCGTTCTGACGCCCGCGCAATACGAAGAATTTTCACTGCGATACATGGCGCAGGTGGTCGGCGAATTGACCCGCGAGAGCGGCGGACGCCGCGTGCCCAATATCGTATTTACCAAGGGCGGCGGCGCATGGCTGGGAAAGATCGCGGCGATCGGCTGTGACGCCGTCGGCGTCGACTGGACCACCGATCTCGCGGCGGCCCGCCAAGCTGTCGATGGCCGGGTTGCCTTGCAGGGCAACCTGGACCCGTCGGCGCTGTTCGCCCCACCGGAGGCGCTGCGCGCCGAAACTCGCCGTGTGCTCGACAGCTACGGTGCCGGACCGGGGCATGTCTTCAACCTGGGTCACGGCATCACGCCGGACGTCGATCCGGAACGCGTTGCGGTCCTGGTCGATACCGTACGGAACTATGCGGCGACCTAGCCCTTCCGCGAAATTCCGCTAGCGTTTCGCGGACTTCGACTTTTCGACGCCGCGGGTACCTGCGGCGGCGGCGCGCAGCTCATCGCGCAGGGCTCGGCGGAGAATCTTGCCGACATTGGTTTTCGGCAGTTCCTTGCGGAAATAAACCTGTCTCGGCACTTTGTATCCGGTGAGCTCGGTTCGACAATGCGCGATCAGCGCCTGGGCCGTCAGACCCGGATTCTTGCTGACCACGAACAGAACCACCACCTCGCCTGACGCCTCGTCCGGTTGCGCGACCGCGGCGACTTCCACGACGCCGGGATGCGACGCGGCTACTCCCTCGACCTCGTTGGGATAGACGTTGAATCCGGACACCAGGATCATGTCCTTCTTGCGGTCCTCGAGGAAGACGTAGCCCTTGGCGTTGATGCGGCCGATGTCGCCGGTGCGCAGCCAATCGCCGAACATCACTTTTTCGGTCTCGTCCGGCCGGTTCCAATAGCCACGCATGACCTGCGGTCCGAATACGCAGATTTCACCCACGGCATCGGTGGCGACTTCCTTGCCCTCGTCGTCTCGAATCGAGACGTCCGTGGAGGGAATCGGCAGCCCGATACTGCCGTTGAAATCGGCGCCGATCGGATTCGCGGTGGCCACCGGCGAGGTCTCGGTCAATCCCCACCCTTGAGTCATCACGCAGCCGGTGACCTTCTTCCATCGTTCGGCGACGACACCCTGCAAGGCCATGCCACCGGCAAAAGACACCCGCAGGGCGCTGAAGTCCACGGTTTCGAACCCGGGCGTATTGAGCAAGGCATTGTACAAGGTGTTAACGCCGCTGATGAAGTTGAACTTGTGCTTCTTCAGTTCCTTGACGAACGCCGCGAAATCCCGCGGGTTGGTGATCAACACGTTGCATGCACCCAGCGGCAGGAAGGCGAGCAAATTCGTGGTGAGAGCGAATATATGGTAAAGCGGCAAGGCGCAGATGATGACGCGGGCACCGCCCGCCCGCATCGAGGGAAAGATCCAGGCGGTGGTCTGCAGCACGTTGGCGACCATGTTGCGATGGGTGAGCACCGCCGCCTTCGCGACGCCGGTCGTGCCGCCGGTGTACTGAAGAAAGGCAATGTCGTCCGGCCCAAGCAGCACCGGGTCGAGCTTGAGACCGAGACCGGATGAGAGCGCGCTCTTGAACGTCTCCGTGCCCGGCATGCTCCACGCCGGAATTTGCTTGCGGACGTGCCGCAGTACGAAGTTGACGATGAAGCCCTTCGGGATTCCGAGCAGATCGCCGACCCCGGTCACCAAGACTTTCTTGAGGGCGGTGCGCGGCAGGACTTGCTGCAGGACGTGCGCGAAATTCTCGAGGATTACGATGCATTTCGCCGCTGAATCGTTGAGCTGATGCTCGAGTTCGCGCGCGGTGTACAGCGGATTCGTGTTCACGACCACCATGCCGGCGCGCAGCACGCCGAATATGGCGATCGGGTATTGCAGGATGTTCGGCATCATCAACGCGACCCGATCGCCCGCGGCCAAACCCGATTTTTTCTGCAGCCAGGCCGCGAACGCTCCGGAGAGCACGTCCAACTCGGCAAAGCTCAGGTTGGTCCCCATGTTGCTGTAGACCGGTTTGCTCTTGTGGGCGGCGACGGCCTCCTCGAACAAGTCCCGAAGCGAGGCATACTCGCTCGGATCGATGTCGGTCGGTACCCCGGCCTGATACTGCTGTAGCCAAGTTCGCTCCACGCACGCGCTCCACGGTTTTTGTCCCGCGTGTATAGCATCGCTTCGGCGCGCCAGCAATCCTCTTTGCTCCGGGAGTAGACTGGAGCCTGTCGGATGGCTCAATGAGCGGCACGGCGGCGTTGGCATGAATATTTCAAGATCGTGGATTTTGGGTGCGCTGGTGGCGCTGTCGGGTTGCGTGCACGGGTCCGGTTGCTTGTTCCTGCAGCCGATCAAACACACGTTGACGGGCCGCATTCACTTCCGGTCGTTCCCGGCGCCCGACGGCATCGACAATGTGCCGGTGCTGGTGCTCGATCGGACCGCATATGTGTATTCGCCGGCGCATAGTTACCAGTGCATGTCCGCCACCGACATACAACTCGTCGGCGTGTCCGAATTCCCGGAGAACATCATCGAGAACTCGCACGTCAGCGCGCAGGGCTCACTGTTCGAATCGGCATCCACGCATCAATACACACGATTCTTGATGAACGTCACGACGTTGCTGCCGCTCAAACCGGCCCCGTAAGACGGATGCGAGCGCTGCCAAGGCGAGCGTGAGTGCTTCAAGGGAGACGTGGGATTTGACCCGAAAGGGTTTACAATTTCATGGGGACGTTCGATTCAAAACCAGGGAGTAAATCTTGTGAAAATGACAACATTGGTCGGTGCCCTGGCGGCGCCGCTGCTGATATTCGCGATGGCGCTGCCCTGCCACGCCGATTCGACCTGCAAGGACGGAACGACCTCCGCCGCGACCGGGCGGGGCGCCTGCAGTGGTCATGGCGGTGTACAGAAAGCCGCCAAATCGGCCGCTGCCGCCGCCCCGGCTTCCACGGAGGCGGCTTCTCCTGCTGCCGCCCCTGCGCCGGCGGCGGCTGCGTCAAAGGCCGCGCCGGCCGGAAAGGCGGCTGCGACCAGCGGCAACACCGATCCGACGGGCGCCACCGCCAAGTGCAAGGACGGGACTTACTCGAAATCGAAGCACCACAAGGGTTCTTGCTCGCATCATGGCGGCGTCGCCGAGTTCCTGACGCAGTAACATTTCCCCGGGGACGGGCGGTCCGCCGCCGCCGCCCGTTCATTTGCGCAGGAGGGGACGCAGTCTCGGCCACACATTGTCCAGGAGCTTTGGCTGCCCGAGTTCACTGGGGTGTACGCCGTCGGCCTGCATCAGGTTGGGCGACAGCGCGATGCCGTTCAGCAGGAACGGCACGAACGGCGTTCTTTTATCGCGGGCGACCTCGGCGAACACCGCGAAGAATTTCTCGGTGAATTCAGGACCGTAGTTGGGCGGTATGCGCATGCCGAGCAACAGGACCTGGGCCCCGGAATCCACCGACAGGTCGACCATCTTGCCGAGATTGCCGCGCATCTGGCCGATGGGCAGCGCCCGCAGTCCGTCATTGCCGCCGAGTTCGAGAATCACCACCTGGGGGTGATGCAGGGCCAGCGCACGCGGCAGGCGCGCCAAGCCGCCGGCGGTGGTTTCGCCGGTCACGCTGGCGTTGACGACCTGGTAACCGTACCCTTCATCCTTGAGCTTTGCCCGCAGCATCCCCACCCATCCCTGCTCGACACGCGCGAGTCCGTACCCGGCACTGATGCTGTCGCCGAACACGAGAATCGCGGGCGTGTCGGCATTTGCCGGGGAACCCGCAAAAACCAGGACCAAAAGGACGAAAAACCGTTTCACAGGCGCTCCCGATGCAAGATCAAGTCGTTCTCGAAGCTAAAAACGTATCCAAGACGGTATCCAGTCCCGAAGGTCCGCTGACCATTCTCGCCGATGTCAGCCTTAGTGTGCGAAACAGTGAGTCCCTGGCGATCGTCGGCGCTTCCGGGGCTGGGAAATCCACGCTGCTGGCCCTGCTGGCCGGGCTGGATTCTCCCAGCACCGGGCGGGTGTCGATCGCAGGCGTCAATCTGACGGAACTCGACGAAGACGGCCGCGCCGCGATTCGCGGCCGGCATGTCGGGTTCGTATTCCAATCCTTTCACCTGATCCCGTCGCTCACGGCGATCGAAAATGTCATGCTGCCGCTCGAATTGGGCAATCGGCCGGACGCCCGACAGGCGGCCGCCAAGGCGCTCGCCGAAGTGGGCCTCACGCCGCGCGCGGCGCACTATCCCAAACAATTGTCCGGCGGCGAACAGCAGCGCGTGGCGATTGCGCGCGCCTTCGTCACGCGCCCGGCGGTGCTGTTCGCCGACGAGCCCACCGGCAATCTCGACACCGCAACCGGACAGCGGATCACCGACCTGCTGTTCGAACTCAATCGCAGCAGCGGCAGCACATTGATTCTGGTGACCCACGACCGCTCGCTGGCGCAGCGTTGCGGCCGCGTACTCGAACTCGACGCCGGACATACCGTGAGCGCCGGCCATGCCCCGCGCCAGGAGCCTGCCTAGCCCATGCAAGTCCTGCGCTTCGCCTTGCGCAATCTCTGGCGTGATCTGAAGTCCGGCGAATTGTCGGTGTTGCTGCTGGCATTGTCGGTGGCGGTGCTGTCCTTGACGGCCGTCGGGTTCTTCACCAGCCGCATCTCGCAGGGCGTGCGTGCGCAGGCAGCGGAGGTTCTGGCGGCCGATCTGCGACTGGAATCGCCGACTCCGTTGCCGCCGAAGTATTTCTCCGAAGCGAAAGAACTTGGGCTGAGAACCGCACGGGTACTGTCGTTTCCAACGGCGATCTTCAATGGCGACTTCAGTCAGCTCTCCGCGCTCAATGCGGTCACGGCCGACTATCCGTTGCGCGGCCGCATGCGTATCGCCGATGCGCCTTTTGGACCGGCCCGCACCACCGACCGCATCCCGAAGGCCGGTGAGGTCTGGATCGACGCGCGCATCATCGCCCAGTTGAAAGTGTCGCTGGGCGACTCGCTGCGTATCGGCGCCGGTTCGTTCCGGGTCGCGGAAGTGCTCGATTACCGGCCCGACCAGGGTACGGGCTTCGTCAATCTTGCACCGGCGGCGCTGCTCAACTATGACGACATCGCGGCCACGCAACTCATTCAGCCGGGAAGCCGGGTCACCTATGCGGCGCTGTTTGCAGGTCCTCCGGCCGCCGTGAACCAGTTTCGCGAATATCTGAACACGCACAAAGCGGGCGGCGAACGCCTGCGCGAGGTCGACGAATCGAGCCGGCAGTTGAACTCGGCCATCGATCGTGCCAGCCGGTTCTTGAACCTCGCGAGCCTGGCCTCCGTGCTGCTGGCGGCGGTCGCCGTCGCCATGGGCGCGCGGCGCTATGCGGCGCGCCACATCGACACCGTGGCGCTGATGAAATGCATGGGCGCGTCGCAAGGCTTCGTCCTGTCGATTTCGCTCATCGAACTGACTCTGCTGGCGGTGAGCGCGGTCGCGGCGGGCGCGTTGCTCGGGTATCTGGCGCAGTCCGGGTTGGCCTGGCTGCTCCGGGATCTGATCCGGACCGAATTGCCGCCCGCGTCGCTCGCGCCGCTTCCGATCGCACTCGTGACCGTCATGGCCATGCTGATCGGATTCGCGTTGCCGCCCTTGCTGCAATTGAAGAACACACCGCCCGGCCGGGTCTTGAGAAAAGCGGCGGCAGCGCCCCCTCTGCGGTTCGGCCTTTCGTATGTCTTCGCGCTCGCCGCGCTGTTCGCGATCCTGTGGAGCTTGGTGCGAGACACCGAACTCGTGGCGAGTCTGTTCGTGGGCGTCCTGGGCGTGGGCGGCGTGCTCACCGCCGCGGGTTACGGCCTGGTGCGCCTGACGGGTCGTTTGCGGGGAGGCGTGGGCGTCGCCTGGCGCTATGGCCTTGCCAACGTCTCGCGGCGCGGCGGCGGCAGCGTGGTGCAGATCGTGGCCTTCGGCTTGGGGTTGATGGTTCTGCTGCTGCTGGCCGTGGTCCGGGGCGACCTGCTCGCCGACTGGCGCCGCAGCCTGCCGAACGACGTGCCCAACAACTTCCTCATCAATATCCGCCCGGATGAACGCCGGTCTCTCGAGGATTTCTTGCAGTCCCATGATCTGGGTCAGCCGCAGATGTATCCCATGGTGCGGGCGCGCATCACGGCCATCAATGCGGTGCCGGCGGAATCGATCAAGTTGAAGGCCGAGAACGGCCGCGGGCTTCTCGAGCGCGAGCAGAACCTGACCTGGGCGGCGACGCTCATGGACGACAATGAACTGATCGCCGGCCGGTGGTGGGAGCCGGATGACTACGGCAAGCCGCTGGTGTCCATTTCGTCCGAATACCAGGAATCGCTGGGGTTGAAGCTCGGCGACACGCTGGCTTTCGACGTGGCCGGCGAGACTCTCAACGCGACGGTTGCCAGCATCCGCAAAATACGGTGGGATAGTTTTCGGCCGAATTTCTTCCTGGTGTTTCCGCCGAAGCTGCTCGACGGCGCCGCGGGCACCTACATGACGAGCATTTACCTGACGGAGAAGCAGCGTCCGGCGCTGGTCGATCTGGTCCGGCAATTCCCGACCGTCTCGGTATTGGACGTGGTTGCCATCCTCAAGCAAATCCGCGACATCATGGACCGAGCGTCGCTGGCGGTGCAGTACGTGTTCTTGTTCACCCTGGCAGCCGGCGTCGTCGTGCTGCTCGCGGCGGTGCAGTCGACTCGCGACGAACGCCGCTACGAGAGCGCGATGCTGCGGACCCTGGGCGCCAGCCGCGGCACGGTGCTGCAGGGCGTGGCCGCCGAATTCTCGGCGCTCGGCTTTCTTTCCGGGACTCTCGCGGCATTCGGCGCCACGGGTGTCGGGTGGATATTGGCGAGGCGCCTGTTCTCTCTGCAGTTCGCCGTCGATCCCTGGGTGTGGGTCCTGGGCTTGGTCTGCGGCACCATTCTCGTGGGGGTCAGCGGCACGCTCGCGACGCGACGCGTCGTCAATACTCCGCCGATCGTGACGCTGCGCGATGATTGACCAGGCCTACGGCGGTCAATTCATCAACGGACTTCGAGGATCAACCATCCTTCGGGGGTTGGGCTGCCGCTGGCGCGAATCGGCAGGGATTCGATGCGAATGTTGTAGATGCCGGCGGCCAGGCCCGTGGTATTGAACGTCAGCCTCAATTCTCCGTTCGAGTCCTTGAGCAAATCGTTCAGGATCAGCGCACGTCCTTGGTCCAGCTTGTCGACGAACATGCGGTATTGCTGCAGTTGTTTCGTGTAGCCCAAGTCGATGTGCAAATCGACGAGCTGCGGGGCGCTCCGGTTCACGATGATGCGCGCCTTGTCGATCCCGGCCGCCCGGTCCGGCACCACGTGCATATTGGTCTCCACCGCGGGTTGCACCAACGATCCCTGATGCATGCGGGTGCGGGTGTCCTCGAGTTCCTCCCGCAGCAGCACATACTTGCCGAACAAGGCCCAAAAACCCAGCAGACATATGAGCGCGACAGCCCCTCCCCCGATGGGCAGGTAAGGCGACTTCCACCATGGCGGCTTCGGTTCCGTGAGGTCGAGCGGTGCGCCGCAGGCTTCCAGCAGCTGCAGGCACGCCTGAGTGCGCTGGGATAGCTTCAAGGCCTCCAGGTAGGCGGGGTTGGCGCGGCACCAGTTCTCGAGATCGCGAGCGCCCTTGGCGGGCAACTTGCCCTCCAGATAGCGGTCGATGAGCTGGTGGTCTTCGATGAACTTCGCATCAAAGCGTGCTGCCGACTGTGCCGTGACCGGTGCAATGGGGTTCGCGTTCATGATGAGTCATTCCGTTGAGTCAACATCTTGCCGGGTCTGGCTCGCGCAATATGTGAAATAATCGGCAGAAGCGTCAGCGGATTGCGGGAGAAAGTTCATGTCTGCACGAAGTCTCGCCGGCGGCGGCATGTCGGCGGCGATTTGCGGCATTCTTTGCCTGGCGTCCGGCGCAGCCGCGGCTGCCGACGGTGAGACGCGCATCACGATTTACAGTTCTGCGCAGCCCGGCGCGGTACCGGCAGAGTACTACCGTCCCTTGCCCGGCCGGGGCGGCGCCAACGCCGACGGCGTTCCCGGCTACGCCATGGTCAGCCAGGATCGCAAGGTCTCGCTGGCCTCCGGCCGAACGCAGCTGCGCTTTACCGACGTGGCGGCGCTCATCGATCCGACGACCGTGCAGTTCGTCTCCTTGAGCGACCCGGAAAACACGAAGGTTTTGGAGCAGAATTTCCAATTCGATCTGGTCAGCACCCAGAAATTGCTGTCGAGGTACGTCGACAAGACGGTGACGGTACAGATCGCGCAAGGCGCGCAATCGACCGAGGTAACCGGCACGTTGCTGTCCGCCGGCGACGGACTGGTACTGCGCGGCGCGGATGGGCAGATTCGCGCCATCAACCAATACTCGAATCTGCGCTTCGCCGAACTGCCCGGGGGCCTCATCACGCGGCCGACTCTGCTGTGGGATATTTCCGCACGCAAGTCGGGCGAGCAAACGGCGCGCGTCAGCTATCAAACCGGCGGGATGACGTGGTGGGCCGACTACAACTTGACGTTCACCCCGGGCGCCGATGCCAACTCCGGGTTCGTCGATGTGGGCGCCTGGGTGAGCATCGTCAATCAAAGCGGCGCGGACTACGAGGACGCGAAGCTCAAGCTGATCGCCGGCGACGTGCAGCGCGCCCAGCCGCCCGCCCGCTTGGAGGGAGTCGCGCTTTCCGCAGCCCGCCGCAGCGCCTCGGCGGAAGACGCCGGCTTCGCCGAGAAGTCCTTCTTCGAATATCACCTGTACACCCTGGGCCGGCGCACGTCGCTGCCGGACAATTCCACCAAGCAGCTGGAGCTTTTCGACGCGGCGAAGCACATACCCGCCCGCAAAACTCTCATGTACTTCGGCCAGGCGGGCATGTACTACGGGCCCGGCGTCAATTCCGAAAGAAGCTACGGTGCGAACTTCAACAAGAAGGTCGACGTGTATCTGGAATTCAAGAACGACGAAAAATCCGGACTGGGAGTCCCCTTGCCCAAAGGGCGCGTGCGCGTCTCGCAGCTCGACACCGCCGACCATGGTCTCGAATTCATCGGCGAAGACCTCATCGATCACACCCCCAAGAACGAACGCGTGCTGGTGAAGCTGGGATCCGCATTCGACGTGGTCGGCGAACGACGGCAAGTGGATTTCGCGCTGGACTCGAAGGCGAAATCGATGGAAGAAGAAATCGAGGTCAAGCTCCGCAATCACAAGAAGGAACCGGTGGACGTCCTGGTGCGGGAAAACCTCTTCCGCTGGACCAACTGGACCATGCAATCGAGTTCCACCGCGTATGAAAAAGGCGATGCCCGGACGCTCTATTTCGCGGTAAAGGTGCCTGCGGACGGGGAGCAGACCGTCCGCTACCGCGTCCGCTACACCTGGTAACTAGCCTTTCGCCCTCATGGCGCCGGCGAGTATGTCGCATACCGCGGCAATGGCTTCCGCTCGGGTGCTCGATTTGCGCCAGACCGCGCCCACCGCGCGCGTCGGCACGGGCTTGGAGAATTGCCGTATCGTGAGCCCTCGCTGAGACCCGAACGGCGATTCCACGGCGGTTTCCGGAAGCAAGGTGATGCCGAGACCGGCGACCACCATCTGTCTCAGGGTTTCCAGACTCGTGGCCCGGAAGTCTTCGGCCTCGCGAACGTCGACACGACTGCACACTTCCAAGGCCTGGTCGCGCAGGCAGTGGCCGTCCTCCAGGAGCAGCAGCGTCTGGCCTTTGAGGTCCTGCACCTTGATGGTGGATTTGGCGGCGAGCGCATGGTGGTTGGGCAATGCGACAGTGAAGGCCTCTTCGTAGAGTTCGCGGGTTTCCATCCCGTCCTGCGCGATCGGCAGCGCCATGATTCCAAGGTCGATCTCCCCGTCGTGCAACTTTTTGAGCAGCGCTTCGGTCTGGTGCTCGTAGAGCATGAGTCCAAGCTGCGGCAGGGCCTTGCGGATCCTCTGCATGACCCGGGGCAGGAGATACGGGCCGATGGTGGGTATCAGGGCCAGCTTCAACCGGCCTGCGAACGGATCCTTGTTGTTGCGGGCCAGTGCGATGATCTGGTCGCCTTCGTCCAGCATGCGGCGGGCCCGCACGACCACCTGCTTGCCGACTTCGGTGAGCTGCACGTTCCTGGGCTGACGTTCCACCAGCTTGACGCCGAGATAGTCCTCGAGCTTTTTGAGCTGCGCGGACAGCGTGGGCTGGCTCACGAACGTGCGTTCCGCCGCCTTGCCGAAATGCCCGGTGTCGGCGAGCGCCACCAAGTATTTGAGATCTTTCAAATTCATACGATAGATGAACTCTATCAGATAGATGAATTTAATCAATAGCAACGATGGCGGATTGTGGCATCCTGGATGCCGTCTCAAGTGCAAACCTGTTGAGGAAATTTAATGTCTCTAATCAATTCTGAAATCAAGCCCTTCAAGGCCAATGCGTATCACAACGGCAAGTTCGTCACGGTGACGAACGAGGCTCTGAAGGGCAAGTGGTCGGTGTTCGTGTTCTATCCCGCCGACTTCACCTTCGTATGCCCGACCGAACTGGGCGACCTGGCCGACAACTACGCCTCGTTCAAGAAGCTGGGAGTCGAGATCTACGGCGTGTCCACCGATACGCATTTCACGCACAAGGCCTGGCACGACACGTCGGAGACGATCGGCAAGGTCCAATACCCGCTCATCGGAGACTCCACTTTGGCGATTTCGCGCAATTTCGAGGTGCTGATCGAAGAGGAGGGCCTGGCCTACCGCGGCACCTTCGTCATCAATCCCGAAGGCCGCATCAAGATCATCGAAGTGCACGACAACGGCATCGGCCGCGACGCGAAGGAATTGCTGCGCAAGGTGCAGGCGGCGCAGTACGTTGCCTCGCACCCGGGCGAAGTGTGCCCTGCGAAGTGGACGCCGGGCGACAAGACGCTGTCGCCCTCGCTCGACCTGGTCGGCAAGATCTGATCGCGGGTCAGGCGTACATCATGCTCGAAGAGAATCTCAAAAATCAGTTGAAGGGCTATCTCGACCGGCTGGTGCAGCCGGTCGAGATCGTTGCATCCTTGGACGACGGCGATAAGTCGCGCGAGATGCTCGAGCTGCTTCAGGACATTGTTTCGCTCTCGCCCCTGGTAACGCTCGATCCGGCACGCGACGCGGCGCAGGTGAAGCCGTCCTTCGCACTGCGCCGTCCGGGACAGGAGCCCCGTGTGCGTTTCGCGGGCCTGCCCATGGGCCACGAGTTCACATCCTTGGTGCTGGCCTTGCTGCAGGCGGGAGGCCACCCCTCTAAAGCGCTCCCTGCGGTGCTCGAGCAGATCCGCGGGCTCGAGGGAGAACTCAATTTCGAGACCTTCGTTTCGTTGAGCTGTCAGAGCTGCCCCGACGTGGTTCAGGCGCTCAACTTGATGGCGGTGGTGAACCCCAAGATCCGGCACACGATGATCGACGGCGCACTGTTTCAGGAGGAAGTCGAGCGGCGCGAGGTGATGGCGGTGCCCGCCGTTTTCTTGAACGGCCGGCCCTTCGGCCAGGGCCGCATGGAGCTCCCGGAAATCCTCGCCAAGCTCGACGCCGGTGGGGCGGAACGCGACTTGGCGAAGCTCAATGCAAAAGCGCCCTACGACGTGCTGGTCGTCGGCGGAGGGCCCGCCGGCGCGGCGGCCGCCATTTATGCGGCGCGCAAGGGAATCCGCACCGGCATTGCCGCCGAGCGCCTGGGCGGACAGTTGTTGGATACCGTGGGCATCGAGAATTTCATTTCGGTGAAGGAAACCGAGGGCCACAAGCTGGCGACCGGACTTGAGCAGCACGTCACCACCTACGATGTCGACGTGATGAATCTGCAGCGCGCCGAGGCGCTGACGCCCGGCGACCTGATCGAGGTCCGGCTCAGCAGCGGCGCGGCGTTGAAGGCGAAGTCCGTGGTCATCGCGACCGGTGCGCGCTGGCGAGAGATCAATGTGCCGGGCGAGCGGCAGTACCGGAACCGCGGAGTGGCGTACTGCCCCCACTGCGACGGACCGCTGTTCAAGGGCAAGCGGGTTGCGGTGATCGGCGGCGGCAATTCCGGCGTCGAGGCGGCGATCGATCTGGCCGGTCTGGTCAGCCATGTGACGGTCATTGAGTACGACGCGCAGCTGCGCGCCGACGCCGTGTTGACTGCCAAGCTCGGGAGTTTGCCGAACGTCACGGTGATTACGAGCGCGCAGACGACTGAAATCATCGGCGACGGAACGCGAGTGACTTCCCTGACTTACACGGATCGCCCGAGCGGAGCGGCGCACACGCTCGAACTTGCCGGAGTCTTCGTGCAGATCGGCTTGGTGCCGAACACCGATTGGCTCAAGGGAACCTTGAAACTGTCGGCTCGCGGGGAAATCGAGGTCGACGCCCGCGGCCAGACCTCGGTGCCCGGCGTCTTCGCGGCGGGCGACTGTACCATCGTGCCGTACAAGCAGATCGTAATTGCGATGGGCGAGGGCGCGAAAGCCAGCTTGAGCGCCTTCGATCATCTGATACGCTCGCCGTTGCCCGTGGCCGCTTGACGGTAGCGAAATCGGCCCGCGTCAGGGTGGACCGGCTCTGTACAATATGGCGGACTGAACCCAACAGGCCCTGCCATGCCGTCAGCTGCTTTTCCCGCTCGAATGTCCGCCGGCGTGGTGGTGGTGAGCGTGCTCGACAGGAAATTGAAATTCTTGCTGCTCCGGGCGTATCGCAACTGGGACTTCCCCAAGGGCCTGGTGGAGCCGGGCGAGTCTCCAATCGATGCCGCCGTTCGCGAAGTGCGCGAGGAGACGACCTTGGACGATATCTCCTTCGACTGGGGCATGGTGTACATGGACACCGGACCCTACAACAAGGGGAAGATCGCCCGCTATTACATTGCGCGCAGCAAGGAGACGGAAATCCAACTGCCCGTCAATCCCGATCTCGGGACACCTGAGCATCACGAGGCGAGGTGGGTGGACTACGCGCGCGCGCTGTCCATGGTATCGCCGCGCCTACAGCCGGTGGTGCGCTGGGCCTATGGCGTCGTGAATCATGGAGCCTTCCGCCCCGAGTCGGAGGATTCGCGGGCCTGACGTTGCTAGAGCGTTAGCGTGCCGCACCCTAAGTCGACGACGTCGCCGCTGACCCGAATGTGCCGGTCGCTGGCCACCTCGAGATAGAGGGTCGACGGCCGGCCGGTCATCTCGCCCACCACGGGAGGCGCCACGACGAGGGGCGCCGGGACCAACACCCCCACGCGCGGACCATAATATCCGCGGTGATAGCCGTAGGGCGCGACCACACACCCTGTCATGGCCATAATTCCAATTGGAATCAACAACTTACTAAGAATTTTCATGACCGCCCCTCCTGGGGATTGTTGCGCCTCAAGAGGAACAACGCAACAGCGGAGTCCTAAGATGACAGCATGAACCAACCT
>Ga0137358_10000463_pt1 | contig 18659 bp, 12 predicted proteins | sample Mad1_20_16metaG_FD_105551 | JGI IMG/M metagenome (GOLD analysis project Ga0137358, IMG submission 105551) | Vadose zone soil microbial communities from Angelo Coast Range Reserve, California, USA - Mad1_20_16 metaG | ecosystem: Environmental > Terrestrial > Soil > Vadose zone | place: USA... | reverse complement strand
TCTTGATCAACTTGGGTTGCCGGTTTCAATCAATTTCCGATTGTACAGTGCGCGGCGCGATCGCAGCCGGGCCGGCCGCATCTATCCCCCCTCGCTGGATCAATTATGGATAAAGGCAGCCGTCTCGGTGATAGGCCCGTTCATCGTGATGGAACGCGGATTATCCGTTCCAGAGTAGGAGCCCGTGCCGCTCCCAGTCCAATTGCTGAAGCTATAACCGGTGGATGGCGTTGCGCTAATCGAGATGGTGCTGCCACTTGTTTTCCAGGCGCTCGCGGGACTTACCTTGCCCCCTGTCCCGGCGTTCATGGTCAGGTAATATTGGGTGCCGAATTTCGCCGTGTAGGTCGTGTTCTTGGTTGGAGTGACGCTATGTGAGATGGCTCCGGCGTCACTCCAGCTACTAAAGTAATAGCGAACACCTGTGTCACCGGCCTGCGGCGTAGTGGTCGCTACGGTATGAGCCGAACCCAGCGTCCAGGTAAATGTTTCTGCGGCGTTGTAATTGGCGCCATCGACGCTGAAGGCGCGACCGGCGGGAGTTGTTTGGATAGTTACCTGAATCGTTGCAGGCGTCGGCGTTGGCGTCGGTGTTGGTGTAGGTGTCGGCGTTGGTGTCGGCCCTACAGCGGCAAGTATGTCCACCCGCCCCCATCCATAATCGTTGTTCGGCGGCCCCGCATCACCGCACGAGGCGGATTGGATATGAACAGCCGAGTTATTCAAGGTTGTTCGACTGGCAGCGATATCGTGCCGCAACTCTGGCCGCGCCGACCATAGCAGTGCCATGGCGCCGGCGATATGCGGAGTGGCCATGGAAGTGCCACTCAGACTTGCATAGGCAGTATCGGAGGTGCGGTAGCTGGAGCGAGTGCTCGTCCCAGGGGCAGTGATGTCGGGTTTCAAACGGTTGCTCGCATCGACTGTGACCGGACCGCGGCTGCTAAACGAAGCAATGGTATCGGTGCCGGTGGTCAGGGCCCCGACAGTGTAAGAGGCATCATACAACGACGGTGGATCGGTAACGGTCGAGCAGTTCGGGCCGGAATTACCCGCGGCGACCGCCATCATGATGCCGGCATTCCGTTGGGCTTCGACGGCAGCTTGCAGAGTGTCGGTGGAACAACCTTCCGAAGGCGGGCAGATCCAGGAATTAGTGGTAATGTCGGGAGCCTTGGTCGGGTCGCCTTGCGCTGACGTGCCGTTGACCGGATAAGGCGCAAGGAAGAATTCCATGCATTCGATGTATGTGGCAGGCGTCCCGTTGCCCTGATCCATGTTGCGGCAACCAATCCATCTGGCGCCAGGCGCCATTCCGATCTGGTTGGTCCCGCCATCGTCGCCGATGGCAATGCCGATAGTGTGGGTGCCGTGGCCGTTGTCATCGCAAGGCACCTGCGAGTTGGCGCCGCAATCGCCGCCGCCGGAGTGGACGCTGTCGTGCCAGTTGTAGTCGTGGTCAGCAATCGCTCCATCCCAGCCGCGGTAATGAGGCTTAAGTGCGTTATGCGTCCAGCGAATACCCGTATCAGCTCCCGCGACGACGATTCCCTGACCAGTGAAACCGAGCGCCCAGACTTGAGGAGCATGCGTGTAACTGATGCCGGGTTCAATCGCCTGCTGCTGATCAGCCTCAACGGCGGGGAGCGGTTGAGGGAGATTTTGAATCTGCGGATTGCCCTCTACGCGCGCCACGTCGGGCCGGGCAGCCAATGCCTCGGCGATCTGGCGGCTGCCTTTCACCCAAAGCCCATTCACAATGTAGAAGGAACGGTGCTCAATACCGCGTGCATTCAGCCATTGCAGAAGCGGGCCTTGCGTTGCCTGGCTCTTATTCCACAGCGCATCGTGCACATAGCGACTCTTTTCGCTCTTTGTCGGCAAAGTCGCCGCGCGGCTCAGGTTGGCCTGGTCGGCAAGTACCACGATGAATTCAGCCTGCCGGCCATTGGCTGTGCGCTCCATCACCCACGGCGCAATCTTGTCTTCAAGCGCGGAGTTCCCAATCACCGGCGGAATATAATCGCGCCGCTGGTCCTGGTTTGCGTTCTGGGCCAGGGCCGACGTTCTCGAATAAAGGCCGAAGGCAATCAACGCCAGAAGAGTGCCAGCTGAGGCAAGGATAAAACCGAGAACGATTCGCAGGTTAAAGAATTTGGATGAAAAGACGCGTCTCATATGATCGGCGCGGAAAGCGCCAGCCTCATCATTAATTCAACGCGTAAACTTCGGGCACCGCAACATGGTAACTCGGGTTACGGATAATAATCGCGACCAAGCCTTGCTCGCTAACGGTGCTATCGCCGACCCCCACGGCCCGGCATGGTGCTTTGCCTACGCGAGCTGCCGCGGATCTCATGCCAGGCCGAGCCTGACAGATTGCTCGGGATCGCCGCAAGCGTTTAATTGCGTCTTCTACGACAGCGTCGCTATTGTAATCGCACCCGCATAGCGCGACTCCGGCTAGCCTATATTAGTTTGCGTGGAGAGACCGGCTGCGGTTCTTTCCGCAATCCGGTCCGAGTTCGCCATTGGACGAATCCGTCCCAGTGGCGGACCGGGCAGGCATTATTATGTCCCGTCAATACACCCTGCAGCGCGCGCCAAGATCGACATCGATCCACATCGATTACACTGCGGAACTAAACGAGCAGCAGCTCGCCGCCGTGACGGCGCCGCCGCGGCCGCTGCTCGTGATCGCGGGCGCGGGCTCGGGTAAAACGCGCACGCTGACCTATCGGGTGGCGTATTTGCTGGAGAACGGAATCGATCCGCGAAATATTTTGCTGCTTACGTTCACGAACAAAGCCGCCCGAGAAATGCTCGACCGGGTGGCGAATTTGTTGCCGGTTGATGCCAGCGGACTTTGGGGCGGAACATTTCACTCGGTGGGAAATCGGATTCTCCGCCGCCACGGGAGCGCGCTTGGTTATTCGAGCGGGTTCACCATCATGGATCGCGAAGATCAAAAGGATCTGCTCAATGCTGTCGTGTCAGGCGCGGGAATTGATCCCAAAGAAATCCGGTTCCCGAAAGCCGATGTGCTCGCCGAAATCTTCAGTTTCGTCGTTAACACCGAGAAGCCGCTGGAAGAATTGCTCGCAGAAAAGTTTCCCTATTTCCTGCCGCTGCTCGAACGAGTCAAAGACGTCCACGACCGCTACGAAAAAAAGAAGAAAGCGACCAACTCGATGGACTTCGACGACCTGCTCCAAAAGACGTTGTCGATGCTGCAACAGGACGAGCGGATCGCGGAATTTTACCGGCGGAAATTTCAATTCATTCTCGTCGATGAATATCAGGACACGAACAAAATCCAGGCTGACCTCGTCGATCTGCTCGCTCGCGATCACAGGAATGTAATGGTCGTAGGCGACGATGCGCAGTCGATTTACTCGTGGCGCGGCGCGAATTTCAAAAACATTCTTGAATTTCCGAAACGTTATCCGGACGCGCAGGTGTTTAAGATCGAGATGAATTACCGCAGCGTTCCGGAGATTCTGGAAGTGGCAAACGCGGCGATTGCGGCAAACATTGAGCAGTTCCGCAAAAATCTGCAACCGACCCGCGAATCAAAAGCGACGAAGCCGGCGCTCGTGGCGTTGAACGATGGCGCCGAGCAAGCGCAATTTGTCGCCCAACGGATCCTCGAATTGCGTGATGAAAATGTCGATCTTAACGAGATCGCCGTGCTCTATCGCGCGCATTATCACGCGATCGAGTTGCAACTGGAGCTTTCGCGGCGCGGGATTCCCTATCAAATCACCAGTGGCATTCGGTTCTTCGAGCAGGCGCACATCAAGGATGTGACCTCATTCATCCGGTTCGTGGCGAATCCGCGCGACGAAGTCGCATTCAAGCGAATGGTGAAGTTGCTCCCGGGCATCGGCAATCGAAGCGCAGAAAATCTTTGGAAGGCGTGGGACAGGTCGCTTAACGAACAAGGCGAAATCACGTCATGGGGTGAGCGATTGTTGTCGATGAACGTGAGCGCCAAATCAAAAAAAATGTGGGAACAGCTTGCCCACACGCTGGACGAAATCGCACCAGCGGGGCAACCCAACCCGCCATCCGAGATGATCCGGTCGGTGGTCGAAGCCATCTACGATGACTACGCTAAGGTGAATTTCACAAACTACGAACTGCGGCGCGAAGACCTCGATCAACTCGCGCTTTTTGCGCGCCGGTTTAAGGACGTACACGAATTTCTCTCCCAATTGGCGCTGATCAGCAATGTCGACGCGGAAGCGGCGCCGAACCAAACCAGCAACAAGGAAGCAGTCAATCTTTCCACAGTGCACCAGGCCAAAGGTCTCGAGTTTCACACGGTGTTTGTGATTTGGTTGACTGACGGAATGTTTCCGAGCAGCCGCTCGCTCGACACGCGCGATGCGCTCGAGGAAGAGCGGCGTTTGTTTTATGTCGCCATCACGCGCGCACGCGATGAACTTTATCTCACGTTGCCGCACATGCGGTTAAGCGGAGGCTATGGTGACGTTTTCCAGCGCCCATCGCGATTTCTGAAAGAAATTCCGAACGCGCTCGTCGAAGACTGGCAGGTGCAACGGAAATGACGAAGCTCAAATGACAAATGACGAAGGAAGTTCGGAATAATCAAATGACGACAACGTGTTCGGATTTCGTCACTCTTTCGTGCTTCGTCATTCGTCATTCGTCATTTTTTTGCGAATGAACCTCTCGCCCGACAAGAGGATCGCCGGGATTCTTGTCCCATTGTTTGCGCTGCGAGGCGAAAACGATCTCGGAATCGGCGACCTCGGCGCACTGCGGGAGTTTATCGATTGGGCAGCCGAAATTGGGTTCGAACTTGTTCAGCTCCTGCCGATCAACGAAACCGGGACGGACAACAGCCCTTACAACGCGATCAGCGCGATGGCGATCGAGCCGACAACGCTGCACCTTGCGCCAAACTCCCCGGAAGATTTAACCCGCGACGACTTTGATGCCGTCATCGCAGATATCGATCTTGCGACCCTGCGGCATGGCGAATTGAAATATCGGCAGGTCAAAAAACTGAAACGCCGCTTGCTTGAAAAAGCATTCGCCAATTTCTCCGGCCACGCCGGAAAGGAACGGCAGTCGGAGTTTGTGCAATTTTGCGAAGAGGAAACCGGCTGGCTGGACGATTACGCATTATTTCGTGTCCTGATGGAGGAGAACGAGGAGAGCGCGGCGTGGACTCGATGGCCGGCGCAACATCAGTCGATTAGCAGAGCCCGGGTCTGGCTACACGATCTACCGCAAGATCGACAGGCAGCCATAGCAGAGCGCCAGAATTTGTTCCGTTATATGCAGTGGTTGGCCCACCAACAATGGCGCGAGATCAAATCGTATGCCGAAGAACGCGAAGTTGCGCTAATGGGCGATATTCCGTTTGGCGTCAGTTACTACAGCGCCGACGTTTTCGCGCGACCGGATGAATTCGTACTCGATTGGTCCGGTGGCGCGCCTCCCGAACTCTATTTCAAGGAGGACGAGTTCACTCAGAAATGGGGACAAAACTGGGGCATTCCGCTTTATCGCTGGGAGACGATGCGCGCGAACAATTTCCAGTGGTGGCGCGAGCGTGTGCGTGCTGTCAGGCGCATTTTTCACCTCTTTCGCATCGATCACGGGCTCGGATTTTATCGCATCTACGCATTTCCGTGGCGACCGAGGAAGAACAAACAATTTCTCGCGCTCGATCGACAAGAAATGCTCGAACGGACTGGCGGCCGCGCGCCACATTTCGCACCGCGTGACGACGAAACCCCGGGGAACTGCGAAGCAAATAAACACGACGGCGAGGAATATTTGCGCGTTGTCCTGGAGGAGGCTGGCGCCACCCGCGTGATTGGCGAAGACCTGGGAACGGTGCCCGAGTACGTCCGGCCAAATCTGCGCTCACTCGGCATCGCCGGATTTAAAATTCCGCAATGGGAAGTTCACAATGAACAAGTCACGCCCGGAGACAAATATGAGCGGCTTTCGGTTGCGACTTACACAACGCACGACCACAAGCCAATCCGCGCTTTATGGGAGGAAGCTTTCGAACGTCCTGCCGCGACCTCGGACCAATCGAGATACGAATTGGCCAAAATCACGGTCTTCGCCGGATTCGATCCAAAGATCGATAAGATCGATTTCGAAAAAGATTTTTATCCGGCGATCATGGAAGCTCTTTTCAAAAGTGAAGCCTGGATTGCCATCGTGATGATCACCGATCTGCTGGCGCAGAAATACCGATTCAACGTTCCCGGCACCGCGGCAAATTTAAATTGGACACGGCGACTGCAAAGCAGTGTCGCACAGCTTCGCTCCAGCCCAAAAACGCAAGCACGAATGCGTTTGATCCATAATCTGCTGGAAAAAAGCGGGAGAATTTAGCCACCGGATGAACACGGATTTTCTCGGATGAGAGAATTGCATTTTGAAAATCCGTGTTTCATCCGTGTTCATCCGTGGCTAATTGAATCATGAAGTCGCCGCTTAAAGTCGCTGTCACCGGCGCTGCCGGACAGATTGGTTACTCGCTTGTTTTTCGCGTTGCCTCCGGAGAAATGTTCGGGCCAGACCAGCCGCTCGCACTGCATCTGATCGAGATTCCGAATGCGCTCGGCGCGCTCGAGGGTGTGGTGATGGAGTTGCACGATTGCGCCTTTCCACTGGTCGAATCGATTGTGCCAACGGCTGATCTGGATGAAGGATTCCGCGACATCAACTGGGCGTTGCTGGTTGGCAGCATCCCGCGCAAGGCCGGCATGGAGCGGAAAGATTTGCTGGGGATCAACGGCAAGATTTTCATCGGCCAGGGTCAGGCAATCGAACGGAATGCTGCCTCTGATGTGCGCGTGCTGGTGATCGGAAACCCGTGCAACACGAATTGTCTGATTGCGATGAACAACGCGAAGGAAATTCCGCGCGATCGCTGGTTTGCCATGACCCGACTTGATGAAAACCGGGCGCGGGCCCAGCTGGCGCATAAGGCAGGCGTGGAAATCAGCCGCGTCACCAACATGACGATCTGGGGAAATCATTCCTCGACGCAGTATCCAGACTTTTACAACGCAAAGATCGACAATCGACCAGCGAATGAAGTGATCCACGATGACAAATGGCTAAAAGAGGAATTCATCGCCACCGTGCAGCAACGTGGCGCAGCGGTGCTCAAGGCCCGCGGACTTTCTTCCGCCGGTTCGGCCGCGAACGCGATTGTCGGTAGCGTTCGTTCGCTCACGAATGATACGCCGGGCGACGACTGGCACAGCGTAGCGGTTTGTTCGGACGGAAGTTACGATGTCGATAAAGGATTGATCTCATCATTTCCGGTTCGCGTGCGCGGTGGCAAATGGGAGATCGTGCAAAAACTTCCGATCAACGAATTCAGCCGCGGCAAGATCGACAAATCGGTCGCGGAGCTGAAAGAAGAAAAATCGCTGGTTACTGATCTGCTGGGGTAGAGACGGATCTCCGAGCCGTCCGTTGCGACGCGCCCGCCGGTCGCGCAGCTACCTTAATTTCTCCCGGGTCAATCGCTCGAATGCTTCCACGTATTTGGCAGACGTTTTCGTAATTACATCCTGCGGCAACGACGGCGCCGGCGGTGTCTTATTCCAATCGAGCGTCTCCAGATAATCGCGCACAAATTGTTTATCGAAGCTGGGCGGGCTTTGCCCGACGATGTATTGACCTTTTGGCCAGAAACGAGATGAATCCGGCGTCAGACACTCGTCGATCAAGAGCAACTGCCCATCGACCGTTCCAAACTCAAATTTCGTGTCCGCTACAATGATGCCGCGTTGCGCAGCATGATCGCGGCCGGCGGCGTAAATTTGCAAACTCAAATCGCAAACGCGCTCTGCCATTTCGTTGCCCAAAATTTGCCGGCACTCCTTCATGTCGATGTTCAGATCGTGGCCGGTGTCGCTCTTTGTCGCCGGCGTGAAGATTGGCTCTGGCAATTGCGAAGCCAGTTTTAGGCCCGAGGGCAATTTGATGCCGCAAACGCTCTGCGATTCCTGATATTCTTTCCAGCCCGAACCAGCGAGGTAGCCCCGCACGACGCATTCCACCGGCAGCGGTTTCGTTTTTCGCACGATCATCGAACGACCGGCAAGCTGCGAGCGAAATGCCTGCAATTCTTTCGGAAATTCATCGAAGTTTGCGATAACGAAATGATTTTTAACCTTGCTGAATCGCTTGAACCAGAACGCGGAGAGCTGATTCAGGACCGCGCCTTTGTGCGGAATCGGATCTGGCAAGATCACATCAAACGCGGAGAGGCGATCGGTGGCAACAAAGAGGAGCGTTTCCCCGAGATCAAAAACTTCGCGCACTTTGCCGCTGCGCAGTTTTTTAATGTCGGGAAGATCGAGAAAGGATTGTGGAGAGACCGCCATAAGTGCGACATCATTACTGCATGGGTGGAATCGTCGTCAAACCGCGTGCGCGAATTTTGCATGGACATGATTGGGTATTTTCCAGTGAGATCCTGAAGGTTTTCGGTAAACCGGCGGATGGCGACGTTATCTCGCTTAAAGATGGCCGTGATCACCTGATTGGGAGCGCCATTTACAATTCGAAGTCGCAAATCGTGGCCCGGCGTTTCTCACGGCGAAAGCAGGATCTTGACCTGGATTTCTTCAAACGCCGGATCGCGCAAGCGGCAGAATACCGGGAACGACGGGCGGTGGATTCGAAACTTTGCCGCGTGGTCTGGAGCGAGAGCGACGGCTTGCCCGGGGTAATCGTCGATCGATATGGCGATTATTTCGTGTTGCAAACGGTCACGCTTGCAATGGACCTGCGAAAGGATTTGATCGCGAATGCGATTGTCGATCTTTTTGGCGCGGTAGCGATCATCGAGCGAAACGATGCGCCGGTTCGCCGCGCGGAAGGCCTTGAATTGCGCAGTGGCGTTTTGAGCGGGGATGCTTCTTCGCAAATCGCCATCGAAATCGACGGCCTAAAGTTCGAGGTCGACCTTTTGCGCGGACAGAAGACCGGTTTTTATCTCGATCAAAAGCAGAACTATCGAGCCGTTGCACAACATGCCAAGGACAGGCGTGTGCTCGATTGCTTCACGAATCACGGCGCATTTGCATTGGCTTGTGCCCAAGGCGGAGCGATCGAAGTTACCGGCGTGGAAGAAAATTCAGAGAATATCGCGGCTGCCAGACGAAATGCTGCGCGAAACGGTCTAAAAGTGGAATGGATCGAGCAGGATGTTTTTCAATTCCTGCGAGGAGCCGAGAAAGCGGGAGCACAATATGACCTGATCGTTCTCGATCCGCCGTCGTTCACGAAGACGAAAAGCGGGTTGCGTGATGCCGTGCGTGGCTATCGTGAGCTCCACGTTCGCGCCTTCAAACTTTTGTCGAAAGATGGATTGCTCGCGACATTTTCCTGTTCGCATCACGTCAGTGAAAACGCGTTCGCCCTGATGATCGCCGATGCGCTGGTGGACGCGCGGCGGTCAGCGCGCCGGCTTCGCCGCTTTGAGCAGGCGCCGGATCATCCGGTGCTGCCCACTTTGCCAGAAACAGAATATTTCAAAGGCGTCTTGCTCGAAATGATGCCGGGCCGGTGAAGGAGAAGCTCCAAATCCCAAGCTCCAACATCCAGAGAAACTTAAAGCTTCAATCTTCGATCCGTCTGTGGCGTTTTGCTTGATGGTTGGAACTTCTTTGGAGTTTGGATGTTGGAATTTGGCGCTTTGTCTGGGAAGCTTTGACGAAAATTTTCGCGCGTCCATCGCCGAAATGTGTGGAATTCTAATGTCTCCTCATTAATATGGCGCTTGGCGACCTCGGATCGAGCGAGCCGCGGTGAGTCACGATTTATCATGCCAGAAAAAATTCGACCGATCGAACAAATGCTGGACCTGAGCGAGGAAGAAGCGCTCTCTGCCGAGCATCTCGACTCGCAAATGCAAAAAGCCCAGGAGCAACTGCTCCAGCTCAAACGCCAACAGGAGCTGATTGAAAAACAAAAGCGCGAACTCGAGGAGTTGAGCCGTCGTCAGGAAGAGCTGGAGCGCGGCCGCACGGAAATGACCGACAAACTGACGCGCTCGCTGGTTGTGCTCGAGCGCGAAACGTACAACGCGCAAAAGCGGCTCGAGCAGCTTCGCGCGACCCGGGAAAGTTTCGGGCAGCATTTGGAATTAATTGAAGCCATCGATCCAAAAAACTGGGATCCAGCTGATTTGCACAAGGAATTGAGCCGGGCGTTGAGCACGGTGGATGACGCACGCACGGAGTACGCCGAACAGCGCAGCCGGCTGCAAGCGACCGACCACAACGCCGGTGAGGCATCGCTGCCCGACGCAGTAGGCGATAGTTACAGTGTCAACGGCGGACGCTCATTTTCTCAGTGGTTGCAAATCGGCATCGCGCTCACTTTGCCGTTGATCATTTTTGGCGTAATTGCTCTTGCTGTTTTCTTCTGGATGGCCAGCCGGTGATGGCGATGTTTAGTCGTTCGCCTAAATCGACTCCGCCACTTCGCCGCAGGCAGGAAGAATTAATTAGTCGGGAGGCGGAGCTGCGCGAAAGGGTCGAACAACTTGAGCGCATGATCTCGAATACATCTCGGATCACGGCGGACACACCTCGACCGCGGCGAGAGGAGGGGCGCACAAAAACCACTACCTCCGACAAGCGATTCCATGTCTCGGTGGCGCTGCCAGACGAACGTTACTCCAATGAAAGCGGGAGCATTCGACGGCCACGTTCGCTGCGCAAGGAACGACGGGAGGGGCGGATCGTTTTTCTCGTCCTGGTGATCGCGTTGGCGGTGGCGGTCATCTGGTTAGCGAGCCATCTGCATTTTTAATCGAGACAATCATGCCCAAAGCTTCGGATCTCGATGTTGCGTACGTCGCCAAGCTGGCCCGGCTAAATCTGACCGAGGCGGAGACCGCGCTTTTTCAGAAGCAGCTGGGTGACGTTTTGAAATATGCCGACAAGCTGCGCGAAGTGGACGTCAGCCATGTGGAGGCTGCCGCGCATGCGGTTCCGATTTTCAATGTCTTTCGCGAGGACGAGGCGCGCGATTGGTTCAGGGCGGAGCAGGCGCTAAGCAACGCCCCCCGCCAGGCAAACGGCCTTTTCATCGTCACGAAAGTTGTGGAATGACGGAAAAAGATTTGCCGGCGCTGAACATCGCCGATCTGCAATCTCTTTTGCGTCGCCGGGAAGTCTCGCCCCGCGAAGTGCTCGACGCCTTGCGAGCGCGCATTGAAGATGTCGATGGAGAGGTCGACGCCTATCTCTCAACTAATTTTGAAGCTGCCACAAAGGAAGCGGAGAAAGCGAATGTCGATCTTCCTCTGGGCGGCGTGCCGATCGCGATTAAAGACATCATCAGCGTAGCAGGCGAGCCCTGCACGTGCGCGTCGAAGATTTTGCGCGGTTATCGCGCGCTTTATGACGCGACCGTGATTCAAAAATTGCGCGCCGCCGGAGCAATTCCATTTGGCAAAACCAATATGGACGAATTCGCCATGGGTTCGTCCACGGAAAATTCCGGTGTTAAGTTGACACGAAATCCGTGGGACTTGTCGCGCGTGCCGGGCGGTTCCAGCGGCGGTTCGGCTGCGGCAGTTGCCGCAGACGCAGCGTTCGGCGCGCTGGGTACCGATACCGGTGGCTCAATTCGGCAACCGGCCGCGCTTTCGGGGATCGTGGGTTTTAAACCTAGCTATGGCCGAGTTTCACGATTCGGTCTGGTCGCGTTCGCTTCGTCGCTCGATCAAGCTGGGCCTTTGACAAAAACCGTCCGCGATGCCGCGCTTATTATGAACGCGATTGCCGGTCATGATCCGCAAGACTCGACCTGTCTTAACGAACCGGTGCCTGATTACACGGCGGCACTGGGTCGCGATTTGCGTGGCGTCCGGTTGGGCCTGCCCAAGGAGTACATGATCGAAGGAATTGAACCGCAGGTAAAATCCGCGATCGATGCGGCGATTGCACAATTCGAAACACTCGGCGCAGAGATTGTCGATGTTTCTTTGCCGCAGACTGATTATGCCATCGCTGTTTATTACATCCTGGCCACGGCCGAGGCTTCGGCAAACCTGGCGCGCTTTGATGGCGTTCGCTACGGACATAGGGCAGAAAACCCAAAAGATTTGCTCGATCATTACGGCCGCACCCGCGAGGAAGGTTTCGGCCCGGAAGTGAAACGGCGCATCATTCTCGGCACTTACGTTTTGAGTTCCGGTTACTACGACGCTTATTATTTGCGCGCGCAAAAAGTCCGCGAGCTGATCCGCCAGGATTTTGCCAAGGCGTTCGAGAAAGTGGACGTGTTGATTTCGCCGACTTCCCCGGTGCCTACGTTCAAACTCGGCGAACGCATGGACGATCCGTTGCAAATGTATCTTGCGGATATCTTCACCAGCCCCGCGAATCTCGCCGGAATTTGTGGAATCAGTGTGCCGTGCGGCTTCGCCGAGACCGATGGCCATCGCTTGCCTGTTGGTTTGCAGTTGTTAGGAAAAGCCTTTGATGAGGGGCGCATTTTGCAAATCGCGCACGCCTACGAGCAAAGCACGGACTGGCACAAGGCGCGTTCGCCGATCGCCGCGAGCATGCGAGACGTGTGAACGATTCGGCGAAATCGATCTGGGCTGCGCTCGATCGCCGGTTAAATAGCCCGGCCGGCTTTCGCGGCCTGGTGTCGATTTTTATCGTGCTGCACTGCGGACATGGTGGTCGGAAGCCGCTATGTTAAAGGCTGGAGCCGACGACGGGATTCGAACCCGTGACCTGCGGTTTACGAAACCGCTGCTCTACCAGCTGAGCTACGTCGGCATTAGACCCGGGTAAAATAGCCAATACAAAATCGACAATTTCATCTATTATATCACCTGTTTGCATCCTCTGACTTTGGCAATAATGAGCGCAGAGCGATCAACATAAGGCTGGGAAACATCAAATGATCAAACCTCGGTTCGCTTTTGTCCATCGGACACGTATCTCGCATTGTTTAAATCGAGCGGCAAGCACATCCGCGAAAGGCTGAGGGCTCCTGGTCTCTGAGTATGGAAAAGATCGCCATCATCGGCCTTGGCTACATCGGTTTGCCGCTGTCTCTGCAATTTGCGCGCAGTGGAACGATGGTAACAGGGATCGACATCGACCCGGAAAAGGTCGAGGCGCTGAACGCGGGAAAAACCTACATCAAACATGTCCCCGGTACGGCAATTCAGAAAGTGTTAACGTCCGGAAGATTCACTGCATCTACGGATTTCGACCGCGTCAGGGAAGTTGAAGCGGTTATCGTCTGTGTACCAACGCCGTTGACGAAAACGCGCGAGCCCGATCTGTCGTACGTTCTGGATACCGGGCGAGCGATTGCACCGCATCTTCGGCGCGGAACGGTTGTCGTTTTGGAATCAACTACCTATCCCGGTACGACTGACGAAGATTTTCGCGCCGTTCTCGAGCAAGGATCGGGGATGAAAGCAGGTGAAGGCTTCCACCTCGCGTTTTCACCGGAGCGGGAAGATCCCGGGAATCCAGAGAGCAAAGTGGCAAAAATTCCGAAGATTGTGGGCGGATACACTCCCGGATGCCTCGAAAAAGCCGTCGCGCTCTACTCGCGAGCTGTGGAGACCGTTGTACCCGTCTCATCGTGCAAGACGGCGGAGGCAACCAAGCTACTCGAAAACATTTTCCGGAGCGTGAACATCGCACTCGTGAACGAACTGAAGGTCATCTATGCCGCCATGGGCATCGACATCTGGGAAGTGATTGAAGCGGCAAAGACAAAACCGTTCGGCTTCATGCCGTTTTATCCCGGACCCGGCTGGGGCGGGCACTGCATCCCGATCGATCCCTTTTATCTGACGTGGAGAGCGCGACAGTTTGGGAGGCACACACGCTTTATCGAGCTGGCCGGCGAGATTAACGCTGCCATGCCCGATTACGTGGTTAATCGCTTAATCGAAGCCCTCAACGCGAAGCAAAAGCCGGTCAGCGGATCGAGGATTTTACTCATTGGTGTCGCTTACAAGGCTGACGTCGACGACATCCGGGAATCGCCCACTTTCGCTCTGCTCGACAGAATAAAGGCGCTTGGCGGCGAGGTTGAATTTTACGACCCCTACGTACCCGAGATCGGTCCCACACGCAAACATGCCAACTGGCAGGGCAAACGTTCGATTCAATGGAACGAGCAGACGATCCGCAGTTTTGATGCTGCCGTCATCGTCACGGCGCATTCCAATGTGAATTACGAGCAACTTGTGAAGTGGGTGAAGTGCATCGTCGATACGAGAAACGCCCTTGCGCGCATGCCGGCGAAGTTGACGAGCGACAAGATTTGGAAAGCGTAGCCCCTGAAATGCGGATGGAGCAAAGTAGACTGTGAGGTAACAGCTTGAAACGCAGACGAAACGATTTAGCTAGCGAGATTCGAGGCTTCCTGAAAATAGAACGCGCGTTTGCTCATGTCACATAAGAAGAGACGGATTCTCGTTTTCCGAATCGGACAGCTTGGCGACACGATTATTGCGCTGCCGGCGATGCGAGCAATAAGAAGTCATTTCCCGAGCGCCCACCTCACACTCCTTTCCGATTGTCATCCCGGCGAACCTTATGTGCTGGCCTCCGATTTATTGTGCGAAGCGGGATTATTTAACGAATTTCTATCTTATCCGATTCACACGAATAGAGTCTCGAGGCTATGGTCGATGGCGTTCCTCTTGGCCCTGATTCGGAGCAAGAGATTTGATACGCTGGTGTATCTGGCGCCGACAGCCCGTTCAAAACACCAAATCAATCGCGACCGGAAGTTTTTTCGCCTGGCCGGAATCAAGCATTTTATCGGTATGAAAAGATTCGCTGTATTGCCGGAAAAAATTCCGGGTAAACCAATGGTGCGGGTCAAATCGGAAGCGGATTTGCTCCTCGCCCGGCTTGAGGCGGACGACATCCCGGTTCCAGCTCCGGGCGAAGCTCGTGCCGAGCTCCGGTTGGGGACCGCGGAAGAAATGGAAGTTGCCTGCTGGCTCGATCAGTTGCCCTCGGATGATGGGCGCCCATGGATCGGCGTGGGCCCAGGTTCGAAAATGCCCGCCAAACGGTGGCCGGAAGACCGATTTCGCGAGGTGGTCAGAGAATTAATTGAAGAGTTTGAGATTTGGCCGGTTGTATTTGGCGGCGCGGGGGATGCACCGCTTGGGCGACGCCTAATCTCTGGCTGGGGCCGCGGTTTCAACGCGGCGGGGGCGCTCTCGCTGCGCGGCTCTGCTGCCGCCCTTCAGCGCTGTTTGTTCCTGCTCACCAACGATACCGGCACAATGCATTTGGGGGCGGCCGTAGGTGTACAGTGCGTAGCGCTTTTTTCTTCTCGCGCGGCGCCGGGATTATGGAATCCACTGGGTGCAAATCACATACTGTTTCGCTCCGATATTGAGTGCGAAGGCTGTGGCCTGACGGAGTGTCTCCAGTACCACAACGAATGTTTACGGCGCATTTCGGCGGCAGATGTGCTAGAGACTTGCCGGGAAATTCTTTCGCCGAGAAACGTTGGCGCTCGAGAACCGGAAATGTTTTGAATTGCGGCGTTTCATTTTCTGGATGGCGCCAAATACCAGAGGATATAATGTCTTATTTCCGTTTGCCTGACACTTCAAAACCACGGCTCCTCCGCTTTCCTTTGTGGGTCAGCATGTGGCTGGTGGCTTTGTTTACCTGCGCACATTGTGGGATATCGGCAAGCGGAGAAAAACCGGCCCAGGAATTGGCAAAATTCGCTTTACGCGATTATCTGGGGCGGGACTGGCAGAACGAGCTGGTGTTCTTCAAAGTCGATGCCGCCTTAGTCGGGCGTAAAGACGCCGTGCTGATGGATGCAAACGCACGGGAGATTCCTTATCAATGGTCAACTGAAGATAACGGCAGCATTGCTTTCCTCGCGTCTGTTCCGAAGTTAACAAGAGTTGAATACAAACTCATTCAAGGGAGGCCAAAAGCGCTGCCAAACGTGAAGGTCATGCAACAGCCCGAGATGCTGGAGGTTGCCAACGACAAAACGGGAATCCGCCTCTACACAAAATCCGAAGCGTTGCAGCGCGGCCCCATTGCAGGAGTGAAACTCGTTTCCGGGAAATGGATCGGTTCCGGACAACTCACCTGGCCTGGACCACCGATGGATTTCAAGACCACGGTTTTGACAGATGGTCCGCTTTTTGCCGATGTAGAATCGAGCTATAAGTCTTCCAATGGCGATTTCTGGAAGCTCCGTTTCCGCATCATCGCAGACGAGCCTGTTATTCTAGTGGATGAAGAATTCAGCGGGCAGGCCAACGCTTATTACCAATTTAATCCAGATACAAACTTTGAATCCGATTGGTTGCTTTGGCGAGGGGGACCGATGCCGACCTCGGGTCTCTGGGAAAATTTGGCTGACAAACATCCATTCACGCTCGAACCGTGGCTGAGATGGGCGGAGCCAAGGCATGGAACCTGGCTGGCTTTTTACGGTGATAACAGTCCCGACCTGCTAACCATAGGTGCGCGAGATCCCTCGAACTGGGTTGAACCAGGAAAGACGACGTGGAAATACTCTATCGATGTAACGAGCGACCGAACGATGCGCTTTCAATTGCGCGGCTTTAAGCGGAATTGGATGTTCATCGCCTTGTCCAAAGATGAGGCACTCCAGAACCGCAAGGATTCGGCTCCTTTGCCGCAGCAGTATATAATCAAGCACAGCGATTTACCTCTGAATCGGATCAAAGACTTAATCTGGGAGTGGCCCGGCCAGGTGGAGCACCCGCGCCTGTTAGCCACAAAGAGAGAAATAGATGACTTTAAAGCGAACTTCAAAATCGATACAAACCGCCTAAACAAATTGCGACGCGGCGGCCCGAATGTGGCAGTGCTGGACGATTACATTGCCTACACGCTGGCTACCAACGATGCCGAGTTCAAACGACGTCTGGAGAAATTTGCCGTGACGCAGCTTCAAGCCGCCGTGGACCTCTACGTCCGTGAAGAAAAGTTCCCGACGCAGGGAGCAGATCCACCACGGCACTACAACCAAGTGGCCCTCGCGATAAACGCAATTGATGCAGTGCTGCGACCGGATGCTCTTTCGCCCGCTGAACTCGAGCTAGCCCGGTCTCAACTCGCCTTTCTGGCATATATTCTCGCCGATCCGTCAGTTTACTCGCCGGAGCGCGGATTCAAGGGGAATCCGAACATGACGACGACTACGCGGTGCCTGTTGGGAATGATTGCCTGTCTCATACCTGATCATCCCAAGGCAAAAGATTGGGCCGACATGGGCATTCGTGAAATGGCAAAGGAACTGGAAAAATGGACCGGCCCGCAAGGCGGTTGGTTGGAAGCGCCGCACTACATGGGGGTATCAATGGATGCAATCGTCCCCTTCGCCATCGCGCTTCGGCAAACTACATTCGCAGATCAGGATTGGACTCTTCATCCGAAACTGAGAGAGGCGATACGCTGGCTGGCCTCCATATCCACGCCTCGCGATCCACGATTGAATGACCAGCGTCACATGCCTGAGATCGGAAACACCTACCTCGGCGAACGCACTTGTCTGGCCGGCTGGCTGGCGCGTTTGTGGAAAGAAAAAGACCCAGAATTCGCCGAGCAAATGCAATGGGCGTGGAATGAGCAAGGTTCCTATACGAAGCCCGGCATTGGGGGAGCTTATCCGAGCGCCGCGGGTTATTCATGGTTAATGTTCGATCCTTCCATCCCCGCTAAGGTCCCTAACTGGCAAAGCGAATGGTTTCCCGATTGCGGCGTTCTGTTGCGCGCCCATTTCCCCAGTGAATGTGAAACTTATCTGTATTTGATCGCAGGAAAGTTGCACGCGCACTACGACTATGACGAAGGGGCATTTGTTCTTTGGGGCAAAGGCAAACCGCTATGCGAGGACTTCGGCTATTATGGGCGGGGCCCAGCGTCCGACCACAATCGAGTGGATCGAGGGAAGCAGGACAAGGGCGCCGCGGAAATCAAGGAATTCGCCAATGGCGCGCAGGCGGATTACCTGCGCAGTGACCTGACCGGGTGGCAACGGCAGATTCTTTTCGTGAAAGACAAGGATTGCTCGGGACCAACCTACTTCGTCGTTCGTGACACACTGAATAACGACGAGCCGGCGGATTGGAGACTCTGGCTGGCGACGGACGTATCACCGGCTACAAACAACTCGGAACCAATCCGGGTTCAAGGCCGCTTTGGCGTCGATTTGGCCGTCTATTTTCTTGAAACCTCCGATGGCGTCTTGTCCACGGAGACCTTGGAGCGAAAAAATGGCGCTTCCGGGTTCACGAGTCAAATTGCCAAACAACGTTCGCTGCATCTGAAGGTGAAGCCTCACGCCACGGTCGTCGCTGTGCTCTATCCCATTCTTCACAGCCAGCCCACTCCGCATTTCACCCGACTAGCGAACGGCGCCGGCGTCAAAATTGAAAGCGCTTTTGGCGTCGATTATGCCTTTCTTGGGCTCGACTCTTTTGAGTTTAAACAGGACTTAATCGCTTCCCGCGGTCCAAGCGGCGCCATACAGGTCCGCCCGGCAGGAACACAGATGACGCTCGCCACCGAAGGGCAGATGCAATTTCAAAACCACACCCTTGTGAATGAAGGGAACAAGATAAAAAC
>Ga0137358_10000462_pt1 | contig 18668 bp, 16 predicted proteins | sample Mad1_20_16metaG_FD_105551 | JGI IMG/M metagenome (GOLD analysis project Ga0137358, IMG submission 105551) | Vadose zone soil microbial communities from Angelo Coast Range Reserve, California, USA - Mad1_20_16 metaG | ecosystem: Environmental > Terrestrial > Soil > Vadose zone | place: USA... | reverse complement strand
TGTATGATCGTATGTTCCTTGTCTAGAGTTGGTCAGATCTGGAAACCAATTCCTTGACGGCACAAGGTAATTTTTTTCGTATGACATCACTCGGAAATTGAGCATGGTATATATTCGAGAGCAAGACACGGCGAACCTGCCAACGAACTACTATCAACCATGGGAGCCTACCCCTTCGCCTTCGTTTGCCCTTCGACGAGGGGTCTGTCCCTTGCCCTCACGAGGCGGCTACTCCGCAGCACAAATCTCCCTGTGTATGCCACCTACCGATCAGGGTCACCCTCAGCAGTTGCTAGGCACATCCTTTCTCCCCTCAAGAACGTCGACGAGTCCCGGCTGAACATGATTTCGCTTGATCTGGCGCGCGAGGATTCTATAGCGGAAGCAGCCCGACAGCTTTCGGACAGTCTACCCGGAGATCAAGCAGCATATCTTCATACAGCTTTCATGACCGGCGGCATATTGCACGTGGAAAAGCAATTAGCCGAGCTCGACGCAAGCATCCTGCAGCAAACGTTCCAGATCAATGTCATTTCCCACCTACTCCTCATAAAACACTTCGCACGTTTTCTTCCCAAGGCACACTCTGTAGCAGTTGACGAAGGCAAGCTCGTTAAGTGGGTGCATATCACTGCGCGGCTGGGTTCGGTCACGGATAACAAGCGCGGAGGATGGTATTCGTATCGTGCCTCGAAGGCAGCGTTGAATCAGGTAATCAAGACCTTCGATCGGCAGTTGCAGCAGTCGAATAGCAATGCTATGTGTGTCGGCATCCACCCAGGAACAGTCAAGACTGACCTCAGCAGACCGTTCTGGAATAGCGTAGCAAAGGGGACTCTGTTTGAGCCTGACTTTGCAGCCGAGAGAATAGTAGGGGTTATTGAACAATTGGAAGTAGGGGCAAGGGGAAACGTGTGGGACTGGTCAGGGAAACTGGTGCCACCATAGATGTAGATGGTCTAGAATTGTGTGGATCAAAAAAGTCGACAGTGAAGGCCATGAGTGACAAGCAAAAACAAAGACCTCAGATCAAGCTGAGTGTTGAAAAATTGGTAATGCGACATTGAAGTGAGGGCTGAACACGGAACGCCCTAGTAAAAGGCGAGGGCGTTGTCTGGTTGCACGGCCCTCTGTCGCCAATTATTAGTTTGGCCCGAAATGGCCTGATGTAAAGAACTTTAAATTTTGTTTGGACCACGGGTGGGACATGCCTGGCGCGTCGGCTGCTTCACCTGCCTCTTCTAAGTCATCATTCATCAATCATGGCAGATGAGCAGTTCAGAACACTAGTGTCTGACACACTCTACTCCCTTTTCTCTTCATCCAAAATACATACTCCAGTCGGGAGTCTTGAGCTACTATCTTCTGCAATAACCGCTCATCTCAAGTCAACTCCAAGTGATTCAACGACCCCATCGAAACCAATATTTCGCCTCACCGACCGCTCTCGCTTCGAGTGCGCCATCGAAGCATTAGCAAAACACTGGGAGAGAGGCTCTATCTCCGTCGTCCGTGATGACAGTGGCGTTACTGTGATGGATGTACATCTTGGGTCAAGTAGCAGCACAGAACCTACCACGCGCGTCATCGGGAAGCGGAAACGCGTCAGGGATGAGGATGCAGATTCCGCTGCAGGAAGTGGCGACGAAGCTGAAGACGCATATGAAGAGGAGGCCCAAACGCCCCGCACGGTGCTTGCAAATCTATCAAAGGAAGTGAAGGAGGTGTACGCCTTTTTGCAAAGAAGCACGGCCAAGGGTCGTCTGTTGGCCGAACAGGTCAGTGCACTTTGAATTGCATACCTTATCTGTATCTCATTTCCTACAAGTTCCGTTCTGTTAAACCTTCGTTTGAACCAATCTGCGAACAAGTCACAAAGGACGAGTGTATCAAAGTACGCTCTGCCTATCCGACGCCTCTACCCGGAATATGCGGTCGTGTTCACTTCCGTCCTCTCATTCGCCCACATACGGACCCTACGCTAGGGCACTGCTCCTATCTCAACACTTGCTACTCAGAGCCAACTTATGCGCAGTCCCCCTCCATCCCTCCGATGCCCTCTGCGCAGGCTCAGATGAACTCGCAGTGGCCGAAAGCACAGCTACCCTCTGGCCTTGGTGCAGGAGGCAGAGGTAAAGAGAAAGCTCCTTGTCGATATCTACATTACGAGGTTGACTGGGACGCGGGGAATGCTGGTGCTGAGGCGAAGTGGGAGGAAAGGCCTGTGAAGAAACCCCATAGGCTAGCCCTCGGACTTGGCCCGAAACGCGCGTTCGAGCCACCAGTCAGTCTTGGTCCATCTATTAACGATGAATTGGTCTTGAATGATACTCTCTTCAGCTTCCTCCCCAATGGATTAATTGTGACGTCCGAAGGTTTGATTACTCTATCCTGGGCAAATTCCACGTTATCATGGCAGATCCCCCATGGGACATCCATATGAGCGTGTGTGCCATATTCCTCTCTAAAACGGTGTTTGAACTAGACGCGTGAGATAGTTGCCGTACGGAACAATGACTGATGACGAAATGCGCGCGATGCCAATACCGATGCTGCAAGACGAGGGACTTCTTTTCTTGTGGGTTACCGGTCGCGCAATGGAAATCGGTCGAGAGTGTCTTCGCGTTTGGGGTTATACACGTGTCGATGAAGTCGTATGGGTAAAGACCAATCAGGTCTGCCTTTTCTTTCTTGGCTCATCGTGCCTATGACTAACCACATCACACCATTCAACAGCTTCAGCGCGTCATTCGTACAGGTAGAACGGGCCATTGGCTCAACCACACTAAGGAACACATGCTCGTCGGTGTGAAAACCAACGTTGATAGCAATGGCAACCTCGAGTTCCCATCATGGGTCAATCGTGGCCTGGATACGGATGTCATCGTGTCGGAAGTGCGCGAGACAAGTCGCAAACCTGACGAAGCGTACGGACTCATCGAGCGAATGTGTCCCGGTGGGCGCAAGATAGAAATTTTTGGTCGAAAACATAACACACGGCCGGGGTATGTCGTCTCCCGCAAATCGGAACGGCAGTGCTAACTCTCTATAAGATGGCTGACCTTAGGGAATCAGTTGGGTAGTGATCAGATATACGAGGAAGACCTGGCCGCAAGGATCAAAGTAAGGTGTGTTTAATTTACCTCGATGGCCTGAGCAGAACCTTGATCGTATAACTCAGATATCCCGAGCGTGTTATCGATTCTCCCTACCCTACCCAACAAATCCTTCCCGTTGCATCATATTGACGCTTCCGACTGCTCAAGCCAGTATCCAGGGTGTTAAAGATATGAAACGTGGCGCAATGGTTAAGGGATCAGACCGCGTGACAGCATACGAATAGCGAGCTTAGGCACAAGGAGTTATAACCTAAAGATGGGGTAATGATTTTTTCGAGGATGTCCACAATGCTTGTGCTCTATTTTCGCTATCGGGTATCATAGGCATCAGCTCTACATTGCAACCGGTCTTGATACTAGCTTGGATTTTCCCCCATTGTCGGATATATTACAACCATGTTATACTTGGTTTATCTCAGTCTTTGGCCGTTTCCAAGGCTGCACATCTGCGGGATTTTCGCCAATTCCGGTAGTATTCTCGGCGAAAATAGCTGCGCTTACCTTCACTTGCTTCCGGTTCTCGCCTGGTCTTGGTCGAAGGCAAAGACCCTAAGCAATATGATGCAATTTGTTTTCAACTCAAACCTTAGCATCGCGTACCTCTCGGAGTGGAGTCGATCGCCGTGGTGCTTCCAGATGACTTAGTAGGGTGTTCCAGGGATTGAGGTAGGGTGTGGGGCTCTTCCTTCACTGGACCGACTGAGCGATGATGCAAGAGAAGAGATCAGTAAACGTGGGCATCCTACGCAAGGAAGTCATTAAAGCATACCGGGACCATCACTGGCACGCCCTTGCTGTTTCGATTGATAGCGAGCCCACACGTCCCAGAGCGCTTTAGAAGGCCAGGCGACAGATGCATCGGACTGGACATCCTGAGGCTCTTGCTTTACGCCCAGTGGTGGCGCATCTTATGTCCGTGAAGTCAAAGGGGTGTCGAGAGACGAGCTCTCCTTTGGGACTCACTGGAGTGGCCGATACCCGCTTCTGTGACTGAGGTATTGTACGCCTCGCCACGAGGTCGCGTCGGACCCGAGTTACTGAGTTCGTGTTCGATTTGGGTAGGTGGTTCTTGTTTGACACGTACACTCGCTGTGGAGTAGGCGATTTCATATGAGACCTACATCAGGCAGAAGAGGAGTGCACGCGCCTTGAGAGCCGAGACGGTTGGCGTTCAGCAGCGCTATCTGATCTCTCAGTTCCTGAGCCGGCCCAGAGGCTGCTAATACCTTAAGCTATGATTTGCAATTGTTGGGGAAACTATCCTTACAAAGCTCTCTTGAAGTGATCGATGAATTGGTATGACTAGAAGGTTCATTCTTTACGCTGCAAGGTCCGGACGAGGTGACCTTCGCTGTGGTGTTATGTTATCCGTCATGTGGTTTCTGACCAGCAATGGTGAGAACAATGAAACATGGCGCCTACAGGAGGAGTAACTTGGTTCCGGTTTCACATCCTCTCTTCGAGTATGACTGGGGGCATCTGACGGTGGTTCAGGCGAGGGTTCCGGAGTGTGCGGTAAAGTATCGGGTAATGTGAGAGCCAAACCGGAGAGGTGTGATGGTCTGAAAGCCCAGGTCGGTGCAGGATATGGGTTTCGAAAATGACGAGGTGGTACATCCACGTCCGACGCTACGTACTCCCTCCAGTTATCTACAACATTGGCCGGCTCAATGCGCATGAATCGGCGAGAACCATAATATACGCACGATCAGAAGGATCGCCATTGCTCTGGTAATTGTACATAAACACGCACGAAGCAGGACTTGGGACCCAAGGCCAGCCCGCATTGAGAATATTCTTGTATGTATGCTTCCCGAGTATCACAGCTGGATGGACCCCATCTGAAAACTTGACGATAACTTCGTCCCTCTGTGGGGGAGCTCGGAAAGGATGCGACCTGAGTGACTGTTCAACTGACCGTCGACATGGCGTAAACAGTCTCCACTACGGAGTCTCGCCGGAACACCCAAGAAATCCACGAAGAGAGCCTATTGACGTCCACGGTTCCCCGTTCTGCAGGATTGGGATGCATGCCGAATGGTTGTGTTATAACGAGATACGCCGAATTATCTGACTTTTTGTACAACGGCTTTGCCATCCGCTTAAGAATCTTCTCCTGCCTGCTCGCGAGATCGTATTTCTTGTTCTTGTTTTTACCCATTGTGAGACGAGGCGCAGTCAGATCAAATGTTACCGCGGAGAACCTGAGACTTTGTAGACAACAGTGCCCGGTTGAACGCGCGGTCCTGAGGAATCAAAGGCAACTTACACGGGCGCTTCATGTCGCTGTGTCAAAGAAACATAGGACCTTAGATCTATCGTGGTCCTCCCAACACTTTATTGTACAGATCAACGCAGTAGGAGGGGCTCAGATTAAACGCAACTAATTCTATGACTGCTAGATATCTACGCAATCAGTCCGAAGAACAGAAAATCATGATAAATATATGATTATTCATCAAGCTCCCTTAAGAGGAGCTTATTCAACGCCTTTGCATTGTCCAAGTATACTGTGACAATGATCAAGTCAGAGCTAGGACCAAGTGTAAGCAGAAAGTGAAGAACTTCTTACCATGATGCCCAGCACGGGGTACAATGTACATACGAGCTCTATCATTCCCTGCTGCCTTGAGGTTATCGATAGAGGTCATGCCACCCACTGGGTCCATCCAGTCATGCTCGCCATCTACATCACTCAGCAAGGGTCAGAGCACACAGCAAGAGGCACGTACAGATGAAGGCTATAGGGATTTTCAATGCCGTGACCCTGTCTACCAAAGGCATGCGTGCATGAGCACCAGGAGCCAATATATGCGCTGCAAAACGTTTGAGAAGATACGAAGCACAGGGTAAAGAAGACAGACAAATGCAGTATTCGCCAGAACCCTTTGAAAGGGTAATATTCGTAATGTAGTCATGCATATCACGCGTTTCGTCCTCGTTCAAGGCGCCGAAGCGGCGAGAAGAGTACTGTTATGCCGATACGGTCAGTAGCCGACAACGAGGTGACGTAGGAGCAAGCACGCACTTTCCCCACTAACATCGGACCCCAAAATAAACTAAAACGCACCACTTGGAAGGGGCTCCAGCCCTCCTCCCACAAATGGGTAAATAGCCTGCGTCCAAATGACTCCTTCGTCTTCTCCGCCCTCAGTTCCTGCTCAAGCGCTGCTAGCCGCGCGCTGTCCGCCGCTACATCTCCATCCTCACCCGTTATTTGTCTATCTAGCATTTCCCTCGACGGCACCGTATTGTTCGGATCACGAGGGACACCAGCGGGCGAGAGCAAAAGGAGCTTATGTACGCGTTCCGGATATCGCAGTGCATAGACGGTGCTGAAGTACGCGCCGAGCGAGTGTCCGATAAGTGTCATCTTTTCTAGCCCAACGCGCTCACGCCATTCCTCAAGCGATTCAACGAAGAACGACTCAGCTTCGCGCACGCGCCCAGGAATATCGTCGCGCTTCGCACGGATGCGGAATGGCACACGCGCGGAGCGGCCCATGCCGAGCCAATCGACAGCATACACGGATGTTCCCCGCATGCCGGCCCATCGAGCCAGCGCGGGAAAGTTGCGGAAAAAAAAGCCCAGGCCGGCACCGTAGCCGTGCAGTAACACGGGGGGCGGCGGCGCATCTGAGGAGGGAGCGGTGGACTTGATGGTGAGTGTGTTGAGATAATGTTTAGGTTTAGAGAGGGGGACTCGTTCGCTGTGCGCAATCACGGGCCCATCTGCCGGACTGGACGATATCGATGACCCGGATCGAAAGAAGGGCAATCTCCTAGAGAAGAATAAGCGACAGAAGGGGATGCGTGTGTCAACCTTATCGAATAATCGAATACCTCAATATGCGCTCTTCACTAGAGGCAGCCTCCTTTTCGCCCGCAGCCCACCTAGCAAAATAATCAAAATGTGGCTAATATCAAGGCCATTGGAGCTGACCAGCTACGCAAACTTGCCATGAATGTGGAGGGTATCCCTCTTGCGGGCCGTACAGAAGGTGCGCCATCGAAGGGTGCAGAGTCAGCCATTCTAACGGTCGTCAGAAAAAGGATGGTGAAGGAAAGGGGGTAGTGCGTGCGATGAGTCTTCACTTCACAGGTTCACGGCTTCACGGCTGTCGGCTGATTGTGCGTCACCTAGCGGGCAACCTTTCAGATTAGTCATCCGGATTGGAGGCAACCACCATTGCTACACCTTTCTCAGAGCAATGTGTCTCTCTTTTGGAGTCGAAAGATGCAATATTTGCGGAGAAAAAGTGCGTTGAAGGGTTGCCTAGTGGATAACTAAACTGAACGGAGGGATAGTACACACCATGAGGTGCCAGTTCACAACGTCAAACGTCATTACCATTACACAGCCGACTCTCGCCGCTCTTGCCGACGCTCACAGCCTCCTTGCACACCCCGCTAGGCTGCTGGGAGGCCGGAAGTGAGTCGAAGATACTACTGGAAGTTGTCCTGAGCTGCAAGTCCTGCCGGGACGTCATCGGTGGGTCTGTGGAGACCTTGCCACGACCGGAGTCTCTCTACCTTTGCCCGTCAAAATGCAAATGGCGCATGTTCATGCTACCCCCAAATCCCCCCAACCCCGTACCCACTAGGCCCCGACCCACGGAGATGATACCCAGCGCCACCGCCTGGCCTGAGGGCTAGATGCTCGCGTTCGTTGGGACATGGTTGCCTACTTAAACTAGCCTGGACCTTTCACCACCGCAGCAACAATTGCCTTCGGGAGTATCGACTGGATGAATACCTTTGCAACTTCACCTTGTGCACACGATTGGGCGCAACGACCAGCGCACAGAGAAACTCTATCGCCTCCTATCATGTCTTAACATGCGTTTCGCCAAGAGTTGTGCGCCCTCCGCATGACGGCAAAGAAGCTCGACTCACATCCCTCTTCAGCTGTCAGGTTTACGGCACCTCAACCTCGGGATATCCAGCGATGGTAAGAGAACCAACCAGCTGGAGGCCGTAAACTTATCCTCTGAATTGGCTACGGTGTAGCGCTCGCTACTAATGTATGCATCATGAGACCTTGTCACGCTCAAGCGCCGGAGCATGGCAAACATATCCGCCGTGCCTGGGTTTGCCGTGCGAGAATGTAGAGACGCCCTCCGAGGTCACATGAGGATATGGTGCGACGGACTCGGACGTGTCTCCAGTTCACGTGGCATGGACAGATAAGGCACGCAAAGGCGGGGGAAGGAGAAAGCCGCAGGGAGAGCAAACATTGAACGTGTGTATAGCCCTTCGCGAAAGAAACGTGCGCCATTTAATTCCATCCAGTGCCGTATAGGAAGCATCGGCAAGCGTTGTCATGAATCGAAACCATGTTAACCCGCGACGCCGCAAGGGACATCTCCGAGGCAGACATGAATCGCATCGACGCGCGGATGGAAAGAACTGCGACAATTAACGTCGCCCTGCACCCAAGCGAATCTAAAACCTTCTAGCTCGCCCATGAGTGGCCCAACCAAGCCCGGGTCAATCTCAGCGCGGCACGCACCCACGTGCGCTGTCGAAGAAGACGCGGCCCATCAATCATCAGTCTTCAATAATTACCGCAGCCACATCTCTCATAAGTGATCCCGATGATCCTGCGCTCGAGCGTGGCAACTGCCATACCTGAGACTTTGAATGGCCCCCAATACACAATATGACATACGGGGATCGCATTAACGAGTTACTGATGCTGTACAATCAGCGCCAGCAACTATGCCTCGGGGATAGTGAAACTTGGCGGTATTGTGACCGGGTTCCTTCCCCATCGTCTCGACTTCTCCGGTTTTTAAACGTCCAATGGATAAAATGACGAGCCACGATAGCAGATCAAGGTTCAAGACCCTTCCGCTGAAGGAAAGCGATTTCTGGCGAGCGGTAGCATCAATCCTGCGACACCAGAAAAGAGAAAGAAGGAAACCGCAGACAGTCAACTAGGTATTAGACCTGCCGCATGAGCAACGAGTTCTGCGTCGGGCCAGGAGGTACGTATGGTAAGTGGTAGCACATCGCCCATGGTTACACTTCCAAGCCACCTAAGAAGAAGTAGAAGTGTCAGACGAGGCAGTCACCTTGGAAACTCATTAGTGCACGCTAAACGGGTAAATTAGCTATACCATCGCTGAGACTAGAAAATGTTATCTTTGTCCCTTACCAGTGCAGTGGGATTGTGAACCATCGGCAAGCACCGACAAGTGATCTGCAAGCTCAATGGGATATAGTAACCAGGACAGCAGATGGATCTCGAAACTTCATGAAGGGTGCACAAGTGTAACGTGGGCCAGAAATTGAAACGTGCAACTACGGCAAATTGTCTATCTTTCGGAAAAGAGAATGGCTAAATTATATAGAATTGAAATTGAAACTGAGACTGACAAGAATTTGGGTCTAAGGACCACATGGGCAAATGTAAGGTGGATTCGCTCAGTCTCACTAACTTTGCATGGGTGGCTCATGGAAGAAAGGGACGCGCAGGCTATGATCCAACCTGATTTGCGAAATATAACGTAACGATAGTGCCCAAGCTTTTCAGATAACAGATAAGAGCAATTACTTTACTTCTGGTACCTTTTATTACGTCAATAATTACACATTACAAGCGCTCCATGAGAGCCAAATGCCCAAGACGATACGGACCATACCATAGATATGTACAGATGTGTGCCACGTATTGATCCTTTCGGGTAACACTTATTCAAATAGTCGAACCTTGTCACTGCTAAATGCGTTGTTGGTGCATTGGGGTGATTCGGGCATCATCCGTTATCGGGCACCAGTAACGGACAACACAGCGTTACTGTACATTCCGGGATTGGAAATCATGTCCAAGAAGCAGAAAGAGATTTGTAATCCGAAAAATTTGGAGAAGAATAGCGACGTAAATTCCTTCGGCAAATCCGATACCCGTGTTGTTGAAACTTGACGCTCGTTCCGGCACACGTTCCAGCACAGTACTGTATGACCGCAGTTTCGGAGATGTACAGGTGGACAACGGACTTCTCGAAAGGGGACACGTTTCGCGCAATCACCCGCGAAAAGCATTGCGGGACTAGCCGAGGACGGAAAGAGCGGGAGAGTATAAGCTTCCGGATACCAAGATCATGAATGCCAGGCTCCAGAACAAATGAGTGCATGAGTCTCGAACGGGTATAAACGTGTGCATGGCGTCACGGCGTAGTCCTCTGTAGTGATCGCAGCCAACGACATGCAGCCTGGGTGAGGAAGTGAGGAAGTAAGACCGTGAAAGGAATGCCTCGTGCGCCAGAGTAATGGACTTTCCCAGCCAAAAGTGGGGGCGCTCCGAGAAGCCGTAATGAGGGGGGTAAGCAGGCTTGAGATGGCCAATCATGGGCGGGTAAGACGCACGTTTGTCAGATGCGCGCAGATCGAGAACGCAATTGACGACGAAAGATGACGAAATAAGGAGTCGGAAAAGACGTGCTTGAACCGATGAGAAGTTCATTTCCCAGAATAATGAGGCGCGTGCAAGGGATGAATGTGAGGGCGTAGACATTGACCAGTACGCGGGTCGAGGTGAACATGGACAAGAGGAGGCCGCGGAGACGACAGCGGGTACTCCGGGAGGAACCGAGAGGTAAGTTGTTAGAAATATTATAGATACCTGTTAGCGCAGAGGAATTTATGTGGAGCGATAACGGCTGACAGGAATAGTCCCTCTCACTCATTGGGTGGAGGACGTGCATGCTGCGATTCGCTGTTGACCCGTGGGTGGATGAGGGAAATGCAAGCAGTGTTTTGCGGCGTCAATGCGATGTGTGTAATGACGAAATGGCACACGTGCGCCTGTGAACGGGCTCGCATCGAATTTGGCGGGACATTTTGCGAAGAAAGGTGAAATATGTTGGCGTGGGGCGCAGCACCAGCCGATTGCTGGCGGTTGAGAATGAGGGTGATGAAGGAATTGAAAGGATGGGAGAGAAACAGGCTTTAGAGGGTGGATCTGAGATAGTGGGTGGGGTGTGTGTGTCATCTGCGATGAGGCCGAGCCTAGACGCCCGGCCTCGCCTTTCGCCTCGCCTCACTTCCCCTTTTCTTTTTTTTTTCCCGCTGTATATTTTATTCTTTTCCTTTCTTTCTCTCCACTACAGTTCCAAGATCGCATGTCATCTGCCGGTGACAAACGTGAAGCAAGGCGGCCAACCCTCTGCCTTGATCCATGACGTCCATCCATCAATGCACTAGCAACGTCAACACCGTCTACGCTCCCCCTGATTCTACAGACATTTCTCCGCCACCTCCCTCATCGTCTCTCTCAAAGCCCCTTCGCCCCGGGCGCCCTCTATCTGATCTCTCCGCTTCTGATCCACCTCCTCTCCCATCTCTTTCTCCAAACACACATCATCACAAATCCGATGTCGATCGTACCTTCCCGGACTCAACGTCCTCGGACGCCAATCCTTTCGCTTCATCTTCTCGACCTCGTGTCAGCCCCCGCGAGTCTGCTCCGCGATCACAGCCCATTCCTGTCATTTATCCCGCCCGACTGGGTCTTTCATTCCCAACTTCCCCCCGTCGTCCGTCCAAACCTTTATCAAGACGCCCCTCCACTCCTCCTAGTCCGTTATCTTCTCCCGATTCTTCCCCTTCCCCTTCTCGCTCCCGCACACCTCAGAGCAACGCAACCGGTATCGGCCGTAAGGTTGCCGACTCCCTTCAGCTATTCAAAGAGTCGGTATCGTTGCCCGCGACGGAGGTCATCAACCCCCTTGCATTCTCGAGGGCTTGTTCTCCCTCACGACGTCGGATAAGCACTCGTTCGGTTGCTGATGACGATGACGACGTCATAGGACACTTTGAGTTTGTCAAGCGTGCAGATTGGCCCGAGCGTGAAGCTGCCGCACTCCGTAGAGACCGGAGTACCCTTACGCTTGAGTGGCCTCGCACCCGTGATAGTACAGTCGTCGCCCCCCGAGAACACAATGGTAGTGAGTCGCGTTGGAAGGAACGGCCCAAGGACGGAGGTCTCGTTGATCGGACACAGTTCACAAAAGATTTACCCAAGCAACAGGACGCTCGCGGTCGACCCCGTGATCGCCAACGACTTGAGAAGCCTAGCGTGGTTCTATCCCAGGCCACTCCCGCCGACCCTCACACCCCACTTCATCGTGATTTCTGTCTTACACCCATCTTGACATCTCCTCGTCCATACCTATCACTTCCTCGCTCACCAAGCGAGCGCGTACCTACCCCTACCTCACAACGTCGGCCGTCTTCGGACTTTGTGGTGCCTGGCATTCTCTCCCCGCCGTCAGTTTCCAATCATGCTCGTACTTCGGAAATCACCCACTCACGTTCCCCAACCCCCGTTCGTACTGCGCCACCATTGCCCAACCGCCCACGATACCGCGATCCTGTGACCACACCCTCCCCGTGGACTACTGAGGACGAGTCTGCTTGGGAATCAGCTTCCGTCACCAGCACCACATCGACATCATCCCCACCTTCTCCACCAGAACCTATAGACTCTAATCCTGGCATGACGTGGTCGATGGATGATGACTTTCATGGCATGTCTAGACATACGCCCATCGACCATGATGTTGGTGTTGATGAGTATCAATTCGACCCGTCAGAGGATGTCTTGCCGCACATACCGTTACGTCCGTTTCGAAACCAGGTTGGTGGACACAACTCGATATACAAATTCACTAAGCGGGCAGTGTGCAAGGTGAGTACCATTTTATTATCATACATCTCCCATGTCCATGCTCACATAAAACGCGAAGCCGCTCGTTTCAAGAGAGAATTTGTTTTACGAGACTGTTGAGCGTGAAGCACCCCCACTACTTGACTTCATCCCCCGTTACTTGGGTGTTATGCTCGTTAGTTACCGCAAGGTACCTAAGAGTAAGGAGTCTTCGGTGAAGCCTAAGATCCATGGACCTGCTCGGCTTCCTCTTCACAACTCCATTACAGACTCTGCAACTTTTCCCGTTAAGCGACGCGACGAGTTATTATCATCAGAAGTGCACGAGGAAGCCATAGATGATGATGACGAGACCGAACTCCCGGAAGTTATCCTTGATCGTAACCGCCATATTGTTCCCGAATGGATGCTTCGCAGAACCCGTAGCCGTGCTCATTCACATGGAGCTGCCCAACCGATCGGTGTTCTCCATGCCCAACACTCACGACGTCCCTTCCTTGCTATCATATCGTCGACCCCAGACCTTGGCTCGCCTGGATGTCAGAGCAAGGCGGGGTCTGCCTCATCCAGTCCAAGTCCCTTGACGCGTCGAGGTTTGACATTGCACGGGGATGGCGCTGATATCCCTGCTACCCCTGCAAACTCTCCTAATGTATCTATAAAGGTGCTACAGGGCCGGCTTCCCACTCCGGTACGCGGGAAGTTCTTCGTCGGGGTGGAGAACGCTGATGCGGAAGATGATCACATGCGCCCTCAAATGCCCTCAATTCGTTCTGATCCGGGTCACACACAGCCGATATCGCCTCATATCGGGCAACCCATGCCTGGAGGCGGATGGTTTGACGGACTCGGGTCAACAACGGTCAACACTAGGTTGAAAGACCACGTATTTAGCACGATCATGCGGAGGTTCAAGCGACGCCAAGGCAGCCGATGGAGCGGTGGCGTACGCACGGAAGATGAGGGCGAAATCGCCGACGCCGAAGGGGAAAGCGATGGTGCTGTCTCCAGGGTTGGTTCTATGGCACGACGGCGGAAGAAACCGGGTCGTGTTGACCGACTTAAGGCCGAGGAGGTACTTGCGCAAGTTGATTCCCTACGGCGCGTTCAGAGTGAACAGGAAATGGCAAGCGCAGCAAAGATGAGGGCTTTTCATGAAGTAGTATCGAGCACCAATGGAGCGCAAGATCTCTTTGACTTTGATGAGGAGCATGAGGCTCGGCTTGACGGTAATGGCGTGGCCATCCGGCGGCGCAGCTGCTCCCGTGTAGCGACCATGGACTCACCGCGGCTCGGTCGAGTGAGACATCCTTCACCACTGGAGGGACCGCATTTCCCTGTTCGCCGCAGGGAATCAGATGACGACGTTACCCGACAGAATCACTTCATTCTCATGGAGGACCTCACTGGCCGCCTGAAGCGTCCTTGCGTGCTGGATCTCAAGATGGGTACGCGACAGTATGGGGTGGATGCTACAGCGCCCAAGAAGAAGAGTCAGCGCAAAAAGTGCGACAGAACGACAAGCAGGTCCCTGGGGGTAAGGATCTGTGGAATGCAGGTGAGTTGATGCGCTTTTATAAAAAAAATTCCGCAGGGTATTCCCAAGTTGCATTCTCCCCATCGTGTGCTAGTGCCTGCCCTTGTCCGTTTTATCAACCTTTACTGACACCGTATCAGGTTTGGAATCACGCAACGCAGTCCTATGTAACGCAGGATAAGTACCAAGGTCGGGAAATTAAGAAAGACGAATTTCCTGCTGCCCTCGCGTCGTTTTTGTACGACGGGGAACGTCTACTCGCACACCAAATCCCTGGTATTCTTGGCAAGATCTATGCACTCGCTCGTATCATCAACCGCTTAAATGGATTCCGCTTCTATGGTTGCAGCCTCCTATTTATCTACGACGGCGATCACGAAGTCCAAGAGGCATTAGGTGACAGTTACTCCGACCACCCCACCTCACGCAGCCGTCGTGGCGAATCGCTAGAGCGTCATCGGAGGCGATATCAGACTGCAGAGAAGCCGTCTGCGGATCTCCCGTCCACTTCCCTTCGACGCTCGTATAGCGATGACGTACTTGGCGGACCAATTGATCATCGATGTTCGCGCAAGCGCCGTCGTGGCGAAGTGAACATCCGCATTGTCGATTTTGCACATATGACGACTGGCCACGACTGGCAGGCATACCCAGAGGGTTATGACCATCGCGTTACGCCAGAGGCCGATGGCGGAAAGGGTTATTCAGCAGACGTTGACTCTGAGACAGGGTTAATCTATGCACGCTTTCCGCCCCACAACCCCGATGAACCTGACCGCGGCTTCTTGTTCGGTCTGAAGAACCTCGCAGAATCGCTCGAGAAGATCTACAACGACGAGAGACTGAGGCAAATCAAGTCACGCGATGACCTCAATACAGCGAGGAACTTGCTACCATCGCTATCGACCGATTCGAAGCGTGTCTTCCAAGAGATCATGAAGCTGGGGAATTCCGACGATTGGGGGTATCTTTCTACCTGACTGGTATCTGCTTTTTTGCGCCTTTTCTTTTTATCATTTGTCTATCGTTGCCTTTATTTTATTGGCTTTTCTTAAATACTGCATCTATTTGAGCCACTTGCTCTTATTTCATGTTCAGTTCTCCCTGTTGCACACAACTATATCCCTTCATGTCTGTCTCGCACATACCACAGTCACGTCTCTTCGATGAGTTCCGCCATGGTTAATAACGACACCGCATGTATATATTACGACATCAACAAGTATCGTACATGTCTGCGGGCGGTTCTGTTCACTGGTTCAAGCGTCTTTACTCCGTAGATTGCCTAGTCCTGTATTAAACGTTCGAATATCGAATATCGGATTTGTTTTTTTTCCCTCACACTATGAAGATCTCAAGTTGAACAGCTTCATTTGAGAATCGAATGCGAGGTGTTTCACGAAAGCGTATATTTTAGTTCGTGAGTGAGCAAACTACGGCAGTCTAATACCAAGATTGGATTTTCACTCCGAGTCTCCCTCCTGAATATATTTATGTCGAATATCTTTCCATTGTTTCTGCAGTGCGGGCAAACAGTCATCGAGCCGTCAGATATAGTAAGCTTGGACATACCCCGCGGTTCCAATTGTCCCAAAGCTTGGACACGCCAACATCAAAGCCAATACCGAAAGCGAAGGCTCCAACAAAGATGGAGGTCACGTAGACACCTATGAGGTGAGGGTAGAATGAGGAAGAGGGAAGAGGGAATCGAATTTGGGCCCACTGTTTCGCTTGACGAATGTGTTGTAAAAGGCGGTAGAGAGCTGTTAATGGTTGTGTTGGTAAGTCGTAAGTTACCTGATAAGAAGAAGAGATGGTGTGTTACCGCCATGGACGGGATGAACGAGTTGATAGAGGGAAGCGAAGCGGTCGGGAGAGTGTGGGTTAGGTTAGTTAGTGGACGTGACGAGGTTTAGCGCGGGTGAGGTCCAAGTCCGAACGTGGCAACTCGTCTTTGAACCTCAAAATCATCCGACTCGGAGGGAAGACGATGGCTCTACGAGTCCTCCGAGCCTCCTCTTCAAACCTTACACGACTCACTCACCATCCTCTTTCTACATCATCACCGCGCTACCTTTCCAATGATATCGGAGATACCGCTGCTTACGGCGACGGACCACCAACCAGCGTCACCTATACCAAACCTACCACGACGACGACCAGCAACCCACTGCTGCGTCTCAACCTCTCTCAACACGCCGCAATCCACAACCACCGTATACACGTCTCATGCACACCCAACAACACACACATAACCATGAGCGATTCGCAGGGCCACCCGATCAAATCCGGCAGCTGGACGGGCGGCTCGTGCGGCTTCAAAGGCGTGAATCGCTCGGGCTACGAAGCGGGCTATCAATGTGCCGTGCGTGCTTTTGCGCGCATCAAGCAGCTCGCGAGGGAGTCGGCGGAGATGGGCGGAGGTGGGGCGCGCTTCGAGGTGCTGTTTAAGGGGTTTGGACAGGGTCGGGAGGCGGTGTACAAGGCGCTTATGACGAGCGAGGGTGACGACGTGCGTCCTTTCGTCACTCGCGTCACGGACAATACACCTATCAAAATCGGAGGGACGAGGGCGAAGAAGACGCGGCGCTTATGATGCAATACACTTGCGCACGTTGGTGCGATGGCGGCGTGCGTGCGCTGAATCGTAATGTAACGTACGTGTGAGCAGCCTATCGCAAATTGTCTCCCTTCATGTTGCCTGTTCTGACAGTGCCCGACCAAGCATTTGCCGCTACTAATCGTTAATGTCTTGTAACTCGGACAATTTCACCTAACCGAGCAACTTGGTTGGTCCGCGTGAGGCGGTTGTCCTTCTCCGGGGGTGTTGGAGCTTTCGCCTTTGTAGGGTAATGTGAAGGTGGTCCAATGACCAGACATAAAAACTTCGCATGCACGTGGTATTAGCTTGGTCGACGAGTTACACCGATGAATATAATCCCTTCATAGGCATAAGAGTAACTTTAGCAAGTCTAGTAATGTAAAAACGCAAGTCGGAATATCACAACGCAGGACGTCGGAGAGCTTACACAGCGACAGCTGTCACTGGAACGTCCTCAACCTCCAACCGCCTCCGTTTGGGGGGAGGGCAGTCCGATGGCTCGTCATCATCCACCACTACAATCGGCGATGGCGGGCCACCCTCTGCCTCTGCTTGAGTGTCAGAGCCACCAGATGGTGAGGGTGTAGGGAGTAGCGCATCCATAGGCGGTGGTGCACTACGCGTAGGCAATGGCATCGTCGTAAATAGTGCGGTGCTCTGAGGTGGCTTCTTCTTTTCCGTCTGTGCACCTGCGTGGCTGGCCCCGCCGCGAGCGCGCTTTCCACGACCTCGCCCACGTGCGCGTCCCTCCGTCTTGATCCGTTCTTTCAGAAACCGCACTATATGTCCCTGAAGAATCTCGAGTGCCTTCTGTGCACCGAGAGCTTCTAACTCTTGTAGCTGTGCCGGCGTGAGGTGAGAAAATATTGTAGGGTTGAGAATCAGCTGGTTCTCGTGGAGAACGATCGGTGGCGTTGACAGATGCGGCATTACAGAGTTTGTGCCCTGCGCATCGGTGGACGAGGCTGAGGGACGTGAAGCGGGCACGGGTCCGACGACGATAGGAAGGATAACAGACGCTGGTATGGGAGGGATAGACGATGCTGAAGGAGCAGCGGAGGATGGTTCGACGCGCGAGGTGTCGCCCGTGACTTGCGGTGATGTTGAAGTCTGTATCACGTTAGCGGGAACAGGAGGTCGTAACGGTCCTGTTGAAGCCATTTGCTGTGAGGCGACGAGGTGTTCAACCTTGACTGTCGAATCAGATGCTGATGCCGATACTGGTTGAGGAACAGCTTCCTTCTTGAATACCAAGGGTGTGGATGTAAGAGGGGGCGGCAGCGGTGTGCCTTTCGGTTCACCGCGCACGCTACGTTTCAAGGGGGGTTCTAACGCACCCGCTATCTTACCCTTCCTTCCACTGACTTTAGAGTCTTTACCTCCAGTAGCGGCGCTGGTGGCAGCGCGGGCTTCTTGCTCTTCGAACATGCGCTCGCAGTCCGCCTCGACTGTCCAATAGAATCCCTTGCCACGTTCGCCAGCAGACCTTTCCACCTTCCGGAAGGCACGGTTCGAGGAGAGATTATGTCGGACTGATTTCTATATCAAGCGCGCGATAAGTCGGGATATATTCGACACGTCACGAATAGATAGGCATACCTCCCAGCCTGTTTTCTCATTAAAGCGATACCAGTCAAAGCTTTCCATCATCCACGAGATAATGTCCTGCAACGTGGCCTTTCCACCAAGCGATTTGATAGCGCGGTAACAAAGTTGTGCATATGTAAACGGGGGCTT
>Ga0137358_10000461_pt1 | contig 18691 bp, 15 predicted proteins | sample Mad1_20_16metaG_FD_105551 | JGI IMG/M metagenome (GOLD analysis project Ga0137358, IMG submission 105551) | Vadose zone soil microbial communities from Angelo Coast Range Reserve, California, USA - Mad1_20_16 metaG | ecosystem: Environmental > Terrestrial > Soil > Vadose zone | place: USA... | reverse complement strand
GGCACCCCATCGGTAACCACGGCACCCACCGCCGCGATGTCGCCGTTTCGCAGTGCATCGAGCGCCGTCGACTTTGAGCCGCCGACACAGGCATCGAGCACCAACACATCGGCGTCGCAGCCGGCGCGCAGAAAACCCGAGTTCAACCGGTAAACCTTGGCATTGTTTCCGGTTGCCGCCGCGATCGCCCATTCGACCGGCATGTTGGTGAGGCTCGCCAAGTGCGTGATGGTGTACATCATGCCGAGCGGCATGATCCCGCTGCCGGTCGGGGTATCGGTGGCGATCAGAAAGCGATCGAACTGATCCGCTTGGCGAATCATGTCGCCCAACAGCAAGGTCGTACGCAAATTGCCCGCGGTGCATACCTGCAATGCGATCTCGGATTCGTGAACCATGCGCGGAAAGTCGGCGTCGGGCATCGCCACGGGACCGCCGTTCACATGAAAGGAGACATGCGGCTGCATCGCCAGGAGATGATCGGCCCAGATCCCGGAAGAGCCTGGGATCGAGGAACCGCCGGTGTGGACCGTGGTAATCATGCCGTGTTTCTTGGCCCAGGCGATCATCGGCACATAGTCGAAGGGCGTCTTGACTGCGCCGAATCCGGCCTTGGCAAGCCATACACCCTTGTCGGCGATTTCTTTGAAATCGGCCTCGACGAGGCCCGGTTCGAGAATCACCGAGCCTCCGAAAACGCGCATGCCGCCGGGGCGGTAGTGCTCGAAGCACTTGAAGGCCGCGACAGCGAGAGCCTTGACGCCCTCCGGGTCCTTGGGCCGGCCCGGCACGTGGACTTCGGACGCGCTGATCGAGGTGGTCGTGCCACCATGCACGTAACTATCGAGGAAGCCGACCGTCTTTTGCCGCGGCGTGTAGTCACCAAAGGTGAGATGTACCTGGGAATCGATGAAACCGGGCACGGCGGTGGCTTTATCGGCGTCGATGACCACGTCACAAGCCGCAACCGCGTCGGCCGACGCGGTGCCGACCGAGGTGATCTTGCCGTCGGCCATCAAAATGCTGTCGCCTTTGGCGATGGGGTCGCGCCAATCGCCGGTGAGAATGGTTTGCAAATTGACGATCGCGGATTTCATGTTCGCGTCCCTCGATGTTGTTGAAATGCCGGCGGGCAGTGACGCACGTTGGCCCTCACTGCGGACGCACCATCCGAAATGTCTTCTCAACGAAGGTGTAGTCCATGTAGCCAAGCCGCGCGATTGGCCGGACTTTGCCGACTTCGACCAAGCCGTCGACCAGAATAGCGTCATCGATATAGATGCCCACCACCTGGCCAATGACGATGGCGCCCGCGTGCTGCCGTCCTTCGGTGTCTTCCAAGGGCACCGTCTTGATGTATTTGCATTCATGCGCGATCGGCGAGCGCTTGACGCGCGGCGGCCGGACGGCAATCGATGGCGCCATCTCTAACCGCGCCAGATCGACCTCACTCACTTCCGGACCGACGACGGCGGATGTGGTGTTGACCTCATTTCTGAGCTCGAAGGTCGCCATGCTAGCCACGAATTCCCCGGTCGCCTCGGCATTGCGCAGAGAGTCCTTCCGGCCGTAGCTCGCAAACATCACGAACGGTGGCGGCTGGGTTGAAACCGCATTGAAGCAGCTGTAGGGAGCCAGATTGACGATGCCGTTGGCGCCGATCGTCGATATCCAGCCGATCGGCCTCGGAACAACGGTCGCCAGGAACGGATCGCGCGGTAGATTGTGATTATTCAAGCGTGGATCGTAGTACATCGAGCTTCCCCTCGAATCGTCACTGGTGCATCCGTCGACCGTCACTCGCCGGGCACACCGTCCACGAGCACAATCGATATGGGGGGTGCGCCCTGACGAAGCGCCTTCACCGCCGCGTATTCCTGCGATTGGTAGAATTGCTGCGCGACCGTCAGGGACGCGAACTCAATGATGACCATCGAATCATGGTTCCATTCACCTTCGATGCATCGCGCGGTCCCCGATTGCGTGAGGATCCGGGCGCCGTACTTCCGATTCAACTCGGCCACTGCGACCCGGTAGGCGGCATATTCCTTAGCGCTCCGATATTGCGCAACCATGTAAGCAGGCATTTGTTTTCCTAAGCAGGCCCGGCCGGCAGCCCGGTCCACTCTTCCACCACGCCCAGGGGGTCTGCCGCCTTGGCCCGCCCCGGTGTTTCGATACGTCCGAAATACAGAAAACCGACAATCTCGTCGTTCGCGCTCAAACCGAAGGACTGTTTGACGTGATCATCATAGGCGGCATCGCCGGTCCGCCAGAATCCGCCAAATCCGAGGGCATGCGCGGCAACCAGCATGTTCTGCGCTGCGGCGCCGGCCGACACGATCTGCTCAATCGCTGGAACTTTGGTGTTGTCGCGCACTACGGCCGCCACGACGACAATCAGCGGGGCTCGCAATGGCTTATCATGCTCCGATTGCAGGCCGCTCTCGCTCACCTCTTGTTTACGTCGCCTGAGCGACTCTGCCAAGACATCACCGAACCGGTGACGAGCATCGCCCCGGATGAGGAGGAAGCGCCAAGGGCGCAGCCGACCGTGGTCCGGCGCCCGCAACCCAGCCGCGAGAATCTGATCGAGATCGGCGTTCACCGGAGCAGGCTCAACAAGGCGAAGTGGAGAAACACGGCCGATCAGGGCGGTGAGTACCGCCGTTTCACGATGCTTAGAATCCTGAGCTTCCAACACAGTACTACCTCCCTTGCAACGAGTCGCTACCGCCATCAAGCCGTCTCGCCGAGGCGGCCCGTCTCCTTGGCCACCGCCTCTTCGACCATGGTGCCCTTGAAGAAATCGGGATTCATGGAGGTGTACATCCGCGCCGCGTTGCTAAAGACAAATTTACGAAAATCCGCCTTCTCGACAATGTCGTGCTCGACGAGTTCGTAGGTCTCCTCCATCACCTCGGCCATACTGGGGACATCCCAATGTCCAAGGTCGGAGCTGAACATGGCATTTAGCTGGACGTGCATGTGATTGAACCTGCGGTCGAAGGCCATCGCGGTCATGCGATCTTCGCCCTCACAGCCGAAGTAGAAATTGTTGACGAACTGATCACGAAGTTGCTCACGGGTCGTGATCCCACTGGCCGCAAAATCGTCGATCTTGGAGCGGTCCTCGGGCGGTTCCAGCATGGATCCCTCCTCCTTGGCGATCGCATCGGCCTTCGCAGCCAAAATGCTGCCGCCATACTCGCGGAATAATGCGGCCATTTGCTGCCGATCGACGCGTGCGGGATCGAGAGAGCGCAGAATCTCCTTGCCGTTCCGCTTCTCCCAGCGTTCAACCAGAGAGTTGTAAAGCATCGAGGCCCAGCCCACGCCGCCTTCAAGAAAGGCAAACTTGAGTGCCGGGAAGCGCTTGGGCACTCCCCCGAGGAGGAGGGCGCGGCAAAACATGTCCGCGCCGGCGGCAAAGTGGCCTGCGTGATTGAAGGTATAGTTGCTGATCGAGCCGTGCGTCGGGCCCCCGTACGTGCCGACGTGCGACGTGGGGACTACGCCGTGCTCGATACATTTGCGCCAAACCGGGTCGTAGTCATACTCACTGTCGAGCGCTAGGTAGTCAATATAGCGGGCATATTGGGCCAGGTCCGGGGCGTCGGCGAGTACTTTGGGGTATGTGCGCCATTCATGGCCGGAGACCGTGATGGCTTTCATGCCGAGCGACTTGACCGCGTAATCGATCTCCTCAACCGCCTCCTGAGGTGTCCGCATCGGGATCAGTGCCGCCGGCGTCAGGCGCGTCCGATGCTCGCGGAACGTGTCCGCGTTGAGCTTATTGATCGACCGACACAGGGCGCGGCGCATTTCGTCGTCGGCCATGTGGATAAAGGAAAGGCCGAGCGTGGTGTACACCACGGCGAAATCGATGCCGAACTCATCCAGACGCTTGCGCATCAGGCCGGGGAGCATCGCGGTTGCACGATCCAACGTATTGGCCGGAATGTGCCAGAACGACGGGCGGCCAATGCGCTCTCGGCGTCGGGTCGGTTCGTCCGCGTGATACCAGCGCTGCATCGCATAAGTACGCAGCGCCTCATCGAACCGGCCCGCGATTTTTGGACCCGCAACTTCCTTGAGGGTGTCAATCAGCGCGAACTCGCACTCCACGACATGGGCATCGCTATCGATGACGGGGTGGGCCAAGGCGCTGCGAATCGCGGCTCCGTTCGGCTGGGTATTCTTAGAACGCGTCATTGTGGTCGAGCCTCCAAATTCGAATTGGGAACAAGTTCAATCGTCATTCTTGGAATCGAGTGTCACCGGCGCAAGAACCGGCTTTCCGTCCTTGATTCTCATGCGAGCACGGGCCTCATCCGCATCCTTCGGCGCCATCCGCTTCAGCGGTTTGCGGCAATAAATCGTTATTTCGATATTGGGACCGTGACCGACGTTCTGGTGCGCCACGCCTCGCGGGATGACGGACATCTCACCTTGGTTCAAGGTAATCGGCCCGGTCTCGCTCTCAAGCGTCCGTGCCCCCTGGTACTGAAACACCCACTCGTCCGCGCCCATATTGCGATGCCAACCGCCCTGTTCGCGGTCGCAATTCGCCACCTCGATAATCATATCCTCATTGGCATACAGCACCAGCGGCAGATATCCATTTTCCATATCGATGCCGGTGACAACGCCTTCGGTGAAGATCTCGTTCAGAGAGACCTTCTCCATTTTCCGGCCTCCATCCGAAACTCCCTTCTTCAGAAGGCTCTCGTCGCGGTCTATGACGAAGCGTTGTTCAGTACCGTCGCCCCAATCGTTCAGCGACGGCCCCCAGTAAGTCACAAATTCCTTCACGATCTTGCCCATTCTGTCCTCTCGCACACTTGGGATCTGATAGCTTTCGCTGCACCGACGACCATAGTTTCGAACGGTACACACACAATCACATTCCATAGAGGCGAGGTCAAATGAAACGTCCGCATCCGAGTATTCAAGTGGCTAATGTGATTACCGGGCGGCGGTGACCACGTCTACCTTATTGGGACACCCTTACATTCTCTGCTGCTACTATGTGTTTTTTCAAATGACACCTCGCTAGGAGCTGCGAATGAGAGCGTATCGATGAATTCCATTGCCGTTCTCGTTGCGCGAATTCTCCTGGCGCTGCTCTTCGTGGTGTCGGCGTTTCGACAAATGATGTATCACCATGGGGTGGAGCACGAAATGGCGGCGCACGGCATGATCTACACGCCGTTCCTCCTGGGCTGCGCCGTTCTGATCGAACTCACGGGCGGCTTGTCCCTGATTCTAGGCTATGAAACTCGGTGGGGAGCGCTGGAACTAATAGCCTTCACGCTGGCGGCGACATTCATCTACTACCGCCGCATTTCGGATCGCGATAAGCTCATTCACGTGCTGAAGAATCTCGCCATCATCGGTGGATTGTTGATGATTGCCGCGGTGGGTCCTGGCACGATCGGCATCGATCGAGCTACTTCATCCTAACGGATTTTCTCCCGATGACATTCCAACCTGCGTAAACGCGCTTCAAGCTGCCAGCGCGCTAAACAAGCTTCTTGCGCATCCAATCCGCGACGAACTGCACGGCAGGCAAGTGATTGTCGAACTGCGTATGTGCGGAGCCGCCGTCGTCGCCCGAAAATATCTTTAGTTCCTTGTCCCGCGAGCCGATTGCGTCGAACATGGCATGCGCATCGGACATGGAAATCTGCCGATCCTCAGCCCCATGTACGATGAGAAACGGACACGATATGCGGTCGGCAAACATCGCCACGCGAAAATTCTCAATCCGGCGAATGGCGTCTTGCATCTTCTCTGTACCGGTGATGAACATGAGCTGAAATGTGGGCGCGGCTGCCATGCCGTCGCCGGCCATGCGTCGTTCCCAGACACCGAAGTAGTCGTAGATCGCACCCCAAGCCACGGCCGCTTTGAGCCGCTTCTCGAACGCCGCCGCACGCGACACGTAGTAGCCGCCAAGGCTGCTGCCGACGATGCCGATGCAATCAGGGTCGACCTCCCGTCGCGAGATGAGATAGTCAACGGCGGCGGATATCGGGTGCTCATAATCAAATCGCGTATAGAGTTTCTGATAACGCAGTGCCTCACCGATACCTGGCGTGTCGATAAAGAGGCAGTTGAACCCTCGTTGCACGAATTGCTGCCGCGCTCGCAAGAACCACAGCTCCTTGGTCGTATCGAGCCCGCAAATGAAAATCAGGGTGGGATGACGACTGGCTTCCCTGCCGACTGGCATGAAATAGGCTGGCAGTGTCGTGCCGTCATAAGGCACCAAGACGCGTTCCAGCGTATAGGGCGCCAACTCGCGCGCACGCTCGAAGGTCTCGAGGACATTCCCGTACGCGGCGAGCCGCCTGGGGTCGGCCGGTGGGATAAAGTGCTCACCGATGGTGTAGTACAAGCTCGACAGGAACAGGTTCTCGCTCGCTGTTTCCCGCGAGCCGTTCTCCGCGCGGCGCGACAGTGCGGCGGCGATCCACGACCATTCCCGATGCCAGGCTTCATCGTCGCCGACGGCCGTTTGCAGGCGCGGGAGAATCAGGGTCACATCGCCGAGTTGTCCGCCGGCGGCGAACGCAAGCAGCGTGTTGTACGACCACCGGTAGTTTCCTGGGAAAAATTCAAACATGTCGGCTTCCATCCACTGCCTAATTGGAAATACCGCAAAGACTAGCTCCAACCGAAAGTCGGCGGCGAATGAAAAGATCTTATAGGCGGGATTACACATGCCCATCCAATTGGCTTTCAGCGCTCGACTGCCGGCTGCGGTCGGCCATGTCGCGACAGGTGGTCGATAAAAGGAGCAAATGGCTACGATGAGGAGCTTTCATTTGATTCTGCCTCCCGCTGACCCTCTAATGCTCAGAATTCGCTCAGTGACGTCACTTCGGTCAACTAACCTGCCTAGGAACGGTGCATATGATGTCTGACCCTTTGTTCTCCCCCTTCAAACTCGGCCGCTACAGCACCCCCAATCGTATGGTCATGGCACCCATGACCCGCACTCGGGCCGAGGCCGACGGCAACCCTCCATCGTTGACGGCCACTTACTATGCCCAGCGTGCATCAGCGGGACTGATCGTAACCGAATGCACCAAGATATCCGAGCAGGCGCACGGCATCGTCAACAGCCCAGGGATATACGGTGCGGCGCAAGTCGCCGGCTGGCGCAAAGTCGTCTCATCAGTGCACGAGGCGGGTGGGCGTATCTTTCTTCAGCTGTGGCATTGCGGGCGCGTCTCGCACGTCCGTATTCGCAACGGTGAGCTTCCGGTAGCCCCTTCAGCATTGCCGGCGGCGGGTAAGTTCAGATGGCCCGGCGGAGAACTAGATTTCGAGGCGCCACGCGCGCTCGAGCTTCACGAGATTACGGCCATCGTTGATGATTTCCGCAAGGCGGCAGGCCACGCGCTGGCGGCGGGTTTTGACGGTGTCGAATTGCATGGGTGTTATGGCTACCTGGTGGATGAGTTCCTGCAAGATGGGGCCAATCAACGCGGCGATCGCTACGGCGGCTCTGTGGCCAATCGCTGCCGCTTCGCGTTGGAAGTGATGGAAGCACTGGTCGATGTCTGGGGTGCCGACCGTGTCGGGATCAAGATTGCGCCGTCGACTCGAGTCTATGGGATGATCGATTCGGACGCACCGGCAACTTTCAGCTATCTAGTCCGCGCGCTAAATGCCCTGAAAGTCGGCTATCTGCATGTAATGGAGCCTGACGCGGCCGATATCGCGACGGGCACGGTCCAAATCCGTGAAACCACCAAGCTGTTCCGCGAGATATTTCAACAAGCGATGATCACCAATGTCGGCTACACCCAGGCGACCGGCAATGCGGTCATAGCTGCCGGAACCGCCGACCTTGTTTCATTCGGCAAGCTCTTTCTCGCCAATCCCGATCTGCCGCGTCGTTTCGCCGACGATACCCCTTTGAATCCGTGGGACTACACGACGTTCTACGGCCGCGGAGAAAAGGGTTACACTGATTACCCGGGACTCGCGACGGCGTCGGCGGGCCGTTAGATCCCAGCGGCGCTCCGGGCCGCTCAATTGTCAGAGGAGCGAGCAATGAGCGAGACCAAAAAAACCGGCAGCGATGAACTCGAGCTCTTCGACGAACTAATCGGCAAGCGCGCCTACTTCACCCGATTGGAGGATGCAACGCGCGAGGATTGGCGCCTGATCCTCAGCAATTACAAACCTTGGGCGAGCGCCTTGCCCAATCGCGTCCTCGCGCATCTGCGACTGCTGGAGGGTGAGCATGGCGGCAATCCGGTCGACCGGTTGCAGCATTGCTTGCAGACCGCGACACTTGCATTGCGTGATGGTCGCGATGAAGAATACGTCGTTTGTGCGTTGATCCATGACATCGGCGATACGCTCGCGTCGTTCAATCATGCGGAGTTTGCGGCAACGATGCTCAAGCCGTTCGTGTCCGAGAAGAATTATTGGATTGTGCTAAACCACGGGGTCTACACGGGCTACTATTGGTTTCACTATCTCGGCACCGACCGCAACAAGCGCGACGAACTGCGCAGTCACCCCTGGTGGAGAGATCTCGAGGACTTCTGCCTGAAATACGACTGCGTGGCGTTCAACCCCAACTACGAATCCATGACCCTCGAGGAATTCGAGCCGATGCTACGCCGTATTTTTGCCAAGCCAAGAGCATCACTCTATACGAAGGCTGCCGGATAAGCGTCAGTACAGGGGAAACTCGGCGACCACAATCATCAGCACCGACAGTCCTCATTTGCGTGCGATCATGGGCAAATGCGGCGGTTGGATAAAACGGCTAGATGGGAGAAATTACAACCTTTCATTAGACTTTAGCGCGCGCCGTCGATAGGTTTCGAACTCATTTCTAATATTACCCATGCAGCGGAAGCTTAGGCGGTGCGGGCGAAAGATCCCACGCGACGGGTCCGTGAGGCTGGGAGGGGAGATCGAATGCTGCGAGCGAAGTTTCCCGGGTGGCTCACCTATGTCCCGGTCCAGTCCAACGATTACAACTGGTGCTCCGGCAACCCTCAGATCTCGTGTCATTGCTCTACCGCGCGGATCGTCGGGATCGCAAAATGACAATCACCTCGACGACAACTCTGACGATCGTGCGCAACGCGGTCGCGGCGACCGTGATCGTGCTGGCTCTCGCCGCTGGTATCTGCGCGGCCTTCGACCGGCACATTCTAACGACCTGGGTCGGGTTCTTTTTCATTGCCGCGACCCCGGCTGAAGTCATCCTTTCGATGCTGTGGCAATCGAGGCACCCACCCTTCGTCGCACGTCTCGCGCAGCCGGCCAAAGGTCTCGTGCTGACTGGCGCAACCGCGCTCGCGGGCGGAGTGATCGGACTGTTGCTGTTCTATTTAGCCGGCGCCGGGGTCTCACCTCCCACGCCGATGCTGTTGATGTTGGCGATGGTATCGGTTGTCACGATCATGTGGCTGATCCCCATCTGGCATTGCTGGCCCCTGTCCAGGCTAACTTCGAATCAAACTGTCTTGGGAATCGCGACCCTGGTGGCGGCCTACGTAGCCGCGGTGCTGGTGTTCAGGGCCGCGTTCGATTTCTCTTTCCTGGAGCACACCCCGGTCTATGTCGCAAATCTCGACCCAAAAGGATGGGTGAATGCCTGGGTGGCGCTATCAGTCCTGGTCACGACGGTTTCGGTGACGCTTATTGCCATGCTGTTTGATTTCTGGCCCCTCACCAAGTTGCTACCCGCCCGCCGCCAACCTGCGTTCGGCATCGCCGTCACCGCCAGTGTTGTGATAGGCACCACACTTCTCTACGGGTTCTTCACGCACATTGGCGGGTTGGATCCCGTCGAGGTGCTGGTGCGCGTGGCGGTCTCGCTGATCTACGGTATCTTTCTGGTGAACCTCATGACAGGTCACCAACTGTTGGCCCATTGGAGTCAACCGCACCGAGGTGTGACCTTGACGGTCATTGCCGCAGCACTGGCCATTGCGATGTACGCCGTTTATGCGCACAGCGCTCCATTCATCGCACGCCACACCCTTGCGGCAGGCTCTCCGGCATACGAGCTCGAGATCTGGGTCGCGAACGCGATGCTCGGCATCACCTTTCCGCTAATGGTGGTGTTTGCGGATTTTTTCGAGTTCTGGCCGCTGAAGCGGCAGTCACCACGATGAAGGATGGGCGATAATTGCCGCGGACGACCCTGGCGGCAGCACTTCTATCGATGTCATCCTTGTGGACGTCGCTCTGCGCCGCAGGCGCCATCGACAACCGCTACGGCAATGTGGATGAGACACGGTTGGCGCACGCGTCGCAGGAACCGGGGCAGTGGTTCACGGTCGGCCGCGACGGCGACGGCACGTATTATTCGCCGTTGGACCTGATCAATGCGGGCAACGTGGCGGGGCTGGGATTTGCGTGGGAATACAAAACCAACACCTCGCGAGGGATGGCAGCGACGCCGCTCGTGGTGGATGGCGTCATGTACACGTCGGGCAACCGGGGAGTGGTGTATGCGCTCGATGCTGCCACCGGCAAGCCGATCTGGATATTCGATCCGCTGAATAAGGCTGCGATTGGACGAGCCGCGTGCTGCGATGTGGTCAATCGGGGGGTCGCAGTCTGGAAAGGCAAGGTGTACGTCGCCTCCACGAACGCCCAACTATTTGCGTTGGACGCGAGGACGGGCGCGAAGATCTGGGAGGTCGACACGCTCAGGGGCGAGCACGGGGAGTATTCCAGCACCGGGGCGCCACAGATTGCGGGAGCGGTCGTCATCATCGGCAATGCGGGCGGCGACATGAATGGCGGCGGTACGCGCGGCTTTATCACCGCCTATGACCTTGAGACGGGAAAGCAGGCGTGGCGCTTTTATACGGTGCCGTCCGCGACCGATACGGGCTCTTCACCAGAAATGCAACGCGCAGCGGCGACCTGGGACCCCGGGATCTCGCCCGCGTTCGGACGAGGAGGCAGCGTCTGGGCATTCATGGCCTATGACAGTCAGCTCGGTCTGCTCTATGCGGGCACCGGCAATCCGGCACCTTACAAGCCTTCTGATCGAAGCCCGAGCGGCGGCCACTACGATGATCTGTACACCGATTGCATCATAGCCCTGCATGCCGATACCGGGAATATGGCATGGTACTTCCAAACCACACCGGGCGATGCATGGGATTACGATGCGTCAGCACCATTAGTGCTCGCCGATCTGCGCATCGGCGGACGCGAACGCAAGGTGCTGATGCAGGCCAACAAGAACGGGTACTTCTATGTTTTGGACCGCACCTCGGGCACGCCAATTTCCGCCAAGCCGTTCGTGCGGAACTTGAATTGGTCGACAGGACTGGACAATAAGTTTCGACCCATCGTGAGTCCCAACGCCGACTACGTGCGTGGGCCGAAAATGATCCTACCGTCGAACTATGGTGCCCATGAATGGACGCCCATGGCATTCAGTCCGCTCACCGGGCTGGTCTACATTCCGGTCATCGACCTGCCCGGCGTTTACGTCGACCTCGCGCGCAATCCAGGCGCCTCGTTGCACGCGATCGATGCCGCCGATCCCGAGCTGGGCACCGCGTCCGTCGACTTGAGCTGGAATACAGCCGAGCAACGGGCGTTTTTCGGGGAGCTGCCGGATTTCCCCAACCGCGATCGCAAGACGGCCCGGTCGTGGTCGAGAAGTCGTATCGAAGGGTGGGATCCGATTGCGCAGCGCACTGTCTGGCAACGGGAGACAGCCACGGACTACGCCGTCTTGAACGGCGGCACGCTCGCGACCGCGGGCAACCTTGTGTTTGCCGGACAGGAGGACGGCCGATTGGTCGCTTACTCGGCCGACGACGGCAAAGTCCTCAAAGTCATCGAAACGGGTACAGCCCTGATGGCGGCCCCAATGACGTACGAAATTGAGGGCACACAATACGTGGCGATGCTGGCGGGAAGGGGTGGCGCGGCGATTTCAGCCGGCCCCGCCCCCTCAAACTCCGCCGCTTCGAGATATGACAACGCCAACAGGATCATCGCACTCAAGCTCGGCGGATCGGCCGTACCGAAGCCGCCGCTGCGGGCGAGCCCACGCTGGCCAAAGCCGCCGCCTGCCGAGGGGGACGCGGCGACCGTACAGGCCGGTGAACGACTGTTCATCGCGAACTGCGCGCGATGTCACGCGTTCGGAGCGACCCTGACGGCGGATCTCAGTCGGCTGAACGACGGCATCGGCAATCTGGAGGTCTTCAAGGCGATCGTGCTGCAAGGCGCGTTCGCCTTTAAAGGGATGGGAAGCTTCGCCGATCGCCTGTCACAGGTCGATGCGGCGGTGCTGCACGCATTCATCGTGGACCGCGCGGCGAAGGCCTATGAGGCGCAGGAGCACCAACATCGCGGGGGTAGCCCAACACGATGAGCGTCGCGCGCCGCGCCGGCGCACCGCGCACGCCGTCAATGTACAATTGCGATAAGTGCGGCGCGATGGCACCGCCGATCAGCGAAATGGGTGTCCGTTCCTGCTCGCCACGGTGATCCTGCGAGGCGTCGGGCCGCGCATCTCGACACACAGAGCTTTCAACAGCTCGATCGATTTGCGTTGTACGTTACTTCGATGCGAGAGACCAAATTCCACGTTTAATGACTCGTGTTCGAGCTTGAGCAGCTTTAATTTTCCGGTCCGCAGCTCCCGCTGCATGGCGAAAGCCGGCATGAGGGCGACGCCGCTGCCAAGACCCACGACCTTCTTGATGAACTCGGCATCATTCGATTCCATCATGATCGGTGGATAGCCGCCGCCGGCGAAGACGCGATCGGCGACCTCCCGGCTACCGCTGCCCGGCTGGAAACGCACCAAAGGCCACTGCTTGAGTTGCGTCAACGTGACGAATTTGCTGGCGGCCAGGGGATGACCGGGCCCCACGACAAATGCGTGCTCAGCCACTCCGAGCGTCACCGCCGTCAGCTGGGATTGCTCGTGCGGCAGGGGTCCGAATGCCACATCCGCCGACCCATCAAGGACCCGCCGAAGGGCCTCCTCAGATGTTTCGGTCGCCCGAAAAATCAGCTCAATGCGCGGATTGCGCGCGAGAAATGCCTCGCAGAGGTCGCCAAATATGTAGACGATTCCCAGGTTTGTCGCCGCGATGCGAATCGTGCTGGCGACTTTGTCGCTCCCGCTCTTGGGAAAGTGCTCGCGTATCATACCGACTTCGTTGAAGATACGATCCGCCGCGGACAGCACGAGTTCGCCGGCCGGCGACGCGTAAACCTTTGGCCGCGCCCGAATCAGCAGTGTAGCGCCAAGTTCGTCTTCGAGATTCTTGATTTGATGACTGAGTGCCGGCTGGGTAAGCCGCAGGCGTTCTGCGGCGGCAGCAAAGCTGCCCGTAGCTACGATCGTTCGCAACGCTTCAAGTTGCCGCAATTCCATCGGTGCCTCCGTGAGAGCCTGCGGACCATACGGTATCGCCATTTGAACAGGTTATGGGCTGGACGCAAGAGGGATGGCGCACCGGCCGTCCTGATTTGCGCGCGATCATGGGCAAATGCGGCGGTTGGATAAAACGGCTAGATGGGAGAAATTACAACCTTTCATTAGACTTTAGCGCGCGCCGCCGATAGGTTTCGAACTCATTTCTAATATTACCCATGCAGCGGAAGCTTAGGCGGTGCGGGCGAAAGATCCCACGCGACGGGTCCGTGAGGCTGGGAGGGGAGATCGAGTGCTGCGAGCGAAGTTTCCCGGTTGGCTCACCACGTACATGTTGGCGTTGTCAATCCTGTCGGTCGGTGTCGATGGAGCTTGGGCCAGCGAAGCATCAACGCAGGAAGCCTTCACAGGCGACAAGCTCGAAGAGATCATCGTCACCGCACAGAAACGTGAGCAGAATCTGCAGGACGTCGGCGCATCCGTCACCGCGTTCGATTCCGCCAGCCTGCAACGACTCGGCTTACACAATGTGACCGACATCGCCGAACAGGTGCCCGGCTTGCAGTTCAATCAGTACGGGGCCACGGTCACGGTCTATAACCTGCGCGGGGTGTCACAAAATGACTTCAATGACCACCAGGAAGCGCCGGTGGCCGTGTATGACGACGAGGCGTACGTCGCCTCCACCGGGGCTCTCGCCGGCTCGATGTTCGACCTCCAACGGGTGGAAGTCCTGCGAGGTCCCCAGGGTACGTTGTTCGGTCGTAATGCCACCGGGGGTTTGATCCACTACATCAGCAACAAGCCAAGCGACGAGTCGGGCGGCTACTTCGATTTCACTCGCGGCAACTACGGCGCCATCAATAGCGAAGGTGCCGTGAACCAACCCCTGAGTGAGTCGGTTGCGGCGCGCTTCTCATTCGCGACCGACTACCACGAGGGCTATATCGAGAACTCCCTCGGCCATCCGGTGGAGGATCAGAACCAGGTCGCGGCGCGGCTGCAGTTCCGTATCAAGACATCGGACAACAGCGAAATTCTGGTGAAGCTGCACGGCGTGAACAACGATCATGAGACCGCAGGTGACTACACCTGGTTGTCCGCCCGACCCGATGCGACCGGCCGCGCCGTGTTGACTCCAGGTCAACCTGACTTCTCGGGCTACATCAACCCGAGCGGCAATCCATTCGATCAGGCCCAGGACCGGCGCGGCATTTTCAACCGCACGGTGTGGGGAGCCACCGTGCACGGCGAGTGGCGAACGGATGCATTCACGCTCACTTCCGTGAGCGACTATCTGCGCGTACAGAAACGCTATGGCGAGGATTCCGACGGTTCTCCCAATTTTGTCTTCGACTTCGATGTCTTCTACCACTTCCAGCAATTCTCTCAGGAGCTGCGCTTGAACGGCGACAAAGGGGCGCTGCGCTGGTTGACGGGTGTCTACTACATCAACTACCGCAGCACCCAGGACTCGCCGGCGACTTCGCCCCCAAACCTGTTTGGCGACGCCGGCGCGCGCTTCACACTGAGGGATAAGTCCCCGGCCGCTTTTGCGCAGCTCGAATACGATCTGACGGATCGCTGGACCGCGCTCGCCGGCGCACGCTACACGTACGATGACAAGAGTTTCGACTATCTGTACGACTGCCAGCTGTGTCCACAGACTCTTCACTACGTCGCGCCGGCCTACCCGGCCGCCGCCCGCGCGTTCAACCTCGTGACCGGCAAGGCCGAGATCGACTACAAACCCATGAAGGACACGCTGCTGTATGCCAGCGTCAACCGCGGCGCGAAAGGCGGGGGCTGGTCCGCCGACACTTCTGGATTTGTCAGTCCGCAGGACCTGCCGTACGCGCCGGAAAAGCTCACCGACTACGAGTTGGGATTCAAGACGACCTTCTGGGAGCAACGCGCCCGCCTCAACGGCTCGCTGTTCTATTACGACTACAAGGACTACCAGGGATTCTTCCTGTACGGGACGAACACCGTGGTCCGGAACGTGAATGCGAAGGACAAAGGCGGAGAGCTGGAGTTGACGCTCGTGCCCCTGGAGAGGCTGAACCTGCAATTGGGGGTGTCGCACCTGGAGTCGTACGTCCCGAGCATTCCGTTGGCCGCGGGGGGAACCGCAAGCGCTCAATTGCCTCAGGCGCCGCGTTGGAGCTTCAATGCCGCGGCCCACTACGAGTGGCCGATGTTCGGCGGCACGATGTCGGCGCAGGTGGATGGCAAGTGGGACAGCGTTCAGTACCTGGAGCTCGAGAACTCGCAATCCGACATACAAGCCTCGTACGCGATCACGAATGCACGCCTTGGATTTCGCACCGCGGATGATCGCTGGGAGCTCTCTGCGTTCGTTAGAAACGCGGCCAACAAATACTATCGGATCTATAACCTGGACGTCGCCGGGCTCTTCGGCAACGTCGTCAGTGTCTACGGGACGCCACGCGTTTACGGTGCAACAATTACTTACCGCTGGGGTCGCTGAGACGACGGAGGAATCGGGATGAGCGAGCAGGGTCCGAGCGCGAGTTTTGGAGTTCGATTATGATTGAAGCGGTTGATTGGAGCGCGCGCGCCGAGTCCTTGCAAGTGCCGCAGACCATTCTCATCGGAGGGTGGCGAGGAGCTGCCCAGAGCGGCAAAACCTATGACGTGGTGAGCCCGCGTAACGGCAGGATCATCTCGACGCTGCCGGAGTGCGATCGAGGAGACGTCGATCGGGCAGTGACGGAGGCGCGCCGCAGCTTCGACTCAGGGGTGTGGACTGATATGGCGCCGAGGGAGCGGAAAAAGCGCTTGCGCCGACTTGCCGAACTCATCGATGCGCACCGCGGTGAGCTGGCGCTCATGGATTCCATGTGCATGGGGGTGCCGATTTCGATTGCTATGAACTACTGCGTGCAGTGGGCGGTCGATGGCTTCGAGTGGTACGGTGAGGCGATCGACAAGATTTACGATGAGGTCGCTCCAACGGACAAGTCCGTCGTGGCGACGATCACCCGCGAGCCGGTTGGAGTAGTCGCCGCGGTGCTGCCCTGGAACTGGCCCGTGGGGCTCCTGGGCTGGAAGGTGCCTCCGGCACTCGCAGCGGGGAACAGCGTGGTGCTAAAGCCCGATGAGCAGAGTTCTCTCTCCGCGCTGCGCATTGCGGAGTTGGCGCTGGAAGCGGGAATACCGGAAGGAGTCTTCAATGTCGTGACCGGTGGCCCGGCAGTGGGAGAAGCCATCGGCCGGCATCTCGACATCGATATGGTCGGGTTTACAGGCTCCACGGAGGTCGGCAAGCTTTTCTTAAAATACTCCGCCGAGTCCAACATGAAGCCGGTGTGGACCGAATGCGGGGGCAAGAGTCCGAACATCGTCTTTGCCGATGCTCCTGATCTCGATGAGACGGCGAGAGAATCCGCGATGGCGATTTTCATCAACACAGGCCAGGTCTGTGCGGCGGGTTCCCGGCTCATCGTCGAGGAGTCGGTGCGCGAGCGGGTGATCGACACTCTCAGTCAGGTCGGTAGGAGCATGACGCCGGCGGACCCGTTGCTGGCGGACACCCTACTCGGGCCGATCGCCAAAGCGGCGCAGCTTGAGCGCGTACTGTCTTATATTGCCATCGGTCAGAGCGAGGGGGCCCGGTTGCGGCTGGGCGGTGAGCGCATCAATCAGAAGAGTGGTGGCTTCTTCGTGGAGCCGACCGTATTCGATGCAGTCGACAACAGAATGCGAATCGCTCAGGAGGAGATTTTCGGGCCCGTGCTTTCGGTGATTTCCTTTAGGACCACGGAGGAGGCGATTGCGCTCGCCAACGACACGAGCTACGGGCTGGCGAGCGCGATCTGGACACGGGATCTCAGTAAGGCACACCGGGTATCGCGGGCCATTCGCGCGGGCAGCGTATCGGTCAACTGCTACGGACCCGATGCACACGATGTGACGGTGCCCTTCGGAGGCTATAAGCAGTCGGGCTTCGGCCGCGACAAGTCGCTCCACGCACTCGACAAGTATTTGCAGCTCAAGACCACTTGGATCAAACTATGAATCGGCATACCACGCCGCTGAGCGCCCGCAACAGGGGAGCATGGCATCCTTCCCACGGACGCGGATCGACTGGACGATGGTTAATCTAGCTCGTACATGGGGCATTGCGCTCGCACTACTGTGGGTGCTGGAGGCGCGCGTCTTCGGGGCGCCTGTGCCGCCCGATCCGGCTCCCTTGCCGCCCGATCCGCCGAATCTCGTGCAGTCATTGCCGGGCACGCCATCGCCCCATTGGGTGTGGGTGAACGACATCGTTTTCACGCATATGGCTTCCGGACAAGCGCTGCTCGTGGACGGCGACAGCGGGCAGTTCCTCGGGTTGCTCGGAAGCACCGGGTTTAGTTTCGAGCGCATCGTCCTGGTCCGAGGCGGCAGTCTGATTTTCTCGCCGGAGATCTATTTTTCGCGCGGTACTCGCGGCGTCCGCACCGACGTCGTGACCGTCTACGATGCGGCGCATCTCAAACCACTGGAAGAGATCGTCATCCCTCCCAAGCGATCCTCGAATTTCCCCATGATGGCGAATGCCGAAGTCACCGACGACGATCGCTTTCTGCTGATCTACAACTTCACTCCGGCCCAATCCGTCACCGTCGTTGACACGCAGGCACGCAAGTTCGTCGGCGAGATCGAAACGGCAGGCTGTGGACTCGTTTATCCCACAGGGCCTCGTTCGTTTTTCAGCATCTGTGCCGATGGCGCGCTGCTCGATGTGCGCCTCGACGATACTGGCCACGCAACCAGCCGGCAGCGAACCGATCGGATGTTCGATGTCGGCACCGATCCCGTGACGGAGAGAGCGGTGCGGCTTGGGGCGACCTGGCTGTTCGTGTCGTTCGGAGGAACGATGTATCCTATCAACATCACGCCAAACGGGTTGAAGCTCGCCGCAACATGGTCGCTGCTTGCACCGACGGAAACTGCGCAAGGCTGGCGTCCGGGGGGCGTACAGCAACTCGCGGTGCACGCAGGCCTGAACCGGCTGTACTCGATCATGCATCAAGGGCCCATCGAGACGCACAAGGACCCCGGCAAGGAAGTGTGGGTCTATGATCTGGCGCGCCGCGTGCGCATTCAGCGCATCGCCATGAAGAGTACCGCGGGGTCCATCCAAGTCACGCGTGACACGAAGCCGCTGCTTTTTGCCGCTTTCAATGAGAGCAGTACGCTCGATGTTTACAATGCAGCCACGGGGAACCATCTGCGCTCGATTGATAACATCGGCACGACACCGACGCTGCT
>Ga0137358_10000460_pt1 | contig 18696 bp, 16 predicted proteins | sample Mad1_20_16metaG_FD_105551 | JGI IMG/M metagenome (GOLD analysis project Ga0137358, IMG submission 105551) | Vadose zone soil microbial communities from Angelo Coast Range Reserve, California, USA - Mad1_20_16 metaG | ecosystem: Environmental > Terrestrial > Soil > Vadose zone | place: USA... | reverse complement strand
GCTCTGCCCGGGCGGGCATAGAGTTCGAATTGTTGATCAAGATAGACTTTGTTCCAGCCGCTCAGCGGCATCGCTCGTGAAATCGGTGCATCCCGTGGAATAAGCACCACATCGGTGGGGAATGCATCGAGCGTCGAGGGCCAATCGGGAGCGGCTTCATAGAAACGGAAAATGCTCTGCATGATTATGTTGGGATAGGTCTCTTCATAACGGCTATCCAGCGAAACCTTCACGGCAGGAAAGAGCTTCCACGAAACGTACGCTCCCAGACGGAAGGGCGTCATAACGTTGCCTTTGAATTTCTGCCGCGCGAGATACTCCACCGATCCGACGGGATAAATACGCTGGGGAACCGACAGGCTCCATGGTTTCTGACGGACGGCAGCAATCAGACAGACGCAAGCGAAAACCGACCAGGCCATTCGCATGAAGAGCGTTCTGCGCTGCGTGAACCGGACGAACCACTTGCCCGCGTCGGTCTGCTGCAAGAAGAATGGAACGTAGCAGATCCAGGCAATCGCGAAGAACGGCAGCAGTTTGCGATGAAGAGCGGCTTCCACCGCCGTCGCCAAGAGCGGGAGAATCCCCACGCCTCGGCGGAATCCGACGGAGACGGCCGCATGGAGGGCGATGACGACGGCGACGGAGAAAGCAATCGTCCAGGCTGGACCGAGATCCCAGATCGGACGCCACTCGGGGGCGTAGGGCCGAGCCATCGTCACAGCACGTCGTAGATACGCAAAGTACGCCGCCCCATACGGATTGATGAAAACTTCCAGACCCGTCGCCACCAAGACCAACAGCAACCGTCGCACATCATTGCCGCGAAGGAGCTCTTCCACGACGAAGAGCCCCATCAGTCCGATGGCCACCACGAAGCCGCCGTGAAGATTCACCCAAACCGGGAAAATAACCAGCCAAACGAGTATCCAGGCGCGGCTTCCCTTCCGATCGAGTTCCAAGAACAGCAGCAGGAGCGCAGTGAAGAAAAACGAATAGGCTTGGGCTCGAATTGCGGTGAAAATGCCAAGGTACGCCAGGAAAATCGCCAGCGGCGCGCAAAGTCCCAGCAGCCGAAAATCAGTGCCCTTGGCTCTGGAACATCGTACGCACAGAAATCCGGTTCCCAGCGCGAGCAGGAATTTCAGGATCAGAATGGCGCGGCCGCCAAACCACAGCGTCGCAAAGTATGCGATCGCACCAGCCCCCCACTCGTGATCGATCCACGGACAGATTGTCGGAGTGTAGGCATACGGGTCCGCTTTGAGCAGATACCCCGCGGATAGGCTCTCGCGGATTAGAGCCATCTGATGCCAGAGATCGATGTCGACGAAGTTGTAGGAAATCAGAGCGACCAGGAACGATGCCAAACCGGCGTAGATTGCAGCGTGCAGGAGATCATCGCTCCGCTGGAGTTCCAGATTTGTCGAGTCCTCGGAAGGGTCCACTGAGCCAACCCAGTGCGCGGGTAGATTGAGGGTAAGTTTTCGCAACTGGTGCAGGCACCATCCGTCACAAACGACGTCAGCGGTTCCTGAGCCCATCACTATATTGCATCCAAGATTAGCGGGGGACCCGCATCGCAAGAACCAGCCTTGGATATAAGAGGGTGGCGGAGACTTCCCGTGGGATTGATTGGCATTCTGCACGATCGGCTGGTGTTGCGCCGGCCAGTCGAGGTCCTGTCTTCATGGTTCAGTCAGCTCGCGCCAAAGGATGCGCACATTCTCGATGTGGCATGCGGCGACGGCCTGCTCTCTTCCACGATCTACTCCAAGAGAAGCGACCTCACATTTCGCGGGGTCGACGTATGAGCGCGGGAACGTGCCCACATCCCCGTGGAAGCGTTCGATGGACAGAAAGTCCCTTTCGGCGACGCGTCGTTCGGTGCGGTTCTCTTTCCGATGTCTCGCACCGTACGGACGACCCCCAGGTGCTTATGAGAGAGGGACATCGCGCCAAGTGCGCAGGTGCTGGCCGGCTGCGCCCATGGGGCGATAATGTAGTAGGGACCTCCGCGATGCGCAACTTCAGCAGCGTCGCCTTCACCACCATTTCGGTGGCAAATTCCATGCCGGTCGTGCGCAGTCCCATGCTTTCGTAGGCATCCTTGCGAAAGCCGCGCAGCTCGCAATCGATGTCTCCAACCGGACTCTTGAAAGACAGCCGTCCGATCCGGTCGAGCGCGGGATTCCCGAAATACTGGTGCCAGTGTGGCATCGCATCTTTCTGAATCCCTCCCCGCAACCGATTGCCCATGACGAGGTCCGCGCCGTCGCGCAGGCTTCCGAGAAAACGCGGAATGTGCCCGAAATCGTAGCTGTCGTCGGCGTCTCCCATCACCACGTACTTGCCGGACGCCGCCGCGATGCCTCCCAGGAGCGCGTTGCCGTATCCCTTGCCTTCACATTAACTACGCGGGCACCGAGCCGTTCCGCGATCTCGAGCGAGCTGTGGGTGCTTCCGTTGTCGGCAATGATGATCTCTCCGGAAACCTGCGTGTCGCGCAAACCCTGCTGCGCTTCGCGGATGCATGTCTCCAGCCTTTCCGCTTCGTTCAGACAGAGCATGATTCTCGAAAGGTCGACGGCCTCGCTGACCGCGGCGGCTGGCTGAAAATCCGAGTCGGGGGTAAAGGTGGTAGCCACGAAAATCCTTGTGTGCATTTCGGAAAGAAACGCGCTGCCTCGCCGCAAATCTCTGCTACAACAGAATCCGTTCGGCAGGTCAGGCTTCAATCTGCGAGAGTCTACCAAATACTTCCTCTCCGGGGGCCCGGTGGCTATTTCCTTTATCACGATTTTGGTGATGCTTTTGGCGATCAGTTGGCGTACGCCGAGGATTGGGGACCGGTGGCTTCGCCCCCTCGAACAACACGCGGCTCGCTTCGCGCGAAGCAAGTCGTTAACGATTGTTTCCCTCGGCCTGGTGACGATGCTCAGTCGTCTCGCGCTCCTGCCCCTCCTTCCGGTCCCGGTCCCCGCAGTACACGATGAATTCAGCCATCTGCTCGCTGCTGATACTTTCACTCACGCTCGCCTGACCAACCCCCCGCACCCGATGGCGGTTTTCTTGGACACTTTTCATGTCCTGCAGCAGCCTACCTATCAGTCGGTTTACCCTCCCGCGCAAGGAGGCGCCCTGGCCCTGGGACAACTCCTTGGTCATCCTTGGATCGGCGTGCTTTGCAGCATGGCCGCCATGGTAATGGCTTTCGCCTGGATGCTCGCCGGTTGGTTTCCTCCTCATTGGGCTTTGCTCGGTGGCGTGCTCGTTTTCCTTCGATTCGCCCTCTTCAACTATTGGATCGACAGTTATTGGGGTGGGGCAATGGCGGCAGTGGGCGGAGCGCTGGTACTCGGAAGTTTCCCTCGCATCGTCCACCACCGAAGGACCAGAGATGCACTTCTCCTGGCCCTGGGCATCGGTTTGCTCGCTAATACGCGGCCGCTGGAAGGCTTTATCTTTACCGTTCCGGTGGGCGTGGCTTGTGTGGCCTGGCTGATATTCAAGAAGGGCCACTCCGGAATTGTCGGTCGGCGTGTACTTTTACCCTTGCTCGCCGGATTGGTTGTCACCCTAGGCTTCGTGGGCTATTACAACTGGCGGGTCACGCACAACATCTTCTTGCTCCCTCGCGCTCTCTACCAAGAGCAGCGCTTGAACTTCCCAGTATTCCTATGGCAGTCCAAAAAACCGCCCTTGCACTATTCAAATCCGCAGTTTGCGGAGTTCTACAACGTCCTGACTCCCAAAACGTACTCGTTGCCCTGGTACAGACAGTTCTGGGAGAAATGCGCCCTCTGGTGGTCCTTCTTCGTGGGGGTCCCTCTATCCATCCCGATGCTCGCACTACCCTGGCTTCTGAAAGACCGCCGGATTCGCCTTCCCCTAATCCAATTCTTGAGCTGCGCTCTGGGCCTGTTGGCGGTCAACTACTATTTTTCTCACTACGCCGCTCCTCTGACAGGCACCTTCTACATCCTGTTGGTACAGGCTATGCGCCATCTAAGGCGCTGGGAGTTCCAGAACAGACCCATGGGTATTTTTCTCACTCGCTTCGTCGTGGCCCTGACGTTTCTGGGCGCAATCACGATTGGCGTGCAAGCTTATCGATATCCGCGCAAGTGGTGGGCGATTCAACGGGCGAAAATCGTCAACCGGTTAGGGGCGACCCCGGGCAAGCATCTCGTGCTGGTCCGCTATACTCCCAGCCACAATCCCCATGTGGAATGGGTTTACAACGCCGCTGACATCGACGGGGCTAAGATCGTCTGGGCTCGCGAGATTCCCGGTCGAGACTCGGCGCCGGTCCTGGCCTATTTCAAGGACCGCAAAGTCTGGGTTGTCCAGCCGGATACCTCTCCCCCAACGCTGGAAGCCTATCCCACCCAGGCTCGGCCCTGATTGAGCGGGTCACTCTCGGAGAATGTCCCGAAACCATCAATAATTTGCCGCCAAAAGGCGAAGAAATTCTCTTCCCCAAGGCGATGTCGAGGTATGATAATGCCGTCCGTATGGCACGACCATCGTCGTGCCCACAAATCCTTGATTTTATTAAGAATAAGAATAAGGTACGAGGCGCGGATCCAGGTCGTCGGCAACAGGAACGAGCTTGGTGGAGTGTTGTCGTTGGCCCTCGAATAAGAATAATTTGGAGGTAGCGTGATGAAACAGATTTTCCAGGGTTTGTTACGAGACGAGCACGGACAGGACATTGCCGAATATGCAGTGATGCTGGCCGTAATTCTGGTGATCGTGGTGGGTACCATCCGTCTCATCGGATCGAATGCGAACACCGTCTTCTCGAATGTCGCCAGTTCGATTCAGTAGCCGCACTCGCCTCGGGGAACCCGGGCCGGGCGCAGCAGTTCGGCGGCCCTTGACCGCCACGGCGCGTCCCCGTGGTATCGCGAGACCGCCGCGTGGGTCGCCAATCAACAGGTCTATGAGTTCATGCGTGTCTGAAACGTGCGGCGATCCGTCGCACGGTTGCATTTTGGGCTGTTTTTGAGGAGTAGCAATGAATCGAACACGGCTCTTGCTTATCGGTTTTGTTGCGCTCTCACTGGGCGCTTTCGTTGCCTTTGCAGTCTACAAAAACCTCCTCTCCAAGTCAGGTGCGAACAACGAACCTGGAATGGACGTTGCGCTCGCGGCGAACGATCTCAAGGTGGGCGATCGACTGGAAGAAAGAGATATTCGCGTTGCCCGAGTACCGGTTTCGCTGATACCTCCCGGCGCGTTTCGTGCGGGCGCGCCGATTGCGGGACGCGGAATCGTCCTGCCGGTTTCCAAGGGAGAGTTCATCCTGTCCAGCAAACTGGCGCCTGAGAAGGCTGGTTCCGGCCTGCCCTCCATGATCCCGCCGGGAATGCGCGCCGTATCGGTGCGGGTCAATGAAGTGGTTGCGGTCGCCGGTTTCGTTGTGCCCGGCACGCGCGTGGACGTGCTTCTCACCGGCAATCCCGCAGGTAATACTGAACCGCAAACCCTCACCGTCCTCGAAAATGTGTTCGTGATCGCCGCTGGGCAGAAACTGGAACGCAATGCGTCTGGGGATCCGCAGTCGACCCCCGTGATTACGCTTCTGGTCTCCCCCGATGACGCCCAGAAGCTCACTTTGGCAAGTTCCCAGGGAAAAATCCAACTCGTCCTCCGCAATCCGGTCGATACCAAGCCGACCGACCCGGCTCCGATGAGGGCGAACGGGCTCTATAGGAACTTACCCGCTCCGACAGTAGCGGTGCACCCCAAAGCTGCGACGAAGAAGATCGCGCAAGCCACACCTCCGGAGGCCTACAAGGTACAGATCATTCGTGGCAACAAGGTCGACGAAACCAAGTTCCCAGATCAAGATCAACCAGGCGCTCACTAAAGAATGGCCTCAAAACTGAAGCATCTCATTCCGTCCTTTCCTCGGTCCGCGGGGAAATGCAGGATCAAATTTAGCAGGCACTCCGTCGCCGTGGTGGTTGGTTCGCTGCTTCTGTCAGCTATCGGATTCGCTGAAATACTCCGGCAGGAAGCGACGCCACCCGCTCCACCGACGCAACAGCCGGCCCCTCCCCAGCCCGTGGAGCATCCCTCCTCGGCATCGATTCCATCCCCGGCAGAAGCCACCGGGGCCGCCCCCTTGCGCGTCATGGTGGGCAAGTCTCTGCTGATCAATACCAGCGAAAAACTGAGGCGCGTTTCGGTGACAGATCCTAACGTGGCCGACGTGCAGGTGGTGACGCCTACCCAGATCCTGGTGCATGGACGTTCCGCGGGCGAGGTATCCCTGCTGATCTGGGACGAACTCGAGCGCTCACGCAGCTTCGATCTCCGCGTTGACGTAGACGTAACGGCGGCCGCCGAGGAAGAGAGAAGCGTCTTCCCCGATGAGCAGATCACCGTAACCCCTTCGCGTTCCGCCATCGTTCTCTCTGGCCACGTTTCCAGCGAAGACGTCATGAAGCGCGCAGGCTCCATCGCCGAGGCGTACTCGAAGAATGTCGTGAATGTACTGACTTTCGGCCCCACTGGCGCCCAGGAGGTCCTGCTGGAAGTGAAATTCGCCGAAGTCGACCGTTCGGCCCTTACGCAGTTTGGAGTCAATTTCCTGTCGACGGGAGTGGGCAAGACGATCGGCACCACCACGACCGGACAATTTGGCAGCCTTGGCCCGCAGCGCATCACTGATAGCTTCGGGACACCAGCCTCTCCTGCGCCCAATGTGTCTACGCCAACCACTGGTTCTCCGACCGAAACGTTCACCTCACAGCAACAGATCAACGATGTTTTGAACCTGTTCCTGTTCAATCCCGAACTGCACCTGGGCGCGATTGTCCGCGCCCTGCAACAGAAAAACCTTCTTCAGATCCTGGCCGAACCGAACCTCATCGCCGTCAACGGCAAAGAGGCCAGTTTCCTGGCCGGAGGGGAATTCCCCTTCCCCATCGTTCAACCCGGTCAGGGCTTCACTGCCGTAACCATCCAGTTCAAGGAATTCGGAGTTAAACTTAGGTTCAAGCCCGTCATCATGCCCAACGGTAATATTCATCTCAACGTAACGCCGGAGGTCAGCACCCTGGATTTCGCCAATGCGCTGACCATTTCCGGGTTTACCGTGCCCGCCTTGAGCACGCGCCGCGCGGAAACAGAATTCGAACTACAGGACGGACAGAGCTTTGTGATCGCGGGCCTGATGGATAACCGGGTCACCAACCTCACCAACAAGGTGCCCGGACTAGGCGATATCCCGATTCTGGGCAATTTGTTCAAGAGCAAGAGCTTTCAAAAGAGCAATGCGGAGTTGATGGTGCTATGCACGGTGCACAAGATTTCGCCCAATGTGCAGCCTCCGCCCGGTCCCACCAACCCGCAACCGTTCCTGAACAGGGACAGTTTCGACGGAAAGAAGCCTAAGGCAGGAAAGTAGTCTGGGGTCATGGCTGAGCTTTTAGTTGTCATTATCGCAACCGATAGCGAACAGCGTGCGGTGCTGCAGGTGCTGGTGGATGGAACCAGCGTCGCCCGCAACGTTCACTCCGCTGCCAGCTACCCCACGGTAGCCACTGATCCCTTCTTCGCGCGCGTTCAGGCCATGAACCCGGACGTAACCTTGATCGACATCCCTTCGGAAGCCCCTGCTCCTGCATTGCAGGCCATCGAACTCCTGCATCAGGAAATGCCGCAAGCCGCCGTTTTTGCTGTCGGCAGCCTGGCGCAGCCGCAGCTCATCGTGAGCGCGATGCGTATGGGAGCCAAGGAATTCATTGAGCGCCCCACGACCACCACCGACCTGCTGGAGGCCTTCGTCCGGCTCTCCACCACCCAGCGCAAAGTCAAGCGCGAAGGTCCACGCGGCAAAGTCTTCACCGTGGTGAACGCCAAGGGTGGCAGCGGCGCAACCACGGTCGCCGTGAATCTGGCCCTGGCTCTGCAAGCGGCTCACGGAAATGTTGCCCTGGTAGACCTCGCTCCGCTCGGGCACGCGGCCCTGCACCTGAACCTGAAGACGCCCTTCACCGTAGCCGATGCGATCCGCAATTTGCATCGCATGGATAGTTCCCTGCTCGACAGTTTCATGACCCGTCACAGCGGGGGTATGCAATTGCTGGCGGGCGCCAACATTCCGGCGTCTACCGAACCCTCCACTGCCGAGTATGCACGGCTTTTCGACATGCTGGCGGGACACTTCCGCTATGTGGTCGTCGATGCGTCCTCACGGGTCGATGCGGCCACCCGGCTGGTGGGGAACCTTTCCGAAAAAGTTCTTCTGGTGGCGCACGCCGATGTGGCGTCCTTGTGGAGCGCGGCCCGGGTGGTGCAGTTTCTGGGCGAGACCAATGGCAAGGAACGGGTCAAACTCGTGCTCAACCGCTTTCGGAAGATTCCCGGCTTCCACGAAACGGACGCGGAGACGGCTTCCGGAGCCTCGCTGCTGTGGCGGATTCCGAATCAGTATTTTGCGGTATCGAGCGCGATCGACCGGGGCATCCCCCTCATGAATCAGAACCACACCGAAATCGCGCGGGCGTTCACGGGCCTGGCCGCCACGCTGACGCAAAATGACGACGAAGTGAAGCGCACGGCCTGGTCGATGTTCAAGACGGTTTAGGGAAATCATGGCGAATTTGCAAGCATTCGAGCGTACCGAGTACCAACAGGTCAAGGCGGACCTCCATCGCAAGATTCTCGATCGTCTCGATCTGGAGAAACTAGGTCGGAGCAACAGCGACACCGCGCGGGATGAAGTTCTCGTCCTGATCCGCAGTTCGGTGAACAGCGAGGCCGTTCCCCTCAGCTTTGCCGAGCGCGAGCGCCTGTCGCGCGAGATTCTTGACGAGATCTTCGGCCTCGGTCCGCTCGAGCCCTTGCTGAAAGACCCGAGCGTGTCCGACATCCTGGTGAATCGCTTCGACCGGGTCTACATCGAGCGTTCCGGCAAATTGGAACTCACGGGGCTGTCATTCAAAGACAATCAACACTTGATGCAGATCATCGACCGCATCGTCTCGCGCGTCGGACGCCGGGTGGACGAATCCTCGCCCATGGTTGATGCCCGCCTGCTAGACGGCTCCCGCGTGAATGCCATCATTCCTCCGCTGGCCATCGATGGAGCCTGTCTCTCCATCCGCCGGTTCGGACGCGATCCCATCACAGCTCGTCAGATGATCGAGAACAAGACGCTCACCGAGCCCATGCTCGAGTTGTTGTCGGCCATGGTGAAGGGGCGTCTTAACCTGCTGATCTCCGGCGGAACCGGCGCCGGTAAGACGACCGTGCTGAATGTTCTATCCGGCTACATTCCCAACAACGAACGCATCGTCACCATTGAAGACGCGGCTGAATTGCAGATGAAGCAGGAACACGTGGTCCGCCTGGAAACTCGCCCGCCCAACATTGAAGGCAAGGGCGCGATTCGCCAGCGGCAACTGGTCATCAACAGTCTGCGTATGCGTCCCGACCGCATCGTGCTGGGCGAGGTGCGCGGCGAAGAAGCCTTCGACATGCTGCAGGCCATGAACACCGGTCACGACGGCTCCCTGACCACGGTCCACGCCAACTCGCAGCGCGACGCGCTTTCCCGTATCGAAAACATGGTCTCGATGGCGAACTTGAATATTCCGGAGCGCGCCATCCGCCATCAGATCTCTTCGGCGATTCATGCGGTCGTTCAGGTCGCGCGTTTGTCCGATGGCACGCGCAAAATCTTAACTATCTCGGAAATCGTTGGCATGGAGACCGACATCATCACCATGCAGGACCTCTTTGTGTTTGACCGCCAGGGCATCGACGAGGCGGGAAAGGTCCGAGGCATGTTCCGGGCCACCGGCGTCCGCCCGAAATTCGCCGAGCGTTTGGCTACCGCGGGTTGCCGTCTCCGGCCGGCGCTTTTCGAATCAAAGATGGAGGTCTGAGCGGAGTCTCGGAGCTACCCATGCAGGCCGTATTTGTCGCCATCCTCGTCTTCGTAGTCGTCTCATTCGCGATCTTCTTCGTCTTTTCCATTCTCGACGAACGCAAGTCGCGCGCGCGTGTTCTGCGCGACCGCCTGGCGTCCACCCAGGACACTATGCCCGAACGCAAGCCGGGCGAGGAACTGGCTTTCCTGCGCGACGAGATGCTCAGCGAGATCCCGGCGCTCGACAGTCTGCTCCGGCGATCGGACCGAGTCTCGGCCTTGCAGAAACTGCTGTCCCAGGCCGACGTCCCCACCCGCGCGGGCAACTTCCTCCTGATTTGCGTGGGGGTTGCGGTTCTCCTGGGCGGCATTGTGCTGGTCTGGAGCAAAATACTCGTTTTCGCCTGGGTCGGGTTCCTGCTGGGCTTTTTCATTCCCTATTCCTACGCATCGTTTCGGCGCACCAAGCGCTTCAACGAATTTGAAGAGCATTTCCCCGAGGCCATCGACACGCTCGCGCGAGCCGTGCGCGCCGGACATGCTTTCACCACAGCCCTCGAAATGATCTCCGACGAAATGGCCGAGCCCGTGGCCGGCGAGTTTCGCAAGCTGTACGAGGAACAGAAATTCGGACTTCCTGTGCGCGAAGCTTTAGCGAACCTCGCGGAGCGCGTGCCTTTGGTCGACGTAAAGTTCTTCGTCACAGCCGTCATGCTGCAACGTGAAACCGGCGGCAACCTGGCAGAGATCCTCGACAATCTCTCCTATGTCATTCGCGAGCGCTTCAAGATCCTGCGGCAAGTGCGGGTATACACCGCGCAGGGCCGGTTGACCATGATGCTGTTGATGGGGATGCCGCCCCTGATCGTGGCCGTCATGTTCTCCTTGAACCGAACTTTCATCGAGCCGCTATTTACCGACAAGATCGGACACATATTGCTGGTGGCGGGCCTCACACTGCAAACCATAGGCTACTTCGTCATCCGAAAAATCATTCGGATTCAGGTATAACGCCATGACTCTTCCCGCGATTCTGGCCATTCTGATCTTCGTGACCATTGCGCTGGCGGCCTTCGCCTTCGGCGCCGCGGCCTACGCTCCGTCCTCCATTCTTGGAGCACGCCTGCGATCACTCGCTTTCCAGCGTCCCCAGGCCCAGCAACTGGAAAAGCCTGCCATCAAGCAACGCCTGGAACAGGCTCTCGATCCACTCAGTAAGGCGTTACCGCTCTCCCCCAGCGACACCGACCGCACGCGCGGGTGGCTGATCCAAGCGGGCTATCGTGAGCCGCGACACATGACCCTCTACCTGGGCGCTCGCGTCTTCATGGCATTGGCAGGTTTCGGAATCGTAGTCCTGACTAGTGGCTTCAACTCGCCCCTGTTGCTGGTGGGCATAACCGGCCTCGGGTTTTTCATCCCCCGCTTCCTCCTGAAACGCAAGATCAAGGCCCGCCAGTTGCGCGTCCGGTTGGGTCTGGCAGATGCCCTCGACCTGACCGTGATCTGCGTCGAAGCTGGACTCGCACTGGATCAGGCCATGATGCGAGTGGGCGAAGACCTGAAGCACGCCCATCCCGATCTGAGCAACGAGTTCTACATCTTCAATCTGGAAATGCGCGCCGGAAAGCCCCGCGCCGAGGCTCTCCGCAATCTCGTCAGCCGCACCGGGGTGGACGACATTAAATCGCTGGTATCAACCCTGGTACAAACCGACCGCTTCGGCACCAGCGTTGCCCAGGCTCTTCGTGTACACTCAGATTCATTGCGCACGGAGCGCCGTCAGCGCGCTGAAGAACAGGCTGCCAAGACCACAATCAAGATGGTTCCTCCCCTGGTGGTGTTCGTCCTGCCATCCATCATCGTCGTGACTCTGGGGCCGGCCATAATTTTGCTGTACCGCACGCTCGTCTCCTGACGCGCGCCCGCGGTCCGCACGGGATGACGGAACCAGGAGTTGTGATGTCGGAGTCTGTGGCTTGCGGCTATGTTTTGAACTGCACCCGCCGCCAATACCTCGCCACTCGCCTTGCCATAGCTGATGGACACTGGTCCCGCCTGCGCGGCCTCATGGGCAGAGCCCCCGATTCCTTTTCTACCGGGGACGGGTTGTGGATTCTCCCCTGCAAGGGCGTCCACACGCTCGGCATGCGGTTCCCCATCGATGTGCTCTACCTGTCCGGCGACAAGGTAGTCGTCCACCTGGAACACGGACTCCCGCCTTGGCGCTTCGCGCCGGTGCGTTTGAAGGCATCCTCGGTACTAGAACTTCCGGAAAACACCCTGCGCACCACAGGCACTACAATTGGGGACGAACTTGAAATCGCAACGCGCACCTCAGAAGACGCGGTACCGGCATGAATGAAGGACCCAAACTGCTGGTCGAGTGGTCGTCTCCCTGGCAGGAGTTCGTAACCTCCATCCGTCCTGCCTTCGGCCGCTCGCCGACTCGACTCGCTGGCGAGGCCGAAACCGGCCTGTTCCCGGTGCGGGGCATCCTTCTATCGTGGGGGATAGAAGCCATCTTTCTCACACTCCTGATAATTGTGCCCGCGAAATTGGCCAGCATGCGGCCCTACATGCCGCCAACTCCGCCCAAGTACGACGTCATCTATTTCTCCGCAGACGAGCTGCCCCAGATTCAGGATCGCGGCGGTGCACAGGCGGGCAAAAGCGGCCGCGCGGGAGGAAAAGAAGCGCATCATCACAGCCAGACAATTCGGGTAGCACGCGGCAATTCGGCCGTGGAGAAGGTCGTCGATGCCCCGGACTTGAAGTTGCCCGTGTCCAGCGCCCCGGTGGCGAACCTGCTGGCCTTCAAATCGGTGCCCGGTCCGCCGCCCGCCGAAGGACTGAAGTCGTCGCGCACCGCGCCGGATCTGTCAAAGAACTCCATCGTGGCGCCTCCGCCTGAGATAACTCGCGAACGAAATCGAGTGGCAGGGCTGAACAGCGACGTAATCGCGCCCCCCCCCACAAACGTGGCGCAGGAGAAAACCCGGCAGATGATGGGCCTCTCTACCACGATTGTCGCGCCGGCTCCGCGGGATGTTCCCCGCGATCAGTCGCGCTCTCTGGTAGCCATGAACAGCCGCATCATTCCGCCGGCTCCCGACGACGTGCAGCGTGATCCTCCGCCCCTACACGGACCCGCATCGGCCTCCGCAGTGGTGGTGCCGCCGCCTGTATCGGCGCCGCAGCGCGATACTTCCCAGACCGCCAAGCTCTCGCTCCCCACGCCTGGCGTGGTCGCTCCGCCGCCCTCGCAAGTCACGCGCGACGCGCATGTTTCCGGAGCGAGCCTGGTCGACCCAAAGGTGGTTCCCCCGCCTGCCGAGATCGGTGGACGATCGCAAGACAAGCGGGCCCTGACAGGTCTGGTAGGAGCGAATCAGGTGGTTCCTCCGCCTCCCAGCGTGACCGGCGGAACATCGCTGACGGGAGGAGGACGCGGCCACAATGACAAGGCCGGGGGGTTCGGCACCACGCTCACGGGCGAGAACATCGTGCCGCCGCCACCCAGCATTGCGGGCGACACGACCGGCTCAAGCCGCGGGCACGGGAGCCCCCAAGGAACCTTCGGTGAAGGTTTGGGGACCAACTCCGTGGTACCGCCGCCACCCAGCCTGAGCGGCTCCGGAGGCCTGTCCGGCCGTGGTACGGGCAGCAAGGGCGCAGGTCTAGGTGGCCCGCTGGACGCCGGGTCGGTTCTGGCTCCAGCGACCGGTGGAGGGGCCAACGGGGGCGGCAAAGGAGTGGTAGTCTCCAGCCAGCCCGGTTCCGTTCAGGGCGTACCCAACAACGGCACGGCGGGAGTTCTTGCCATGTCGCCGGGCGGCCGCGACAAATCCGGCATCGGTGGATCAGGCGGAGGAAGCGGTATCGGCCACGGACCCGGCCGCGGCAGCGGACTCGGCGGCGAAGGCTCGGGCGCAGCCAAGGAAGGCACCGGCCGCGGCTCCGATCCCAACGCGCACGGCGGCATCTCTCCCTATCCCGGGCCAGGAGGCAGTGGAAGCGGCACCAGCGGCCAGCCTCCCATCCCGGGCGCTTCGGTAGCTGGAGGAAGCACCAATACCATCACGCTGCCCAGTTTCGGCGGCGGCGATCCTGACCCCGGCGCAATGCCGGGTGCGACCGCCACCAGCAAAGCGCGTCGCGGATTTGGTGTCAGTGTGTTCGGAACATCGCGCTCCGGCGGCGCCTTTAACCGCTACGGCCAGCTCCCCGGCGACAACTACACCATCTATATCCCGACAGTCTTGGGCACCGCCGTGATGCAGTACGCCGACCCAGCCTCGGCAGGCCGTCCTTACTCGGAAAAACTGACCGATCCCGATCCCATCCGCGTCACCCTGCCCGACGGTCTGAGCCATTCCCGCCTGGTCGTAGCCTGCGTTCTAGGTCGCACCGGAAGTCTGAGCAACATTCGAGTGCTGGAGGCCGGCCCGCAGCCCATGACCTCCAGGGTAGTCGCCGCCCTCTACGCCTGGAAATTCACGCCCGCCCTCCACGGAAATGACCCCGTTGAGGTGAATGCTTTCCTAGGCTTCAATATCGACACGCGTTAAACCCGCCCCGAAGGGCCGACCCAGCTTAGGCTAGCCCTTCAGCGCTGTGGGAAAGTCGGAAATAAGATCGAGTCCCGGAGGGACGACCGATTCGCAAACGCGGCTTCAGCCGCGTCGTCACGCACATGGGCTCATTGTCCGTTCCCTCAGACACTCGTTGAAACAAAGCTGCCGTCTCATCCCGGTACACGTTCCTCCACGCAGGCGCTTCCCCAAGCAGATTTGCCAGGGCCGAAGCCTTCGGCACTAGCACCCAATTCGCATGCATCTCACCCAAGACCCGATCCCACTGATCTTCCCCTCGCATAATCTTCAAGTACTCCTTTAAGAAATCCGCGCCGTACAAATCATGCCGGTCATCAACCACCACCCGCGTCCGCGGGTAGAGTCGATAAATCAGGTAGCCGCCCCAGGAATCCGGGCAAAACACCGGTTCGCGAACATGGTTCCGAGCGAGGAAATCGACGGCCTGCACAGGAAACCGCGTCCCATCAAAGGACGCGTTCATCAGCGTTCGCGAACCCAGCCGTCCCTGATGAAAGCAGATCCACGCGCCCAATACAACGACCAGAATCGCCCAGGCGTGGCCATGCAGGCGCGACTCGGTCGCCTTCATGCGCACCCCGAAGTCCTGCCAGCGGGCAAGGCCCCGCCGAACCATCGCGGAATTCCCCACCCATTCCCCCGCAGCCGTCGAGAGAACCGGCGCCATGATCAGGACCAGCAGCATAGAGGAAACCGGGATATTCCTCGATGCGTACAAGCCCGTGTACACCGCGAAACAAGTGACCAGCAGTTGGCTCGTCCGCAGGCGCGTGCGTCCCACCGCCACTCCCACTATGGTCAACAGCAAAAGCACCGCAAAACACTTCTGCGGCAAACCATGGAAATTCGGCGAAAGAAACTCGTCAATGTGATCCATCAAGAAGCGGTCGCTAAGGTAGCGATAGATGTGAACATGCAGTTTGTATCCGTATGGATTCGCGAAAGTCGCGAGCAGCATCAGAACCCCGGTCATCAACAGGGCGCGCGTGCGGCTCAAAGCATCGCTTCCGTCGGGACTGCCATTCAGTTTCCTCGCGCACGCAGCGATCAAGTAGATCCCCTGCAGCACAAAGCCCACCAGAAAACCGCCATGCCAGTTCACCCACACCCCCATGATGACCGGCAGCCAAACCAGTCGACGCGACTTCCCGCCCGTCTCGAAGCCATCGAGCGCCGCAAACCAGATCACGGTAAACAGCCAGCTAAGGATGTGCGGCCGTGTTAAGAAGTGAATGCTCGAAGCGGACACCGCAAGCAGCAGCATGACAACCGCAATCCCGAGGCTCGCGCCCCGCGCCAGCATCATCCGGAACACGAGCGCGAACGTCAGCGCAATCAGCACTGCACTGAAAAAAGCGACTCCATTGAGGCCAGCGGTACGGTGAATCGCTCCGACCAGAGCGTCGTAGAGCCATTCCCACGCGTACCAAGGCTTGCCATTCATGGTGGATGAAAACAAATCCACCCGCGGCACCGAGTGAGTCGTGAGTATCAGTTCGCCCGTGCGGATATGCCATCCAATGCCGGCGTCGCCCAGCAGTTTCGGTCCGAGCGTGCCGGTAGAAAGGGCAATCACCAGGAGAACGAAAATAAGATCACTGACCGACGGAAGGAGAAAGCGGGACCATGCGTTCACCATCTGGGTTTCCCGGGAAGTCTTCAAAGGAGTTGGACCGTGGTCAAACGGTCATGTTACTCGATGTCACTGACCACGCGACGGGGCAAATCCCCGAGGAGTTCCCGGGAAGGTACGCGCGCTTAACCACGAAGGCGATTGCCAATTGGCGATTGGAAATTGGCAATTGAAAATCATCGATCGGTATTGGACAGTGATCTCTGCGTGGTCCATCAAAACCGCCAATACGACAGTCCCACCCGCATGTGATGCATCAACGAGTCCGGGAAACTGTAAGCGATCGCTGTTCCCAGCAAGGCATGAACGATACCCAGCGGGTAAATGCTCCGGTATCGGCGAAACATCTCAGTAAAGAAAAGTGCACCGACGACGGTCATGACCGTAAGAGCCATGTTGGGCAGATGAGCCAGAGTAAACAGGAAGGTGCTCGCGGCCACCGCCCAGCGAGCTCCGACCAGCGATTCTAGGCGGAGAAAGAAAAACGACTGCAACAGAAACTGCTGAGCGAAGGCCCAGATCACGTATGGCCACAGATTATGAAACTTCGGCCAACCCGGATTCGCCGGCACGGGATGACCCGTGAGTATGGCTGCAACAGGAATTCCGATCGCGACCAGCACCCCAATGGTCAGAATCCCGGCGGCATCCCCCGCAGGCCACACCAGCCCCAACTCCACCGGCGAATTCCTGCGGAAGCTGAACCAGACGACACTCGCCACCACCAGCGCAATCACCAATCCATGTAGCATGCTGCGGGGAGTCCAAAGCACAGCCTCGAACAGCGCAAAGACCAGCAACGTTTCCGCCCAGTCTCGCCAGCGGTCCGGAACCGCGGAAATACCGGCAGACGGCGTAATCACGCCACTTACCAGAGTGGCTGCGTTATCCTGAGGAAAAGTTTTCGACCCCACGGCCATTCCTGCAATCTTATAAGCAGGACGTATGAGCAGCAAGAGCACTCCCCGGGTAGTCATCATTGGCGCGGGCTTTGGCGGCCTGAACGCCGCCCGTTCCCTCGCCCGCGAGAACGTTCAAATCACCATCGTCGACCGCAAGAATCACCACACTTTTCAGCCCTTGCTCTACCAGGTCGCAACGGCGGGCCTGTCTCCCGGAGAAATTGCCTCCCCCATTCGCGCAGTTTTTCGCGGCGACAAAAACGTAATCAGCCTGCTCGAAGAAGTGCAGGACTTTGATCTCGAACGGCGCGTCGTCAAAACCGGCGCGCAGGAACTGCCCTACGACTACCTGATCGTCGCGGCCGGCGCCACGCACGCCTACTTTGGCCACGACGAGTGGGAACCTTATGCTCCCGGCCTCAAGACCATCGAAGATGCGCTTGAGATTCGGCGGCGGGTTCTGCTGGCCTTTGAACTGGCCGAGCGCCAGGCCGTCTCCGGCGGTGTTCACGAGCCGCTCAATTTCGTGGTGGTGGGCGCAGGTCCCACCGGCGTGGAACTCGCAGGGACTCTGGCCGAGATCACGCACCACGTGCTCGCTCACGAATTCCATTCCATCGATCCGCGCAGTGCCGCTATCTGGTTGCTGGAGGGGGGGCCACGAGTTCTTCCCGCTTATCCCGAAGACCTATCGCACAGCGCCGAGGAGCAGTTGCGCCGGCTGGGCGTAGACGTTCGGACGAACACGCTGGTCACGCGAGTGGAACCCGGTGCAGTTCAGTTCGGCGAGACGCGCATGGTAGCTCCGGTGATCTTGTGGGCCGCGGGCGTGGCAGCTTCTCCCCTAGGAAAGAAGCTGGGAGCTACTTGCGATCGTGCGGGCCGAGTATTCGTCCAACCCGAGCTGAGCCTTCCCGGCCATCCCGAAGTGTTCGTAATCGGCGACCTGGCTGCGCTGAAAGACGCGAACGGCAAATTGCTGCCCGGAGTCGCGCCCGTCGCCATCCAGCAAGGCAAATTCGTCGCCAAGACGATCCATCGCGATCTGCAAAGCGAGCCACGCCAGAACTTCAAGTACTGGGACAAAGGCAGCCTGGCTACGATTGGCCGCGCCGCCGCGGTCGCGCAGTTCGGCAAGATTCACATCTCCGGATTCGTCGCATGGCTATCCTGGCTGTTCGTTCACATTTTCTTCCTGATCGGCTTCCGCAATCGCCTGCTCGTGTTCATTCAGTGGGCTTGGTCGTACGTCACTTACGAGCGGGGCGCCCGGCTGATCACGGGCAGCACGGAGCTTCCCGGCTGGTCGGGCACGCAGCCGACCCAAACGCCCGCCGATGACGACTTGCGCCGCAAGACAGCCTAAAGCCTCGTCCGCGGACCCCAATACGGAGGCGGCTCATCCCTTCCCGCACTCCTATTCCGTGTACTCCCCAGTTCGATTGCGAGACAATGGAAATGCAGTCCAGCTCGCGGAGAAAGCGCAGCCACTGCTTCCCTCATGAAAATGTCTTTGCTCGTGCGGGTCGCTCGCTACGGGTCTGGCCTCCTCGTCCTGATGGCATTGTCGATGCCGTCGTCGGCCGAAGTCCTCAAGATCGTTATCAACGACACAATCCACCCCATCACCGACGAGTACATCGGTCGAGCCCT
>Ga0137358_10000458_pt1 | contig 18758 bp, 31 predicted proteins | sample Mad1_20_16metaG_FD_105551 | JGI IMG/M metagenome (GOLD analysis project Ga0137358, IMG submission 105551) | Vadose zone soil microbial communities from Angelo Coast Range Reserve, California, USA - Mad1_20_16 metaG | ecosystem: Environmental > Terrestrial > Soil > Vadose zone | place: USA... | reverse complement strand
GCCTCCCGCGTGCACGTTTGTGCCTACTTTTCTATTGACCTGCGTAGACACGCACAGCGGTGGGGACACACCAGCACTCCGAATCGCGGATCAGGCCTGCGAGTCTGAAACGGGGACGAAATGGGCACTGCCACATAGAGCTAAACAAGGGTTATACTGTACAGTTCGGAGGTTCTGAGTTGTGGCATTTTATTAAGCTGTGCAGTTGCTGGTGAAACGTAGTGTAGTGTAGTCCTGTTCGCATCTGACTCGACTTGCTACCGTGACCGTGACTAGCGGGTGCCACAGATGGTACCGAGAATTGTCGGTTGGGGATGTAATTTGGGCTGTTGGCATTTCCGTACAATGTGAAAGGCCTACAGTAGAGTACACGTAACACCATCCATCATCCATCATTGACACCCTGAGCTGGAATCCAGTTGTAGGTCGTCTAACACAAAATTTTCGTTTCGTCGCTGGGCACAGGGCATGATCAAATCTGGTGAGTTTTCGGGCCTGGCACAATACTATAGGCGTACTGTATGATCGAGCCAGCAGGATAAATCTCATTAGATTCCGTGAATCTGTCCTCTACCAAGGCAATCTGTCGGGTTCTGGTTACGTGACCGTGGGTACCGAAAATGACCAGAAGTGGGGCTGACTGTATGGATACTGTATCCGGTGTCAGTACAGTACAGTTGCGATCGTCATCGAGTGTCACCATTCGTCGATAGAACGGTTTCACCACGGCCGCCGAGTGCGACGATTAGGCCTATATCGGATCAAGGAATTCTGCTAATGTATTCTATTCTCTTCAGCTCGTCTTACAATTGTTCTGCTTCGTGCGCACAGGCAGATGCACCCTGTTATCATATCCGAGTCGCCGATCCTAATGACGATTTCCGTTACTAATGGCGTACGTTGGTGAATGCTTTCCACCCACTGGCATCCGTAAACTTGCCATAGACTTGGCCATACTTGCACCGAACTGACTTTTCGGACGTATTTTCTAGAACATGTCGAATGGGCTTTCAGGTGGATCAAGACGATTCGGTAGCTGACGGCGCCACACACACCACACACCACTACTAGGATTGCCACTACTAGTAGCAATCGAAACCGAGTAATTAGACTATGGTTTACTGCAGTCACGCGCTCCGTTCAAGTCCTAAATATCTGCGAGATATCGCGTGTCAATGACGTTCTAGCAGACGTCTCGCTATTCTTGGACAATATTGGCGCTATTTGCCATCTGCGATGATCCATGCGAGGTTGGAACCTTCTTCCGGTTTTACTTGACCTTGCAAATGAACGCAACTTTTTCATACAGAATATCTGCTACAGAACATGGTTTTTCCAAAATTTTGCATTAACGACTAAGTCGATGGCGAAAACGGCAGGACTGGGCTTTCCGTCTATCCCAACGATCAAAACCGCCTTGGCTGATTTCCTTGGCCATCCAACCTCGCGAGCTGACGCTGATGCTCTGCGTGCATCCGCATGGCTCTCACCATAGCCTCTGTCTCGGCAGCCTTCTTCTGTGCCTCGTGTTGGCTCTGCATCTGCTGTTCTTGGTGAAGGGCATCCATCATGATGCCCTCGTAGGTGATCTTGGGTGTCTTGAAGTAACGATTCAAGGCATCTCGGCGCGCTAGGGGATCCTGCGTCGTAGATGAACAGAAGTCACGGTTAGCTTGTTACGTTCTCAAGATCAAAGGTCGTGTTTTGCTCACCATTTTCCCAAAACCCGGAATCCACTCATTCTGGCTTTGCATATCTCTTTGCCGAGCCTCGTTTTCTCCAACGGAGAGGGTAGCTGGGTAATTGGCCCCTACAGCCGTCGCAGCCAAGTTCTGAATTTCCTCGCCAGATCCGAAGCACTCCGCACTCGGGTTATTCTCCACGGCGGTAGATTGAGAAACGAGGTTTGTCATCCCCATTGGCACAGTTCGTGTATTCGTAGAGTTAGGAGGGGAGTCGGGTAGATGGTACGGATGGGACATGCCTAGCGAAGTGCGATGAGAATTTGGGTATGATAGTGTCCGATCCTCTCGTCCTTTTAAACGGCACTCCAGTTTGGAAGGGCCAAATTATCGGTCAACATGAAGACACCTAAGTCCGATGCATCTAGGGGCAGCCATACAGTCAAGAGAACGAGTAATGTCGACATCAATGGCGAGTGTATGGCTGTCGATGTCAATCACCGCAGGGCATGGCACTTGATTGAAGATAGCCATATTGAATCCGCACTGTCGTGTTGAAATTGTTCCTGGATCTCACTGGGCGTGTACAATACCCCGGGTAGGGAACCTACAGTCCCCACTTGGCGGTACTAGTGGAAGTTTGCGGTGACCGTGGGATGATGCTGAAGAGAATTTACATTACACTCCAGTCACAGTCACATGGAAGGTGACGTAAGCAAGCTGTTCATCTATTCACGGTCACCCAGGCAACCTGGCGACCTTGTTTCAAGCCGTCTGCGTTTCAATCTTGAAGCCAAGGTTGCTAAGTTATAGAACTGAAGTGGTGAACGATGTTGGTCATTTTGTAAGTTACAGTACTGTATCATCTTTTGCGCTAACATAATATTTGTGACGTTATTTTGACAGGCACTTATTACGTAATTTATTCTGCATTATTAAAAGTGAATGCCATTTTCGCAAATATTATTCTTCCGTGACAATTTCATCATGCATAAATTCCCTACTTCAATTAATAGAAATACCCTGAGCCTGCCTTTCATACGGTGAGCAGTCTAAGACTAAGAGTCTTTGGAAAGTCCGAGCCGTAAGCGCTCGGTAAACGGAGTTTGCCGTCATTTTCACGTGTGGTCCACAAGTCTGCCGCCAGCTTGTCACAACCCCTACAGTAGGTATTTGCCCTGAGAAAATCCCAACATTCCTATGATCAGCCAAATTGACTAGCAAGATACAGTATTGGCCGCACTTATTATTATTTGTGCGTGGAGTGGGCAAGGCCGATCAGGGATACCGGTCTACACGCTGCAGCGGTCTCCCGATATGATACTCTGAAACGTGGTACAAACGGGGCTTCTGAAACTGTTGGTCCCCGACGTATCCTTGTTCACTGACAGACGTCTAGCTATCAGGTGCAGGGTAGTGGTGAAACCCCATCCTGTGCTCTGAGACAGGATCAGGACTCGTTCACCATCCATCCTGGAAGACCAACCTACCTCCGGTTTTATGTTTTTTTTTGTCACACCACATAGCAAACGGGTTTGCCATTCACTAAGCCAGGGCCTGGGGGCAGCACCATATTCCGAGAGTATACGAGTGCGGCATACAGTATACACTCCGTGATGGAGGGGTGGGTGGTTCCGTGTTCGCATGAGCTCTCCGCTGATACGGAACCATATACGTTTTTATTGTTGTAGCACTCGTCCAGGACGTTGGAGTTGTCTACATAGTAAGAGCCAACCGTGCGCCCTAAAGCTTCGATGGCCATCCAGCTAGGAATCCCTTCACATAACATTGGGTTGGACCTGGTCAGCCCACGCCAACTCTCGCTATGATGGCGATACGATGGCCCGGGAATCTCACCCACCGAATGTAACCTCTCCGCTTTTTTTGAGTTTCACTTATGTGGGTGCGTGTCTCGTCTTCAGCTTTCCCGCCTAGCCTACACCATTTAGGATCGTGATCATGATCGAATGCGTGTTATCCTGCAGTATGTCATGTCCGGCCGTGAGCTATTTGGAAAAAGTCCTGTAAAAAGAAGCTCGAAATATGGAAACGAGACGACGGCGTCATGTAAGTATCAACCCCAAACTAGTACGCGACTAGAGCCAATTCACGAGTGAAGAAAAATCTCTGTGCACTCCACATCGGACATCTCTTCGCTCCTTGTTCACGTGTCTTTCTTCTAAGACTAACTCTCCTGGGCATTATCGATTATCGCAATAAGGGTCCAGAAACGGGCTCCGCACCGAGAGCAGACCCGGACACTCTGACGTCTATGTTATTGGTGGCGTTACTTAGGGGCCAACTATAACCCAGCAAGGTCCGGTATCACAACGCAGGACTCGGACACTAACTCAATGTAATTAGGATACATGGATCATCAATTACCTGTTCTGAATCATTGGTCCTAGTGATCCTTGGCGTCTACCTCGAGGCGTTCGCCATGAGGGCCCCAAATAGTCTATCGTGACACACCTAGTGATCGTGTCTTCTGCAAAGTAAGTTATCATGCGACCTTTCAAAGACACGGTGTTCGTGATAACCGGTTTAGGTCACGCGATAGATGCGTGCTGAGGCGGTGACTCTCGTGACTTGCGGAAGGAGATTTCTTTCCGCCAGCCATGCATTACATTCTTCATGGGCCGGTGATACAGTAAGTGCGCCACAAGAGCAACTAGTACGAGACTACAGTCCCGCGATCAATTTTTGGTCAATCTTGAATAAATCGCAGGCCCAGGACCTGTCCTGTTAATGTACTAAGTAAGAGAGTAGATAGGGACTGGCATACCCTGGCTCCAGGAAATGACTATCTCCACCTACCACCGCCACTATGAAAGTAATAATGACCCGACTGTGACCGCGAGCAGGACGGATCCGACGGAAGGTGTGCCCTCCCGCCAGGCCCTTCGGAAGGGCCCGGAATACAGCCGCGCGCACCCACGCTGAATCCCGCCTGAAGTCAGAGCCTCTCATGTCTGACTGCAAGATATAGACTTTGTCTCATTCATAAAACGTCAATAAATATCATTGCCTGACGCTTGAAGAAGTCATGTCCGAGGAGAGAGGTCCGAGAACCGCGGCGGGAGGGAGTGGGTGATAGGGCCGATAGGGACCTACTTCATTTACATGAGGTATCGCGCTACTTTGGCTTCTCGGCATTCTCTTCCACTGGTCGTCCCATTTCCCCACTCTCCACGGCACTAAGTGCTACGTGCCTGTCCTTTCCACCAAGATGACGCCGCCTCATCGCCATACGGGAGTGGTGATAGACTACTCAGACAAATGTACGTGTTTGTTTAAGGTTACCGAGTTTGAGCCCCGGAAAAATCCAACCAGCACTGCCACGCCCACACGGCTGAACGATTTGAGATCTGTCTTCGCATTCCGAGTATTTCTATTCCGCGGACTCTTTATTGATGACATCCTCTCATATGCACAGCGTTTTTCGCCTCCGCAAGTACGTCGATCGATGCCATGTCGGTCTTCAATCCAAAGATGCTGGATGCCAGCATTCGTGATGTTGCGGACTCGCTTTCGAATAATGACAAAACAAGCGTGCTCCTATATGCGATGGAACGTCTCCCCCTACACACTGAGTACGTTTCGTACGGTAGAACGCAGGGTATTGGCCAGAACTCGCCAATTAATCTATTTCTGCCGAAAGGTCCAGAACGGTGATCGAAAACGGGGTCCAGACCTGTCTCCAAGTCTCGTCCATCTACCAGGATAAGGTGATACAAGCTCGCCTTCTCCGGGCCAAAGCCAGATTCGCGGCCGGGTTACGTGGTGCAGCACATCAAGGTAGAGTTATCCCATTTCTTTGGTATTATATGATATGAAGGCTTGTTTTTGACCTTTGATTGATTTGGTCAGATTTACAGGCAATTCTCCTGCTCGACCCCGGCCATCGTGAGGCGAGAGAATTACTACCTCCACCTGGTGGTAAGATGCCAACGAGGACTGGCCGTGTGAGTCTGCTTCTTCGCCCCTTGAAGCCCTCCCCGCAGCTCATAAGGCCATCTAGAGTCGAATGCCTGGGCTCCCGCGGTTTTCGAATGAGATATGGAGCGAGATATCTTCTTTTCTTCCGCGGAGGGATCTTCGAAGCCTCCTCATGGTCCCTCATGTGCTATCGTCAATCGCAAGTCGACTCCTTTTTAGGGACGTTTGCTTGCAGTTTGGAACGGCACAGTTCGGTACCGGGTACTCGGAAGGCGCAGCGGAGATAGACAGATGGCATGCTCAGCGTAGTGCCGACATCCTTATTCGACTTGTCTCTGACACAGAGTACGCGGGCTTAGTTAGATCATTGTCCGTGCGGGCTCCGGAGGAAGGTCAAACTATGGCTTCATTCCAAACAGGTGCATTGTCCTCCTCGTTGAATCTCACAACGTTAATCATCACGATAGCAATGCTGGCGAGCGCCCTTCCGAAACTTACCAATCTGAAGGTTTTCCGATGTCAGATGGGCAATGACGCCCTCATCTCGATTCTGGGGGTGCTAGAGAAAAGTCATCCAAAATTACAGGGTCTTGTTATTGCGTAGTGCAGTTCCCTTGTTAAACGATTACTCCCCTCACAAGGCCTTCTTGCAGATCAACTAGTTCTTCGCCGCCTCCGCTCCCTGCTCTTCATTATTTGACCCGTTTCGTCTACAGCGGTGCAGGCGATAGCGCCCTCGTAAATGTCGATGGATTCTTGTCAACCCAAACCGTTGCACTGCATACCCTTGTTATTCGCCATTCCCAGCGCTATCCGACTTCGTTCCTTCCCGCCGGGAACTTGCGCAATCTCTATCTTACCTTAAGCATCTCTAGCGCAGATTTTCTCTCACAAATACTCGCGCACGGGCGACAGCTAGAGATTCTACGGCTCGACGTTGACCTTGAGTTCGGTTGTGTGCTTTCGACGGTATTCCGCGCATACGCGGCGCCAAACTCGTTCCCCACTCTGCGAAAGTTGTCGTTTGTGCTGACCGGTGCAGCGCATAATTTTACCGATCCGGACCTCTTTCCCGCCGTCGCCGAGTTTGTGCGCGGGTATCGTATGCTCGATGGGTTGTGCATATCAAATACCTACAACCTCGCGGGTTTCGGATACGATGCGGCCGTTTGGGGCGTGCTGCCCTCGCTTGTCAATTTACGCACGCTCTTACTCGACGTACCCAAGGATCTGCCTCCTGCGCTCTCGGCGTGGCTCATCCCGCGCGGTGTTACTGTGCTTGATCTACAAGTGGCACGACATGCTACAATTGATGTTAATGTAAGAGATCCTTTTCCGGCATCTTTCGAGCAGCACCACCTCATCGCCATTTGTGTCATTAGCAATTGTGGCCTGGAGTACCAAACGGACTCAAGTTCCTTGCGTTGCCTGTTAGTCCCTCGGAGATTCAAAACTTTATTTGCAGTGGTCTTCCAGCGCTCCGCCTCATGCGGCTCCGGGGAGGTAACCTATACACGGTGCATAACACAGACAAGGAAAGGGAATTGGAACACTGGCCCGATCGGCGGGAGAGATTTTACCTTGACGATTACCTCGAACAGTTGGACTGTGAGGAACTGAGGTTTCTCTATCCAAGGTTCTCGTGGGTCTGGTAGGCTACTGACGGATCTTTACTTTCTAAATGTGCAATACTTGTATCTTTGGTTTCTTTTCCTACGAGTCGTTTTTCTTGTTTCTAGGTTGTGTGTCCTTAGAGGGCGACTGTATAGAGTAGGGTTCCCATTGTGAGCGTATACACAGGGTTTACGTACATAAGCAGGTGTAGTAGACACCAAAAATATTGTAAGCACGTCGGGGCGCAGCCTCAATTATTCGCATTATGTCGCTCTCGCTTGGTTATTTTTAATGACATGTTGAGCACATGCCCCCTAGATGTCGCTAGGCGGTTGTGGAGGTTTAAGAGCCTGAGTAACCTCGATCCATCGCCTTGGTACCTTCCGGCCTTGGTTTGCATCTTAAGAAATAACACCATTGCGCATGTCGAGTGTGAGCCCGGATCAACGGATCAATGAATCCGGCTCTCGGAAGTCCGGATAACCGGAGCGCATGGACTTCTGTAATATTAATGTAGCGATCGAGTTTGGAACGTAGATTAGATAATAGAAATAGCGTCCCTACATGTTCTGACTCTGATCACAGACAATGCTAGTAAATAACACAAATAATATCTTTTATTCCTGTAGAGTAATAGTGGCCATATCTATTGTATGAACAGATGGCCAATGCACGCTCCTTAATGTATTTAAGTCGCTCGTTTAGAGTAGATTCACTTCAGTCTCTTATACATCGGCGCCGGGGGGGTCGAGTGAAACATTATAACAGCATTTTGCATGCGGAAGAGGTGAGCGAAGACATCGACAGTTAGCGGTCGGGATAAAAACGGCGTCATCGCCGGAAGGCGAGTGAAACAGCATGGGAAGTAGTCATCACTTATGACTCAGAGTTGTCTGTCCAATCAAATCGGTTGTCTCTGCAGTTTAGTAATCCACCGTACTTCAAGTTATTAGAGTAGATTTTCATGCCACGTTCACTATTATCCACACTGAGGGAAAAGGGATCTATCATTGCCATAACCAGCCGGTACTACCAAGCAAAACCAAAGTTGGAGCCCTCTTGTCCCCTTGCGACAATAGTGAACTGCCGCACTGCTTCCCGCGTCCGTCGTATTGACCGCGAGCCTCTGGCGGAACCAAGCAAAATGACTTCAGCCAAATAATCTGAACAGGAGAAATGTATGCATACCCAAATACCGCTTTCACTAAAGCGTCCTTGGCTTCTGTACCTGCACGAGACCGGACGAAATCACTCTATGACCCAAAACATCAACCTACCAAAAAGAGGGATAAATAACGAAAGACAACACGGACTCCATGTAAGACATCCAGAATCCACTGTTTGCTTTCCAATGGTGCTTTTGCGATGAGAGCCGAAAATAACTCGACGAGATTTGGGACAGCAGACTTTGGCGAAATGCCGGCAAAACCGATGAGCAAGGAGCGCATGATCGCCCGACCATGCGTGTCGAGGAGTAGCTTCTTTGCGTCCGCAAGATCGTCATTCACCTGGGTATCCTTGATCAGCGCGTTCTACAGAAAGAGATTCAGATCGGAAAAAGAGTCAGTTCAAGGTAGCCATCGCAACTTCATAAGTACGTACTAAAAATGTTGACGCAGCGACAAGGGAGTAGCGCTCTTGTAAGCTGAGAGCCGATATTGCACATCGAACAAGGTCATCGAAAGACTGACGAGGGAGCTGATAAAATACTGTGACAAAGTGGAAGGACACCTACGCTCATATGTTATCATCAGAATAGAAGAGCAGAAAAAAAGACCAACCTTCTCCACGAAGTTGAAGAAGTCCTGCACGATATCTGGATTCTGAACAGCCGCACTGGTTATCTTCTACAATTTCTATCGCGCTTTAAGAAGTGTTGACACACCACTTCCATAGCACCCTCGACACTTAGTGTAGTCAAAGTCACCTGCAGCAGCACGCTAACTACCTCACGGACAACAGCAAGCACCTCCTGGGAAGGGACTGCACGCAGAGGCGCCATTAACGAGGTGGGGTTCAGCTGTATGATGAGCATGTTTGCAAGCGCAAGCCAGACAGCGGTTAGCTGGCGCTGGGCCGCGCGGCATACGAGCTCGAGCAAGGGTGCCGGCGGTAACGAGAGTAACGTGGCGTCCGCCGAGAGGGCCGTGATCGATTTGAAGAGGTCGCTGAGAGCCTATCGTCATTTCGCATAAAATCATCACTCACGTCACAGTGAAAGTCAGTCCCCTTAAACTACAAGGCGTACCTCACTGATTCCTGCATCAGTTGACCAAAGTTCGACGGCCCCTTGGATCCCTTGTAGCATATTTTCCCTCAGTTGTACCATACGGATATCATCCCTGGCACGCTGCATGCGTTCTACCTCATCCGCCGCAGGAGAGGTCTCGAAGCCAGCGGCATCGGTGGTACGAGTAAGGCCTTTTGCAACACCCGACAGCGTCTGAAGTTGTTGTGTTGCTAGCGCCCGGGCATCCTCGGGAAGCTACCGGACTAATCAGATTGAATAGTATCACTAGACAACATGGGAAAGGGACCATCGACGATGACTGCAACGCTTGAAACAGCTTCGCTACCACCGGTTGCACAATCGCCTATATCTCGTGTTCACCACGGGAAACAAAAACGAGTGCAACGCAAATCGCCACATACCTCAACAGAGGCTACCTCCTCCTCGGGTGGTAACGCCTGTATCACACTGGCAATCGACTGCAGAACCTTTGCCTTCTCTGTGTCTTGCACTCTCGAAAGCCCTGCATGCAACTCGCCAAATGCAGTAATGTGGGGTGCCAGAGCAGAGCGGTTCGCGTCGCATAGATCTCGCAGGGCGTTTGCCGCGGGCAAACACAGGCTTGCATCGCTCAGAGCAGGCACCACGTAGTCCAGGACGGAAAGCAGGGGTTTACTTGATCCTGCAGGAAGGCTTGTGAACCATGAGGCGAAGGAACCTTTTTTCACCAACAGAGTAAATATGGGATATTCCAGAGTCGGAGTGAAATGTACCGATAAGCCCCAGCATGGTGCGCTGCACGCGATGACCGCCCGATGTCGGTAGCCGACCGAGAATATCGGGGCCAAAGAGGAGTGATAAGTGCTTATTCGGCTCAATAGGAACGGCTTCTTGGATAGACATGACGCAATGGAGCGTTGCTTCGACCTCCTGTTGTGGGATAAATCGCATCGTCCACGTCTATGGGACTAATTGTACTGACCTCCCAGCCTTCACCCTCCTTCTTGTTCTGTAGCAACGTGGTAAGGTCGCCAAGGTAGTACGCAACCATGTCGTCTCGTAAAACATAATACCTGAATTGAATCACTTATTGTAAAAAACACATCCGGACATTGAATAAGATCTTACGCATTGATCAAAGTATCGCCGACGTCTCGACGGTATCTTGGTTGGTAGTCATCATTAGTCTTTGGTATCGCCAAAGGAAGGCAGACAAACATACACCTGAAATCTCTCGACCTGATCTACAAGACTCTAACCGTTTCGGACAACCTAAAATACAAATCGATCCACGCACCTTTTGCCCATCCAGTTGTGGGAGAAGGCCAGCGAACCTTGTTTCTAAGAGCGGCAACTAATTCAGCATATACAGCCTTGGCGAGGGCCCACATCTCTTTCTCGTGCGTGCTCTCAGTTTCGGGCGGAAACTCGACGGTCCATAATGCCTCTTGGAGAAGATACCAAAAGCCAAGTGTGCGCTCGCTCTCCTCCTCGTCGACGCCATAACTACCGGGGAGCGCCGTAAAGGACAACATGAGTTGGAGGAACGATTGAACGAGCGGCGTATTGAGGTTCAACGCCAAGTAGGTGGTCGAGTGGTCGCCTAGCCCGGCAAGCAAGCGGCATAACGCGGACGCAGTGTCGTCAGGCCCGTCCGCGACGACCCTGTTTATGATAGACGGGCCGGCTTGTGCGCACCATTGGAGGAGCGGAAGCGTTAGCGTAGCGGAGCCTGAACCATCCGTAAAAGCAGGGGCAGACAGCACGGCCAAGACGGCGGAAACGGTAGGTTGAAAAGTATCGGATGTTGGGTCGAGAAGCGAGAATAAGGAGGGTAGAAGGGGCGTCACGTCACTGTAGAACGGCGTTAGAGGCAGAGGGCAGCCGTGGCATTGCGAAGAATGGCGGATGCATACTTGCTGGGCAGATTAGGTAACCATGCTTCTAGACACTTCAGGGCAGACCGTAATTGACACAGTCTGTGAGGGTCCGTCGACGGGATAATGGACGAAGCGACGGCCTGCGTGACGAGAGGGACAGCCTCTCTAAGACTCTGAAGCATCTGAGATCTGTGTGGCGGAGGTAAGAATGATATCAATTTTCGAAAATTTGAGCAGGCTCAGACTTCTTTGCTGGGAGGAGATCGGCCCCGTTCACCTCCTCAACAACTATCTCGAGAAAGTCCAAAATATGTTCCGTAGCTGCGCCTGCGCTCGAGAGCTCCGTGGATGTCACCACGATCCAGTTTGGCCAGCGAGAGGGATCTTGGGGCACAAGCCTCAGAGCGAGGGCGGATAACTGAAACACAATTAATGAACGACGTTCGGGAGCAAGAAATGACAACATACGGCAACAAACAACTTTCTTAGAATAACCTTGCCAAGACCGAGGGAAATGGAGCGTCCCGTGATGTTAAGTAGAAATGGAACGAGCTCGTCGGTATGCGCTGTTGGGAAGCTCTCCCTGAAACAAGTATAAGGAATGAGGATGCATTCTGCGTCTCTGGCGCATACCAGTCCCGCGAGATTTTGACCTGGGCTGTATGAGCGCCAAAGAACTGAACGTTTGGGTCGGCGTAGTCAAAGAGGAAAGGGACAATGAGGCCCCAGGCTTCCCATCTTCGTTGCAGCTCGTACAGCTCGCCCTGAAGACGACGATGTTCATCCGGCGACAGGTGACGTGGGGATGTAGGATTATAGGATCCCTGAATCAGCTTTGTATGATATCAGTGAACCACGATTACAGGTGAAAAAATGACGCGTGAATACCTGGGCAGCTCGCTGTATATCCGCCGGAGAAAGAGTGGGCAGGAAGGATACCATTTTGGAGTGCGGACAAGCGACTTTGACAATTTTCTGTTGTCCTGGCTGACAGAGTTGACACGGTAGTCTATGCTTGGTGATGGCGAGGAAGAAAGATGTGTCTTTGTGATGTTGGTCGTTGGTTCACCTTGATGCCACTCGCTCAAGTCCGACACGCTGATTAGAAACGGAAACGCGTGCTTTGTTCAATTCATCGTGTACTTTATTCAAAACTTTAGACAAGATATGAAGAGGAAACCAAAAAAAAAAAGTAACATGTACGCAATTCCCATAGGGACACAAAACACGACCACTGGCCCCTGTTCGATCACACCGACTCTACTCTACTTCTTGCGCGCAAAAACGGTTTGGTAAGAGAGGTAAATACTAAATCCCCGGTCCAGATCATCTTTGAATGCGTCTGCATCTTCCTGCAGGAAGGAACCTCCAGCCACGAGAGCATCGGCATAGCCCTGAGTGATGCGCCCCATTACCCAACTGACAAAAGCAACCGAAGGGGGAATATCGGGAGTGTAAGGGGTAGAGATGGGTATAGCCCACTGCTTGGACACAGGCTCCTCGAAGGAGGTGGCCTCTCTGATACGACGAACGATCTGCGGCGCAAGGCTCGGCACAATGTCTCTACACCGGATACGATGCATGAGCATGGTGCACGAGAGAAGGCGTGAAGTTAGAGAATGCCGACGCACGATGCTGCCTTATAAAAAGAGACCGTTTTGGGGATGTACACATCATTGTCGGCAAAAGACGGGTATTCGGGGTGGAGGGTAGGTTGGACACCCCACTCGGCACTGAGAAACAATCCTCCAGGACGCAAGACACGTGCGACTTCCTGCAGAAAGTGTGGAATCACCTCCGCCTGATGGCCCACGTCATCTAAGGAAAAGAATATGTGCATGATAGCAGGGACGAACCCTAAGGCAGGCCATCCGCGCGTGCACGACGTCCACTGATGCGTCAGCAAAGCGCAGCCTTTCGGTGACGTCTGCGATCTCGAAGCGGACATTTTGAGGGGGGTAACGCGTCTGGATGGGAACTGTCAGACGGAACACGGCGTGGCGATGAATTTTGCAAGTGGTGAAGCAAGACCAATAAAAGCTTCAGGTATCATCCGTCACGGACTGAAGGACTACGCACCAAGATCAAGCCCACGGAATTCTACGTGGGGGAACTCCTCGGCCATCTCTCGTACCCTTGAAAGTTGTAACCAGCGGCAGGATATTCCGCAATCAGCATATTGCACTCGACCACCTGAAGGGGTTTGAAGAGTGAGATGGGTAAACGACATACCAATGGCCAGCACCGGTGCACAAATCGACAACCTTGCGTTCGCAAGAGCGATTGTTGAGTAATTCATAGATAGGGGCATTGTAATTGCTTCCGAGGATCATGCGAAGCAGGATGTGTTGAGCTTCCTGCCTCTATAGCAGTTTTTTAAGGAGGTTGAATGCCCGCACAACAAACTAGCGTCGAAACTTGAAGTACACACCTTTATTTCATCGCTATCAACGGGAAGGCTGTAAGTACCATGGGAATGGAATAGACGCAGGGGGGAGCCGCGTTGAGAAAAGAAAGAGGGGAATTCATCATCCTCAATCGAGTCGAGTGAGTCTGACGAATTATCGTCAATATCGTCGAGCTCCGAGTCGTCCACGTCATTATACACCGGGCCGGTGGTCGTGATAATGGGCCCGTGGGCGCCATCCATCGGGCCAATGTTGCTGGGGGGGAAATCGGGAAGAGGATGCAGGAGGGTAAGGTCACCAGGGTCGAGGGAAACTTGTTGCAGATGACGGGGCATGTATGGGTTATCAGCACGGTCGAGCACTGGCACTACTGGCACTGGCAGGGACGGAAGCTCGAAAGTCATGATATTCTGGGGTACGACGTAAGGCGAAAGGAAAGGAGACGGGATGGAGGGAAGGGAGCGAACGGGGATGAAAGTTTTAAAGGCGAGAGGGGAGAGATGTGGCACCTCGTCGCTGTCGCAAAACTACAATTAATACAGAGTCCGCCGAACGATCAACGAACTAAGCCAGAGAGGGACACGTCGGAGTATGCAGAACAAAAATCGAGAATGAATTTCTGGCACGTACGTCCGCGGGAAGCGAATTAAATGTGGGAGACGTCCCCCGAGGTACTGCACGGGAGTACCTGGCCAGCTGGCCTGGAGGCAGGAATGTGAGTGAAAAGACTAAGTTCACTATCTTTGGAAAAGACGGGCCCTTGTCTCCTCCCCTTGTTGTTGCATATCTTGTTGTTATGCCCACCGACCTCCATCTCGATCATGCATATTTGCTCCCGGATCTCGGTACCAAATTTGTAAGCGCCTCCAGAGAAGAGGCGCCTGCATCATGATGCATACTCCAGAGAACACATCAGAGGATGAGGACATTGAACAAGTTCATTTGCTTTTCCGCAAGGCGGGTGCCACCAAAGGGTCAATTAGCTGATTCGCGACTTCTTGATGCACATCCTCGGTCAATGTCAATTCGGATGCACCGTGATGCCGAATCAAATGCTCAAGCTCAAGGCCAAGCCAATATGAAACCGGATCATTATCGACATGACTGTTGACGGTTGGGCCTCCAGGAGCGCCTCCGAGTCGTTGTAAGTTGTTTTTTCATTTAAGCGCTAAAATGTCGGGTTGAAGCTATGAAGAGTATCACCACGATACCCATCTGTTGCTTGCGATTGACTTCACGCATCCGGTGTCGCACGCTCGTGTGATGAGAGGCTGCACAAGTTCCCCGCACTGCTCACGATCGACCGCGACGCACTTGAGACCCAAATGCCAGTGGTTTGCCAAGTGGCGCGCCGGACTCGCATTGGTTCTTTTCATGAGCTCATAGGCGGTTTCGGCGAGAAACGGTTCTGGCCCGGTAACGGTGACAAATTTCTCTCGGCCTGCGGTTGCTGAGGCAAAGTCGCATTTGACATTCAACCTGTGTAGCGCTCACGTTGCAGGCTGTTGCACGGGTGAAACTCACAGAACGCAGCCTAGAGAACCCGACCCATCTTTCTCCTGAGACATAGCCGTACCAGAACCTACTTGAGGTGGGAAGCTGCTCGCTAGTACTAAATGGATAGCTGAAGTGGACATACAACGAGCGACTGAGACGACATATCAATTCATATCCACTACGTGATGCAATATGACAGTATCTTCCAAACGTCAACTTGATCGTTTGTGTCTCCAGAAAAACCCAGACACGCAGAGCAACATCAGGCGGCAGAGGGAACCAAGAGGAATGAACGGAACGCATAACTTTCTTTGAACTGGTGCGAAAATACCATCACTATTGTGGACTTCCTCGCAAGTTGATCGACCATCCTAGTATCCCCAGTTCCAGATGAGTTTAATGCTCAGCTCTCTTAGGTGTATTATGCACACATAATCCCTAGTCATTGATATTATGCACGTCCACATTTCGCAGAGACGACGCATCAGAAGTCGTCACAATGTTTGAAAGGTTTCAATACGGCCACTCGCGAGACAAACTCACTTTTCGCTCGCGCACAAAGTAAACTGGGAACCTCGTCAACAAGCCAGTGGAATGATCCTCGCCATTTACAGTGCACAGTGAAAAGGTGCATTCCCACACCAACTCTATACTTCATTAAACACCTCACTCTCTTCCTGTATCTATCCAGTAACCGTTTATGAGTGCTGAGCCAAATTACCCACTAAAAGAACTGACCCATGGTCGATCTCTTGAAGTATACCGTCTTGGAGGGCGTTCATAGCACACAGCTCGGTCTACGTCCGCCTCGTCCCTTAGTGTAAACGCGATTCCGAGTTCATAGTTCGTCACCTGTCCCGGTGTGTCTTAGACTAGAAACCTGGTAAGAAAGAAGCAGACGATTTACGTTGAGGACGGGCATAAATCCCGAGCCAGAGAGTGTGCCCCATGCCGAAGGCGTAAAGTTGTGCGAACCAACATACGCGTACCCAACGATGCCACCTTGGTCCTGCTTGACCTCAACAACGTCCGAGTCCACGTCCGATCCTGGATCCTCATCGGGCAAGGACCCGATGCCAGAAAATGTTGCGATTAACATCTATATAATAGGAACCTCACGTCAAGGCCAAGATAGTGACGTGTGCGGACACCCCTGCAAACCTTGCTATGCATCAACACCCGTCCCCGCCTGCTCCTTGACTCGTAAAACAGGTTTCGGGGAAACTTAGCTGCCTCCCACGAGCGCTTGCGACAGAACATGGTACCGCCACCCGCCTCTCCAAGCACGCTACTACGCACCCAGTCCCGCGTCGGGAATAATATCTTTAACGTGTCGGGTGATGGATTTGGCGTTGCCGCGCGACGGGATTTGGGGGCGTTAAGCAATTCCTCGGGACTTACCCCCTTTCCAGAGAGGATGAACTCTCTGAGCCAAGCGGCACTGTACACCCCGATTGACGACCCCTATTTAAGCCCGGTATGTGTTGGCGCTGCTTCGCTCCTCATTGTTTCTAGTAATAAACGCACCTGGTATTCAAGCGAGACGGACCGCTGTTGTGGGTTCAACCGACTAACGGCGCGCATGAGTGCTGTATGTCCTGACTTGATGACCGCAGGCCAGCCCTCGTGCTTCCCTGCGATGCTAGGGACGAGCATTGTGCGTACGCGGGAGAAGTCCCAGCGCGTGCGAAGTACACCAGGACGAACAGTGTTGAGCGGGATGTTGTGATGCTTGAGAACATCATATCAGCCCCACGGGAGGATGGAAACACGCTTGAGGTTGACGCACCCCGGTTGAAACAAGACTTGCAATGGCAGGTGCGACGTTGATCGCGTACAAAACACTTTCAAGGGCCGAAGGAAAGTCGTCCGTTTTTGGTTCGTGTGGAATAGGCGATGGTCGGCGCGGAACATCCTGCACCCAGACCGTATTTTCAATGTCCCGCCAGTCATGATCCATGAGATTGGCTGTCGAGACAACGACACGTAGTCTTCCCGTCCGATAAAACAATAATAAAAACTAGAACCATCAGATGAACGTCGACGAGAAAAAGCCGCCAGCTCCCACCTTCATGTGCATCACGCCACGTCCACCACGTAATAAAGGTGTAACGCGAATCCAGTTTGGAAGCACCTCTTTTATAGTCGGATTCCCATTCTCTGACGGCGCAGGTTGAGTTACAAGAACGACAGGAGTGCTGGGATGAAAAAAGGTATAGATCCAAGAAAGCTGGAGGGCGTAGGTCGAGATAATGGCCAGTTCAATCTGCGATTTCTGGATCCCGATTATTTTCGTAGAGTGCCAAACACAGGTAGAATAAAAAAACCGACTCACGTCCCCAATTATCTGTGAAAGCCTAAAGACTGGTCTTCCATCCTCTCCGTTGCGGTCGAGCTCGACGAACGCATTAGCTGTTTGACGCAGCTCTCCGTCCCAGAACACCTCGACATCCCTATCCACAGTCTGTCCTCCTCTCTGACTTGGGCCAACCCCTGAAGCCGGTGCAGAGCTTAATTCTCTCGACGGGGTTGGACGCTTCGATGGGGGTTCTGTATCCTGAGGATGCGGTTCATCATGCAAACGTTTGAGACGCGCGAGACGCTCCTGTTCGAGCTGGGCACGCTCACTCAAAAAGGTGGAGTTAGACTGAGTGTTAACGGTAGAAGGTGGAGCGGATTTCAGGTCATTGATATGGCTAGGGTCTGAGGAGAGGGAGGCGACAGATGTGGTGGGCGACAAATCGCGTTTCGAAGCCGCAATAGCGCGGGCGAGATCAGCCTGGAAGCGTGCCTCTTCGTCGTCATTACTTTCTATGGAGAGGGCTGTGATGGTAACGGGAGACTGTGCGGAACCTTGGAGGGACAACGCAATCGCCCTTCAAACAAAAGATAATTCAGCGGTTAGAGAGGACCGTTGAGGCCTGAGCTATCAACGTCAACTATCACCTTGCAGTATCCTCTTCAGACATGCCCCTTTGTAAGTTGACCGCAAACGCACGGAACCAAAAGCGCTCTTAAAATGGAAGGAACCACGGTTTGGCAGTCAGATTATCAACTTGATCGTTGTATTTGATTGTTTTACTGTATGTAATTTGGGTAGTCCACATCACAAAATTTCCGGGCCTATGATTTGGTAATGTCGACTCCGCCGGGACGTAGGACCGATGATGGATTCGATCAGGCTTGATCACGCTGTAGACGTAGTTCCATCGCTATGATTGAGTAGATATCTGGTCTACCTAATATGATCGGGGTTGATCGTAATGAGCTCGAGTATAACATTGATTATCATCGAACATCCACTTTGTGTCGAGCAAATCATATTGACACAATTTGATTGCCAATCAATCAGTCTTCTCCCAATCGTGTACTGGCAGTACGTGCATGCAAATGAAGATTGGTTGTCAATTCGATTCTATATGTAGTATTACCAGGACCATCTGAGCATTGCTTCAGATGCACACTCATAGTTCTGCAAATCCTTCTTCGTCAAGGATTTCATAGTCAT
>Ga0137358_10000456_pt1 | contig 18788 bp, 14 predicted proteins | sample Mad1_20_16metaG_FD_105551 | JGI IMG/M metagenome (GOLD analysis project Ga0137358, IMG submission 105551) | Vadose zone soil microbial communities from Angelo Coast Range Reserve, California, USA - Mad1_20_16 metaG | ecosystem: Environmental > Terrestrial > Soil > Vadose zone | place: USA... | reverse complement strand
GTCGCGACCGGCGGGGTGAGCGCATCCGACTGGGCGGCGACGGGTGTCTCGATCGATACCCGAACTCTTGCCGCGGGTGACCTGTTCGTCGCCCTGCGCGGTCCAACTCATGACGGCCACGATTTTGTGGCTGCGGCGCTTGCGCGCGGCGCCGCCGCGGCGGTGGTGGATCGCGACATCCCGGATTTGCCGATGGCGGCCCCGCTGCTGCGCGTGGCCGACACGCTCGCCGGACTTGCCGCACTCGGCGCCGCAGCGCGTGAGCGTTCCAACGCCCGGGTGATTGCGGTTACCGGCAGTGTCGGCAAGACCGGCACCAAGGAGGCGCTGCGCCTTGCTCTCGCCGCTTGCGGCCCGACTTTTGCCTCGCCGGGCGGCCTCAATAATCATTGGGGGGCGCCGCTGTCCCTCGCCCGGATGCCGCCCGATACCGCTTACGGGATTTTTGAGCTGGGCATGAACCATCCGGGCGAAATTACCGTTCTTACTAAGCTTGTGCGGCCGCACGTTGCGGTCATCACGACGGTCGAGCCCGCCCATCTCGGTTTTTTTCCATCGCTCGAGGCGATCGCCGATGCGAAGGCCGAAATTTTTCTCGGGCTCGAACCCGGCGGCGTCGCTGTGCTCAACCGTGATAATCCGCATTTCGACCGGCTCGCGGCGGCGGCCATGCGCGCCGGCGCGGTCGACGTAATTGGCTTTGGAACCCATCCGGAGGCGACGGTCCGGCTCCTCGATTGTGTACTTGGACCGCGCAGCTCGACAATCGAGGCCGCTCTTCGTGGCGCCGTTTTGCGCTTCGCTCTGCCGGTCCCGGGCCGGCACTGGGCGATGAACTCTCTCGCCGTGCTCGGCGCGGCAGCGGCGGCTGGTGCGGACCCCCGCCGCGCAGCGGAGGCGCTGGTGGAGCTCGAGGCGTTGCCGGGGCGGGGGCGCCGCTCCGAGCTTTCCTGGCGGGGCGGCACGTTGACATTGATCGACGAGAGCTACAATGCAAGCCCGGCAGCGGTCGACGCAGCGCTCGCGGTGCTCGGCGGGACGGCACCTGCCGACGGCGGCCGGCGGGTGGCGGTGCTCGGCGACATGCTCGAGCTTGGGGCGGCAAGCGAACGCCTCCACCGCGAGCTCGCCGAGCCGCTCGCCGCAGCAAAGGTCGACCGCGTCTTTCTCGTCGGGGAAGCAGTGGGGGTGCTCTACGACACTCTGCCCAAGGCGATGCGGGGCGGCTTGTGGTCCACCGCCGATGCAGTCATGCCTGGACTGCTGAGCTTCTTGCGGCCGGGCGATGTGGTTACGGTGAAGGGCTCCCGCGGCGTTGGGCTTGGCCGCATCGTCGACCGGCTGCGTGTTGAAGCGGTGCGGCCAGAGACATGATCGAATGTTCTACCCGCTGTTTTTCCCTTTCGCGGATCAGTTTCAGGTTTTCAACCTGTTCCGCTACATCACCTTCCGATCGGGGGGAGCGGCGGTCACTGCGCTGCTGATCAGCTTTCTTCTCGGTCCGCACATTATTGCTTGGCTGCGATCGAAGCAGGCCAATGGCCAGCCGATTCGCCCCGATGGCCCTAACGGACATATCGAGCGCAAAAAGGGAACCCCGACAATGGGCGGGTTCCTGATCCTGCTGGCGTTGACGACATCGACCTTGCTGTGGGCGGATCTGACGAATGCCTATGTGTGGATCGTGCTGCTGGTCACCGTCGGATTCGGGCTGATCGGCTTTTTCGATGACTACAGAAAGCTGCACCGGAACTCGCATCGCGGGCTTTCAGCTCGAAGCAAGCTCGGCCTTGAAATCGTGCTCAGCGCCCTCGCCTGCATCGCGATCACCGTGGTGACGCCGGCAGGGCTGGCGCAGGCCCTTGCCGTGCCGTTTTTCAAGAATGTGCTGATCGAGTTGGGTTGGTTCTTCGTGCCGTTCGGGGTCTTGGTAATCACCGGCGCCTCAAACGCGGTCAATCTGACCGATGGACTGGACGGCCTCGCCATCGTGCCCTCGATGATCGCCGCTGGCTGCTTTGCCTTCATCGCCTATCTCGCCGGCAATGCCATCTTCGCCAACTACTTGCAGATCCATCACGTAACCGGTGCGGGCGAGCTCACGGTGTTCTGCGGAGCGATGGTCGGGGCGAGCCTCGGGTTTCTCTGGTTTAATGCACCGCCGGCGATGGTCTTCATGGGCGACACCGGCTCGCTGTCGATCGGCGCCGCCCTCGGAACGATCAGCGTCATCACCAAGCATGAGCTGGTGCTGGCGATCGTCGGCGGTTTGTTCGTTCTCGAGGCGGTCTCGGTGATCGTTCAGGTCGCGAGCTTTAGAATGACTGGACGACGGGTCTTTCGCATGGCGCCGCTGCACCATCATTTCGAGCAAAAGGGCTGGGAAGAGGCGACGATCGTCATTCGCTTCTGGATCATCGCTTGGATTCTGGCAATCGCCGGACTGGCCACGCTCAAATTGCGGTGAAGCGTGCGATGATTAGCACCGGTGCCGTACAAGTAAACGAGTATAGCCTCTTAAACTACATTTTGGGGCCTAATCACCTCGTCACAAGGTTCGCCCACGTGCTTGAGGAGTCATCTGCCACGCCGGACCGTAAACCTCCCACCGGGCGCCGCGAGCATCGAACCGGATGAACTTTGCCCGCATCGACCAAAGGCCGATCGCGCGCTGGTGGTGGACGGTCGACCGCTGGAGCCTCACCGCTCTAGGCATGCTGGTCGGGTTCGGCCTCATGTTGAGCCTGGCGGCGAGCCCGTCGGTTGCCGAGCGGATAGGCTATGACGGGCTGCATTTCGTCCGCCGTCATCTGATAATGCTGCCGCTGGCGATGGGTCTGTTGTTCGCAGTATCACTCCAGCCGCCGCGGATGATTCGGCGCATAGCCGTCATCGGCTTCGCCGCGGCACTAATGCTGCTCAGCCTGACGTTTGTGATCGGTGTCGAAATTAAGGGCGCGAGGCGATGGATCAACCTGCCGGGACTGTCCGTGCAGCCATCCGAATTCGTCAAGCCGACCTTTGCGGTGGTCGCCGCGTGGTTATTTTCGGAACAAAAGCTGCGCCCCGGTTTTCCCGGCAATATAATCTCTATAGTGCTGTTTCTCACGATCGCTGGCATGTTGATCAAGCAGCCGGATATCGGCATGGCCGCCGTCGTCGCGATCGTCTGGTTCGCGCAGTTCTTCATGGCCGGGCTGCGGCTGTATTGGGTGGTGGCCGGCAGCCTCGCCGGCCTCGGAAGCTTGGCCGGCGCCTATCTCTATCTGCCGCATGTCAGATCGCGGATCGACCATTTCCTCGACCCCTCGGGGGGCGACAGCTATCAGGTCAAGCGCTCGATCGAGGCCTTCGCCAATGGCGGGTTGTGGGGTAAGGGCCCCGGTGAGGGCACGGTCAAGGACGTCCTCCCGGACGCGCATGCCGACTTTGTCTTTGCGGTTGCCGGCGAAGAATTCGGTCTCGTTGTCTGCCTTGTGATTATCGGGCTGTTTGCCTTCATCGTGTTGCGAGGGTTCTCGCGACTGATGCAGGAAGGCAGTCTCTTTGTGCTGCTTGCTGCGACGGGCTTGCTGATCCAGTTCGGCCTTCAAGCGGTCATCAACATGGCCTCGAGCTTGCACCTGATTCCGACCAAAGGAATGACGCTGCCATTTCTGTCGTACGGCGGATCCTCGATGCTGGCACTCGGGCTCGGCATGGGAATGATGTTGGCGTTGACCCGGCGCCGACTGGCGGGGAGCGAGCTGTGAGCCGCCCTTTCGTGCTCGCCGCCGGCGGCACCGGAGGACATGTGTTCCCGGCCGAAGCGCTGGCCGGCGAGCTGTTGGCGCGCGGCCGCGGCGTTCACCTGCTGTGTGACGGCCGCGTCGACGCTTTTGCCCGACGCGTTCCGGAGGTTGAATTCCATCATGTGCGCGCCGGCCGGTTCGGCGGTGGCCCGGGCCAGGCTGTCTACGGGCTCGCCGAAATGGCGATGGGTATTATGCAGGCGCGTCGGCTGCTTCGCCGACTGACGCCGGCCGGCGTCATCGGCTTCGGCGGTTACGCTTCTGTCCCGAGCATGTTGGCGGCTAGCCATCTCGGTCTGCCGATCGTCATTCACGAGCAGAATGCGGTCCTCGGCCGCGCCAACCGGCTACTCGCGCCGCAAGCGCAGCGGATCGCTACCGCGTTTCCCGCAATTTCCGGTCTGCGCCGAGCCGACCGCCTCCGCGCCGTCCATACCGGCAATCCGGTGCGGCCGGCGATCATCGCGCTCGCCGATGCAGGCTACACGATGCCGGAACCCGGCAGACCCATCGAGCTGCTGATCCTGGGCGGCAGCCAGGGAGCGCACATTCTCGGCGAGATCGTGCCACCGGCTATCACCGCCTTGCCGGACGAGCTGCGAGCAAGGATTCGGATCAGCCAGCAAGTGCGCCCGGAAGATCGCGCCGCCGTAGCCGCGATTTATCAGCAAAGCGGGATGGCCGCAGAACTCGACAGCTTCTTCGACGATGTGCCGATGCGGCTGTGCCGGGCGCATTTGGTGATCTGTCGCGCCGGAGCCTCCACTGTGGCCGAACTTGCCGCCCTCGGCCGCCCGGCGATTCTCATTCCCTACCCGCATGCGACCGACGACCATCAAACCGCGAACGCCCGCGCCTTTGCCGAGGCTGGGGGTGGTTGGCTTCTTCCACAAGCGAGCCTTTCGCAGGACCTGCTCTCGCGTCGGATCGAAAGCCTGCTTACCGACCGCACGGCGTTGATTGCCGCAGCGGCATCGGCGGCTCGGTTCGGCCGGCGCGACGCGGCGCAGCGTCTCGCACGGCTGGTTCTGGATCTCGATCCCGGAGCTGCTCGCCCCACCGACTTGGCGGAGCATGCCGCATGAGGGTTCTTCCCCGATCAATCGGCCCCCTGCATTTTGTCGGCATCGGCGGAATCGGCATGAGCGGCATCGCCGAGGTGCTGCATAATCTCGGCTATCGGGTTCAGGGCAGCGACCTCGCCGACGGCGCCAATGTCCGGCGGCTTTGCGCACTCGGGATACCCGTGGCGATCGGGCACGCGCCCGGAAATCTGGGTGCCGCGGAGGTCGTGGTCGTTTCCTCGGCGGTCAACTCGGACAATCCGGAGGTAGCCGCCGCGCGGGCGCGACGCCTTCCGGTGGTGCGGCGCGCCGAAATGCTCGCCGAGCTGATGCGGCTCAAATGGTCGCTCGCAGTCGCCGGGACGCACGGCAAGACGACGACGACCTCGATGATCGGCGCGTTGTTCGAGGAGGCACAACTCGACCCGACCGTGATCAATGGCGGTATCATCAATGCCTACGGCACCAACACGCGCCTGGGTGCAGGCGATTGGATGGTCGTCGAGGCCGACGAGAGCGACGGCACCTTCACGCGTCTGCCGGCAACGATCGCGATCGTCACCAACATTGACCCCGAGCATCTCGACTTCTACGGAAACTTCGACGCGCTGCGCCAAGCCTTCGAAACGTTTGTCGGCAACATCCCGTTCTACGGCTTTGCCGCGCTGTGCATCGATCATCCGGTCGTGCAGGGGATGATCCCCCGGCTGTCCGACCGGCGCGTGCTGACCTATGGCTTCAGCCCGCAGGCCGATATCCGCGCTGTCGATGTCCGGCTCGGGCGCGACGGCACGTGCTTCGACGCGGTGATTTCTGACGCGCTCTCCGACCGGGCGCGCACGCTTCGGGAACTGTTTCTGCCGATGTTTGGTCAGCACAACGTGCAGAACTCGCTCGCCGCGGTTGCCGTCGCCGAGGCGCTGGGGCTTGGTGACGACGCGTTGCGGGTCGCGCTGCGTAACTTTGGCGGGGTGAAGCGGCGGTTCACCAAGACAGGCGAGTGGAACGCGGTGACCGTGATCGACGATTACGGACATCACCCGGTCGAGATCGCAGCGGTGCTGAAGGCAGCACGCGCGATCGTCGAAGGCAAGGTGATCGCGGTGGTTCAACCGCATCGCTTCACCCGCGTTTTACACCTCTTCGACGGTTTCTGCACGTGCTTCAACGATGCTGATATCGTTTTGGTTGCGGATATCTATGCCGCTGGGGAGGCGCCGATTGAAGGGGTGACCCGAGAGGCCGTCGTCGCCGGGTTGATCGAGCACGGCCATCGCAATGTGCGAGCCCTCGCCGATCCACGCGATCTCGCCCCGCTGGTCAGCGAGGTGGCGAGGCCTGGCGACATGGTCGTGTGCCTGGGGGCGGGCTCGATTACCAATTGGGCAAACAATCTACCGGGCGAACTTGCTCGATTGCAGTCGCCGAGCCGTATCGCATGACCGCGCGATGGGAACCGCCATCATCGGTGCCGATGGGTCGGCTTCCCCCGGTTCGCGGTCGGCTGACCGCGAACGCAGCGATCGGCAGGCAGACTTGGTTTGGGGTCGGCGGTGCCGCCGAAGTATTGTTCCAGCCGGCCGACGCCGAGGATCTCGCCGTCTTTCTGGCGGGGCTGCCGACGGAAATCCCCGTCACGGTGATCGGCGCCGGCTCGAACCTTCTGGTACGCGACGGAGGCATTCCCGGCGCTACGATCCGGCTCGGCCGTGGACTTGGGGACATCGCCATCGGGGGCGGGGTGGTTCAAGTGGGCGCGGGTGCGCTCGACCGTCGCGTCGTCGTCGCCGCGGCAAAGGCTGGCTTGGCGGGGCTCGAATTCCTATCCGGCATCCCCGGCACGATCGGCGGAAGCCTGCGGATGAACGCCGGCGCCTATGGCGTGGAAGTAGCTGATGTGCTCGTTTCGGCGACCGCCCTCGACCGTGGCGGCCGCCGTCACGTGATCGACCGCGCTGCAATGGCGCTTTCCTATCGCCATTGCGGGATCGACCCCGGATGGATCTTCATCGCGGCCCGGTTGCGCGGCATCCCGGGCGAGCGCGCCGAGATCGCAAAACGGCTGACGGAGATTCGCGGCACGCGGGAGGCAACCCAGCCAATCCGCGCGCGCACCTCGGGGTCGACCTTTGCCAACCCCCCGGGCCAGTCGGCATGGCGGCTCGTCGATGCCGCCGGGTGCCGCGGTCTGGCGCGAGGCGGGGCAATGGTCTCGCACAAGCATGCCAATTTCCTGATCAACACCGGCAGCGCGACCGCGGCCGATATCGAAGGTCTTGCCGAAGAAGTGCGTAGGCGCGTCTACGAGACCTCAGGAATCATGCTCGAGTGGGAGATCCAGCGGATTGGCCGACCCGCTCCTGACCCGGGGCCGATCGAACCGGAAAACGCCAATCATCGATCAAGGATGGCCCTTCAAAGGCGATCTGGCGAAAACTGCAGCGACGGCTGCGCACCGTTATGAAGAGCGTGGCCGTGTTGATGGGAGGTTGGTCGCCCGAGCGCGAGGTCTCATTATCGACCGGGTACGAGTGCGCCAAGGCGCTGGCTGACCGCGGCTATGCGGTGCGGGTGATCGACGCCGGCCGCGATCTTCCGGCACTGTTGCGCGCACTCGAACCGTGTCCGGATGTAATTTTCAATGCTCTGCACGGGATCGGCGGGGAGGACGGCACGATTCAGGGCGTGTTTGAGATGCTCCGGATTCCCTACACCCATTCCGGCGTCCTGGCCTCGTCTATGGCGATGCACAAGCCCACCGCGAAGTCGATATTCCGCGCCGTAGGGCTCCCCGTGGTCGACGGCGTCGTAGCCCGGCTCGAAGAACTCACGCTGCGCGATCCGATCCCCGCCCCGTTCGTCGTCAAGCCGACGAACCAGGGTTCCAGCGTTGGCGTCCGAATCGTGCGGGTCAACGACAATTCCTGGCGGGAAGAGGTGACGGGCTGGTGCTTTGGCGAAGAGCTTCTGGTCGAACGCTTTGTTCCTGGACGCGAGCTGACCGTCGCAGTCATGGGGGATCGAGCGCTCGGCGTCTGCGAGATCGTCCCGCGCGCCAGCTTTTATGACTACACCGCGAAATACGCGGTGGGCGGATCAGACCACCTGACCCCCGCGCCGATCCCGGCGGAGGTTTATGAACGGGCGCTCGACATCGCCTTGCGCGCTCATCGCGCGCTCGGGTGTCGGGGCGTCACCCGCGCCGACCTCCGTTATGACGATACGACAGAGGAGTTGGGGGGGCTCTATTTGCTGGAATTGAACACCCAGCCCGGGATGACGCCCACGTCGCTGGTTCCGGATATCGCTCGTCACGTCGGAATCGAGTTCGACGAACTGGTCGCCTGGATGGTAGAAAACGCGACGTGCGACGGATGAAGGGAGCAACGTCACGGCAACTGCTCCGGGGAGGCCGTGCCACAGGCTTCTTCCGATTCGGATTGTGGATCGGGGCTCTCCTCCTGCTCTCCGGCGGCGTTTACGGCGGGGCTCAGCTGAGCGGCTCCCCATTTGCCCAGTCGGCGCTGCAAAGCGTCGTCGACACGATGGTCGAGGCTACGGGGCTGCTCGGCTTCACTGTTTCGGACGTGACGGTCGAGGGACGCGAGACAACCGATGGCGAAACGATTCTGGCGGCACTCGCCGCCAGACCGGGTACCCCGATCCTCGCGGTGAGCCCGAAACGTGCCAAGCAGCAGCTCGAGAGCCTGCCGTGGGTCCGCACCGCGGTGATCGAACGTCGCCTGCCGGGAACGCTTTATGTGCGTCTGGTCGAGCGCAAACCGCTGGCGCTGTGGCAGCACGGCGGCAAGATCGCGCTGATCGATCGCGTGGGGGCCGTCATCCCGGTGGACCGGCTCGACCGTTTCGCCAAGCTACCCATGGTTGTCGGAGAGGGAGCCGCCAGCCACGCGGCGGAGCTTCTCGACATGCTGGGGAACGAGCCCGATCTCGCGGCTCGCGTCACCGCTGCCATCCGGGTCGGCGATAGGCGCTGGAACCTGCGCATCGACAACGCAATCGACGTGCTCCTCCCCGCCGATGAGCCCGCAAGGGCGTGGGCGCAACTCGCCCGCCTCGACCGGTCGAGCGCCCTCCTGCAGCGGGATGTGCAGACCATCGATATTCGGCTTCCCGATCGCGTCGTCCTGCGGGTCAGTCCCGAGACGCCGAAAGAGACGCCGGTTTCAAAAAAAGGGCGCCCCTCAGCGAAGAACACATGAGCACAATGGACGAAGCGGCGGTACGCGAAAGAGATCCGCCCGCAGCACTATCGGGCGAAAGCCGAAGGGCAAAGCCGCGCAGGCCAGCGATCCGACCGCGCGGCAGTTTGATCGCCGCTGTCGATATCGGCACAACCAAGGTCTGTTGTTTTATAGCCCGCATTTCCGATGACAACCCTCGCGTCCTCGGCATTGGTCATCAGATCTCGCGTGGGGTGCGGAATGGGACGATCGTCGATCTGGAAGCGGCCGGCACCTCCGTCGTCAATGCCGTGCACGCCGCAGAGCAAATGGCGGGCGAGACGATCCAGCAGGTCGTGACGAACCTGTCAGGGGCCTTCTTCGCTTCACGCCTGGTAAAGGCCGAAATCAGCGTTGCCGGCCGGGAGATCACCGATACCGAAGTGCAGCGGGTGCTCGAGCAGGGGCATCTGATTCGCGAACCGAGCGACCGCCATGTCATCCATTCCGTCCCGGTGGGGTTCTCGATCGATGACAGCCGCGGCATTCGCGACCCGCGCGGGATGTTTGGCGACCGGCTCGGCGTCAATATGCACGTGGTGACCGCCAACGCCGCCAGTGTCCGCAGTCACGTGTCGGCAATTGGGCGTTCGCATCTCGAACTCGATGCCCTGGTCGTCAGCCCCTATGCCGCCGGCCTCTCCTGTCTGGTCGAAGACGAGATCGCGCTCGGCGTGACCGTGATCGACATGGGCGGCGGAACCACAACGATCGGGGTATTTTTCGACGGTAATCTGATCTACGCCGATTACGTACCGGTTGGCGGCTGCCATGTGACGAACGACATTGCCCGAGGGCTGTCGACCCCGGTCGCGCATGCCGAGCGCATGAAGACACTGTTCGGCAGCGCCATTTCTTCGAGTACCGACGAACGCGAGATGATCGCGGTTCCGCAGGTCGGTGAGGAGGACGAGGGGCACGTAAACCACGTCCCGAAATCACTCCTCGTCGGAATTGTCGCGCCGCGCATCGAAGAGACCTTCGAGCTGGTGCGCAATCGCCTGGAGGCGAGCGGTTTCGACAAGATGGCAGGTCGGCGGGTGGTGCTGACCGGCGGCGCGTGTCAACTACATGGGGCCCGTGAATTCGCTGCGCTGATTCTCGACAAGCAGGTTCGGATTGGCCGGCCACTGCAGGTCATGGGTCTGGCTGAGGCGACTGGAGGGCCGGCCTTCTCGACGACGGTGGGCCTGTTGCATTTTGCGCTGTCGGAGCGTGCCGAAGTGCCGCGCAATAGCCGCGGCCCGGCGAAGGCGGCGAACGGGCTCTTTGGTCGATTTGGTCACTGGCTGCGCGAGAATTTTTGAGGCAAATTCGAACCTATTGCTTGCCCGGTCGGGCCTGAGCCAGCGAGGGGAGCCCGGACCGGACCGGGTATTACGAAGCTGCGTTGCAGCGGAGGGGGACCGCATGATCAATCTGAGCATTCCGCGGGACGAGCAGGAGATGAAGCCCCGCATTACCGTTGTTGGCGTGGGGGGCGCCGGCGGAAACGCTGTCAACAATATGATCCGCTCGAATCTGGTCGGGTGCGAGTTCGTGACTTGCAACACCGACGCTCAAGCGTTGGCGCACTCCACAGCACCGCGCAAGATACAGCTCGGGATCGGCGTCACCCGGGGGCTCGGCGCCGGCTCGAGGCCAGATGTCGGACGCGCCGCCGCGGAGGAGGCGCTCGACGAAATCCTCGAGGCGATGCACGGGTCCAACATGGCGTTCATCACCGCCGGAATGGGCGGCGGTACGGGCACCGGCGGCGCCCCGGTAATCGCGCGCATCGCCCGCGAATCGGGAATTCTGACGGTCGGCGTGGTCACCAAGCCATTTCATTTCGAGGGCACCCATCGTATGCGCCTGGCCGAGGCCGGGATCGAGGAGCTTCAGAAATTCGTCGACACGCTGATCATCATCCCTAATCAGAACCTGTTCCGGGTGGCGAACGACCGAACCACGTTCGCCGATGCCTTCAAGATGGCCGACGACGTCCTGCACTCGGGCGTGCGGGGCGTCACCGACCTGATGGTGATGCCTGGCCTGATCAATCTCGACTTCGCCGACATTCGCACGGTGATGGCCGAAATGGGCAAAGCGATGATGGGCACAGGGGAGGCCGAAGGCGAGCGCCGGGCCATCGACGCAGCCGAGGCGGCGATCTCGAACCCCTTGCTGGAGGACGTGTCGATGAAGGGCGCACGCGGCGTCCTGATCAACATCACCGGCGGGATGGACATGACATTGTTCGAGGTCGACGAGGCCGCCAACCGCATCCGCGAGGAAGTCGATCCCGACGCCAATATCATCTTCGGCTCAACCTTCGACGAGCGCCTGTCCGGAAAGATGCGCATTTCGGTCGTTGCCACCGGGATTGATGCAGAGGCGATCTCTCAGCCCCGGCCGGCGCTCAGCCTCGTCAGCAGTCGCGATAGTCTGGCCGTCTCCGGCATGCGCGAGGCCACTTCGGGGGGTTACGCGCAGCCCTTGCTCACCCAGAATGCGGCGGCACCCCTCGCGGATGGCGGGCGCGAGGCATTGCGTCCGGACGTCGACAGCGAGCCGCTGCCGCACGCGGCGGAGGCGGCCGAAACTGCAGCGGTGCGGGGTGGCGCGTTCATCGCGCCCAAGCCGGTCGATGCCGGGGCTGCTCGCACCGTTCCGCTGACGCAACCGGCCGTTCCACCGGCCGCGGTTGCCAAGGAGCCGACGCCGAAGCCCAAAGGACGCGTGCCCAGCCTGATCGAACGGGTGACCGGGGTCGGCCGTGGGCGCTCGAACCCGCCGGACCCGACGCCGCGTCCCGCGGCCCAGCCCGCCAAGGCGGTCGCTCAGCCGCGGCTCGCGCCGCTGGAGCCGGATGACCGGCCGGGTTTGAGCAAAGAAGACGATCTGCTCGACATTCCGGCCTTTCTGCGGCGTCAGGCGAATTAGCACCGGTGCGGCGTCCCGCTCCTCGGGGATCGCCCCTCGATCTTCGACCGACGGCAGAACAGGCGAATATTGTCCGGCGCAACAATTTGAAACAAAGAGTGATTTGAGACAAAGCGGGGGCGCCGTTAGGGTGAAATTTGGTTGGGGACAGTTTTCGAGAAGTCTGTCGCATGTTGGGGGATATGACGACAGCGTCACAACAGACGCTAAAGACGCTGATCGGATGCCGCGGGGTCGGTCTCCATTCGGGTCGAAAAGTAAGGATGACTTTGCGACCGGCCCCGCCGGACACGGGGATCGTATTTCGCCGCACCGACGCCGGGGCGGAGATCCAGGCGAGCTGGGTGAATACGATTGCCGCGCCGCTATGCACGGTGTTGTCAAACGGCGAAGGGATCACGATCGGCACGGTCGAGCATCTGCTGGCGGCGTTGGCCGGCGCTGAAATCGACAATGCCGTTGTCGAGTTGGACGGTCCCGAGGTGCCGATCATGGACGGCAGCGCGGCGCCATTCTTGTTCCTGATCGAATGCGCCGGCGTCGTGGAGCAGGATGCGGCGCGGCGGGCCGTCAAGGTGCTCAAACCGGTCAGCGTGATCGAGGCCGATGCGACGGCAGAACTGCTGCCGGATCACGGGTTTTCGATGAGCTTCGAGATCGATTTCGACAATCCGCTGATCAATCGGCAGGATGCCCGCGTGGTGTTCGAGGCGGGGACATTCAAGGCGGAGATCAGTCGAGCGCGCACGTTTGGCCTTCTCGACCAAGTCGACCGACTTCGGGCCGCGGGCTTTGGCCGCGGCGGGTCGCTGGACAACGTCGTCGTTGTCAGCGGCGATCACGTCTTGAACGCCGGCGGCTTACGCTATGATGACGAATTCGTTCGCCACAAGCTACTCGACGCTCTTGGCGATCTTTATCTCGCAGGCGGCCCGATCATCGGTCAATTTCGCGGCGTGCGGTCGGGCCATGGGCATACCAGACAATTGCTGGCGGCGCTGTTTGCCGATGACGAGGCGTGGTGTCATACGACGCTGGGGCGGGCAACAGATCTCGCGACGCTCGAGCGCCGGGATGCAATGCCGCTCTCCGGGGCGTGAGCGAGGCGAGGCTTGCCTATTCTGCGCGCGATTCGTGATATAAGCGGTATCCGACTCCCTCATCGGGGCTGACTATGGGGGCTTCGTCCATTCTTCGGTGGCTCGGTGCAGTTGCTTTGGTGTCCACTCTCGCAGCATGCGGCGGCGGGAAGAAGGACGTCTACGTCGAAAAGCCGGTCGACGATCTCTACAATAAAGCTATGGACGAGATGGTCGAAGATCGCTACGCCGCGGCCGCTAAGACCTTTGATGAAGTAGAAAGCCAACATCCATACTCAGTCTGGGCCACGAAGAGCCAAATCATGGCGGCCTACGCTCAATACGAAGCAGGAAATTACGGAGAGGCTATTGTAAGTGCCGATCGGTTTATTCAGCTCCATCCTGGACATCGTGACATCGCCTATGCTTATTATTTAAAAGCGATCTCCTACTACGTTCAGATCACTGATGTTGGTCGTGATCAAAAGATCACCGAGCAGGCCCTCAAGGCCCTCGATGATGTCGTCCGTCGATTTCCCGACAGCAAATATGCCCGCGACGCCAAGCTGAAACTTGATTTCACCCGTGATCATCTGGCGGGAAAGGAAATGGAAATTGGTCGATACTACTTGAAACGGGGCCAATACCTGGCTGCAATGAACCGCTTCAAACGAGTCATCGACAATTATCAGACGACGACACATGTACCTGAGGCGCTGGAGCGGCTTGTCGAGTGTGACTTGGCGCTCGGACTCCACGACGAAGCCAAGGCAAATGCCGCAGTCCTTGGCCACAACTATCCGGGCAGCGAGTGGTATGAGGACAGCTACGCTCTGGTCACCGGAACCAGTAACCCTGGCGTGCCGAAGGACGGCTGGTTCGCCCGCAATCTTGGGACTCCGTTCTGAGCGACCGGCCGCGGGCCGTCTACCAAAATGAAAAATTGTTAATTTCGGGCGGGCAGCCGACTGACGTATGTCAGCGCGCCACCGAATGCCTGCGGCTCCGCTCCCGCGCCTAGGCGCGCCTTTGCTGTGGCGGGTCCGGATATCGGCATCGAGCACTGGAGGGTTTGAGGATGCTGCGGCGGTTTTGCTCGGTCCTGATTCTCGGCATCACGGCGGTCGCTGCCAACGCCGCCGACAAGCCGTCGGGCGTCACCGGCCTCTATCTGACGACCCGCTACCCCGCGCTGACTGTACGCGCCGGCGAGACCACAACGATCGATCTGTCGCTGCGCAACTTTAACCTGCCGCCGCGTGAGCTGGCGCTTTCGGTGCCGCAGGTGGCAAACGGGTGGAAGGCGACGGTCCTTGGCGGCGGTCAGCCGGTCAAGTCGGCCTTTGTCCCGGCCGATGGCGAAGAGAAGCTGCAGCTGCGCCTCGAACCGCCGGCCGGTACGGGACCCGGCGATTATCAATTTCAGGTTGAGGCGCACGGCGACGGGAGCACGCTGAAACTCCCGATCACCGTGACGATCGGGCAGGAGCTTCCGGCCAAACTCAAGCTCACCACCAATTTCCCGGCATTGCGCGGCACCGCTACCACCTCGTTCAAATTCAAGGTTGCGGTCGCCAACGACAGCGGACGCGATGCGACGATCAATTTCAGCGCCGACGCGCCGAAGAACTTCCAGGTCACCTTTACCGAGGCATATGGTACCCAGCAGCTCACCAGCATACCGATCGAGGCCGGCAAGTCGAAAGACATCGAGGCTTCCGTCGCCTTGCCCCGCGACACTCCGGCCGGCGACTACAAGCTGGCACTGCACGCCAAGAGCGAGGCCGCATCGGCGGATCTCGATGTGTCGATCGCGATCGTCGGCCAGCCGCGCCTGGCGCTCTCCGGCGAGGGGGGCCGGCTCAGCGGCGAGGCATATGCCGGCCAGGACAGCCAATTGACCGTGGTTGCCAAAAACGACGGGAGCGAGGCGGCGCGTGATGTCGAATTCAACGCGACAGCGCCGGAGGGGTGGAAGACGAGCTTCGAACCCAAGGAGCTGCCCGAGCTCGGCGCCGGCAAATCCCAGTCGATCAAGGTCACCCTGACGCCGGCCGCCCGCGCCATCGCTGGAGATTATCAAACGACGATTCGCGCCAGCTCGGCGGGAGGGCTTTCCGAATCCGCCAACTTCCGCATCACGGTATTGACTTCGACCGTGTGGGGCGCTGTCGGCATCGGCGTCATTGCCGTCGCCCTCCTCGTCGTGGTCTTTGCGGTCGCGCGGTTTGGCCGGCGCTAACGAGGATGCGATGGCTGATGAGGTTGTGATCCGGGCCGAAGGGCTGACCAAGCGCTACGCCGCGATCCTCGCGGTCGACCATATCGATTTCGAGGTCCACGCCGGCGAGATCGTCGGCATTCTGGGGCCCAACGGATCGGGCAAGACGACGACGATCCTGATGCTGCTCGGGCTGACCGAGCCGAGCGAAGGGCGCGCCGTGGTCGCCGGGTTCGACCCGCTGCGCGAGCCGCTCGAAGTCAAGCGCCGGGTCGGCTATTTGCCCGACACGGTCGGCTTTTATGATGGGCTGTCGGCGCGCGACAACCTTGCCTATACCGGGCGGCTTGCGGGGTTGTCGCGGCGCGAGATCGATGAGCGCTTCGCCGAGGCGCTGGGCAGGGTCGGGCTTCCCGATGTCGGCCGCGAGCGGGTTGGAACATTCTCGCGGGGCATGCGCCAGCGTCTCGGCCTCGCCGAGATCCTGATGAAGCGCCCGAGCATCGCGATCCTGGACGAGCCCACCGCAACGCTGGACCCGCATTCGACGCAAGAATTTCTCGGCATGATCCGCGCCCTGAAGACCAACGGCACCGCCGTCCTGCTGTCGTCGCATCATCTCGACCAGGTGCAGAGCGTGTGCGACCGGGTGGCGCTGTTCAACCAGGGGCGGATCGCGCTGTCGGGCAGCGTAACCGATCTCGCACAACGGGTTCTCGGCGGCGGCCATGTGATCGATGTCGAGGTCCGCGGCGCGGGAATCCGCGAGCGTCTTGCCGCGCTGCCCGGAGTGGCGCGTGTCCAGGTGCTCGGGCCGGAACTCTATCGGGTCGATTGCGAACGCGATCTGCGGCCGGAGATCGCCCGGCTGCTCGCTCCGTCGTGCGAGCTGACCGGCATCCGCTTCGCCGAGCCGAGCCTCAACGAGGTCTACACCCGCTATTTCGACGAGGTGCGCCGTGCGGCGTAGCGGGTCACCCTTCACCGGGGCCGCGATCGTTCTCGCCAAGGAGGCGGCGGACCAGCTGAGCGGCGTTCGGATGGTGGTCATCGAGGCGCTGGTTTTTCTCATCGCCCTGGTCTTGGCGTGGTTTTCAACCACGACGATCCGCGAATCGATTGGTCAAAGCCCGTTTCTGTTTCTGCGTCTGCTGACGATGGCGCCCGAACCGATACCGTTCTCGTTCATCGACACGGTCGGGCTCGTGGCGCCGATAATCGCGATCGCGTTGGGGTTCGATGCGGTCAACGCCGAGTTCAACCAGCGGACCTTGAGCCGGATCCTGGCGCAGCCGATCTATCGCGACGCTCTGCTGCTCGGAAAATTCCTCGCCCGTCTCCTCGCCCTGTCGATCGCTCTGCTGTCGCTGTGGCTGCTGGTTCTGGGGGTCGGCTTCCTGCGCCTCGGGCTGCCGCCGAGCGGCGAGGAACTGATCCGGATGTTGGGATTTCTGGTCGCGACCATCGCCTATGGCGGGGTGTGGCTCGCGGCCGCGTTTCTGTTCTCGATCCTGTTTCGCGCACCCGCCACCGCCGCACTGGCGGCGTTGGGCCTGTGGCTCGTCTTCTCGTTTTTCTGGTCGCTGATCATCAGGCCACTCGTGGCGACTTTGATCGCGGGACCGCCGGAAGACATCTTCGGCCCCAACCTCGCCTATATTCAAACCTCGCAGGTGCTCGATCGGATCTCGCCGAACACGCTCTACGCCGAGATTGCGCTCGCCCTGCTGCAACCCGCCACACGGACGCTCGGGCCGGTGTTCATCAGCCAGCTCCGCGGGGCATTGCTCGGCGCGCCGTTGCCGGCGACGCAGAGCTTCATCCTGGTCTGGCCGCAGCTGACCGGGCTGATCGCTGCGATGATCCTGATCTTTGCGGCTGGCTACATCGTCTTCCAGCGCCAGGAGATCCGCGCATGACCACGGTCGACCAGCAGAAGATCCGGCGGACCCGGACGGGACTGATCGCCTGCGATCCAGCGCTGGCGCAGCCGGGATATACGCTGTTCGCGCCGATGTACGGCGACGGCGCGGTGTACCTCCTCGCGATGGACGGCAGTGTGGCGCACACTTGGCATATGCCGCATCGGCCCGGGCTCTACGGCCACCTCCTCGACAATGGCCATCTCTTTTACGGCGGCAAGGTCATGGAGGACCTCGAGCGGTTCGAGGCGTGGCCCCGCTTCAAGGCCGGCGCGGTGCTCGAAGCCGACTGGAACGGACGGGCGCTGTGGGAGGTGCGGCACAAGGATCACCATCACGATGCCCGCAAGCTGAAGAACGGTAATGTCCTGCTGTTGTGCCTGCGTCCGCTCTCCGCCGAAATCGCCGCTCGCGTCCGCGGCGGGCTGCCGGGCAGCGAAGCCCATGGCGCAATCTATGCCGATTATCTGATCGAGATGACGACATCGGGCGAGGTCGTCTGGGAGTGGCGCAGCTGGGAGCATCTCGACCCTGAGGCGTTTCCGATTACGCCGCAAGACCATCGCGCCGAGTGGACCCACGGCAACACCGTGGCGGAGACCGCCGAGGGCAACATCATCGTCAGCTTTCGCAACATCTCGACGGTCGTGATGATCGACCGAGCGACGGGCAAGATCATCTGGCGGCTCGGCCCCCCGCCGCTGGCGCAACAGCACGACCCGCGCCCGCTACCCAACGGCAACATCCTGATCTTCGACAACGGCACCCACCGCGTCGACAACCCGGCGACCTTTTCGCGCGTGATTGAGGTTGATCCGCGAACGGGCGCGATTGTCTGGGAGTATGCCGACCAATCGCTCTTCGAGTTCTTCAGCCCGTACATTTCGGGCGCACAGCGGCTCACCAACGGCAACACGCTGATTTGCGAAGGCTGTCACGGCCGCATTTTCGAGGTCACACGCGAGCGTCAGGTCGTATGGGAGTATGTCAGCCCATATTTCTTTCAGGAGGCGGGGCGGGCTGGGCTCAACAACTGGGTCTTTCGCGCCTTTCGTTATACGCCGGAAGAGATCGACGCGGCCCGCCGGGCATGAAAGAAAGGGGCGGTCCAATCGGGCCGCCCCTGGTGTGGTGCGAGGGCACGTTTTCCCACCCTGATGTGACCCGCCGACCAACCGGCCACGACCCCGTTTCGACCGTGTCCACCACACAAATCGCAGCCTATTCCGCGGGCTTGGTGGTGCAAGCGTCGAAATCGTTGTCCACAGGCTTACCCCCAAGATAGCGCAGCTGTCCCCCAAACCATCCACAGCCGCGGTTTAACTTTCTCGGCTCTCGGCCCATAGTGGAGCCGTCACCGCGGCTGGAGGATCGTTCGACATGCTCCTGACACCCGGCTTTCATCATCTGCATCTGAACTCGGTCGACCCGGAAAGCGCGATCGGCTTTTACACCCGGCAGTTTCCGAGCACGGCGAAGGGGAGCTGGGGTGGCTTCCCGGCGCTCCAATCGCCCGACAATGTCCTCGTCTTGTTTACCAAG
>Ga0137358_10000453_pt1 | contig 18799 bp, 18 predicted proteins | sample Mad1_20_16metaG_FD_105551 | JGI IMG/M metagenome (GOLD analysis project Ga0137358, IMG submission 105551) | Vadose zone soil microbial communities from Angelo Coast Range Reserve, California, USA - Mad1_20_16 metaG | ecosystem: Environmental > Terrestrial > Soil > Vadose zone | place: USA... | reverse complement strand
AAGGAGACCAGAAGATGGGCACACTTTCAAGCAGGGCTATTTGAGACCTCGTTAGTTGCTTTATCAATTCCGTGGGTGAATGGTCAATCGAGCGGTGAGAATTCGGTGTTGGGTTGCAGAGAGAGGGTTGCGCAGTGATGCGGCTGTGCCGCCCATCACACTCGTCCCTTCCAAATAAATATGGTACAGTATGTGACCCAGCGGCCCTCGTTTACTACGCTCGTTGTCTTTCTCACAACTCGAATTTCCTTTCCATGCTGTAGATCGCCGTCGTCCCCAACGCCTCCAAAGGATGCTTATACTCACCTCAGCCATCGCAAAGAGCTCCCTTTTTCTATATTCTGTGAAGGTAAACGGGTTATGATGATCGGTTTCTCATAGAACACATAGAAGAGGATGACCCGACACTCCACGCAGGGTGGAACACGAGTACGAGGTGAGTAAGCACTCTCCTGAACCTGACAAGTACCCACGCAACGCGTCCTATCATAAATGTAGGTGATGTGCACGCTTGCACAGATCCCTCGAGCGTGACGAGTGCGAGTGCCTTCCCGTGCCTTTCCGTCACCTTCACCAACACCTCTGATCCCGCTTCTTCCGCTCCTGTGCAGGCGCAGGTCGGATGCTACCAGCCGCTAATGCAATCACTCGATATCCCCCTTGATCCCAAGGTGGCTTTGACGCACACTCCCTCCGACGGTAACGTGGGCAAATTTACGTGGATCCTTTTTAGTGTGCGCCCTCGTCCCCTTTTCTTCCCTTTTTTCTCACTTTTCCTTTCCCATTTCTGCCATCTGGTATCTCATCTCATCTCTCTTTCTGGCAGGCTTGGTTAGTTGGGAAGATTAGGGTATCTTCGGTACGTATCAGAACTTAGATGTTTGTTAATGATGGTGACGATGAATGAACAGGCCACAACCCTCTGACAAGTCCGTACTACAGAACATAGCGCGCTCGGCTTCCCAACGCGTCGTCTTGGTCACCAACAGATGACCACGGATACGGCACTCGGCGTGACGAAGCGTGTCATCGTCGATCGGGGTTGTTCCTTCTCCCCACTCTATTCCCTCAAGAACTGGTTGACTATATTATGCGGGGGATTCGTCGCCCCGCTTGAGGATCTCCCAACGATCGCGTCGGGATGCCATTCCGTGCGTCATCGCGAGCGACTCTTCAACCACGGCACTTATCATAGCACTATCTCACGTTTTTGTGCGCAGGCTACATGATCACCCAGGCACCGAAAATCGGTCTCTTCTTCCTCCAAGTTCTGGGCATGAAGGCACGCCTTCCATATCGATCTCGAGTCCTTCTATCATAGTCCTGGGGTGACAAGTGTAAGGTACGCTTCGGATCCACGCTCGGATCGGAGCGGAACAGCTGTATCGGGGCGTCCGTCAACCACGCGTTCAACTTTCATTTTTCATCCATCGCCCCCCTCTTGACCACCATCCGCGAGGACAGGAGAAGGATAACCCGCTACAAGACGTCGAGCTGTTTTCACCACCACGCAGGAATTGTCAAGACGAAGTCGGGGACAATGAGACCGGCAGGCTGGACTCTGAAATCCTGCCTCTCCAGGCCGTTGGCCAGGTCGTGCTCACTGTCACGGATATTGTTAACTAGACGCACCTATGGGACGTCAACGAGACGGCGATGAGGACGGCAGTGACCATCCACCATCAGTTGCTGCGTCGCCACGTTCGTATCTGGTGGCCACGAGGTCAAAACGGAAGGCGATGCGCTTATGGTTACATTCACGGCGGTATCCGCAACCGTGTTGTGGTGTAGCAGCATACAAATGCTCCTGCTCGACGAGCCGTGGCCAAAAGAAATTCTCTATCTGCACATAACGACGTTAAGGACGCAAGCACTTGAATACGTGGGGGATACACGCCCAGATAATCCCACCGAGCAAGTAGTCGGTCCCACGTAGTCTGTTCCTGCGTGCGAGAAAAGTATAATGTTTTTTGTGGGCTGATGACGATAAGGAAGAGACTGCCTAGATAAACGATCTGGGCGCGGCAGAATGGTTAGCGACCATCAACAAGTTGCGCCAGCATCTGCAACATCTCTCGAGTCTTGACGCGGACGGGAGGCCTCAAAAAAGATGGCTTGCTCGAGCGTCACGAGCCATGTTATTTGTACGAATGTGTTACATAAAGACCAACTTGAAAGGCCCAATGCATTTATTAGTGGCGATTCCCTAAATCATTAAATCATTAAACACCTCCGATCGGCCCCGGTTAAGACTCAGAGGATGAGAGTGCGAGTCGGACTTGTTGGCTGCTGAATCTGTTCTAGAGTTAACGTTAACACACTCATTGTTCAGGCCTTTCGAAAAGACTGGTGAAGCCCTGGAGGTGCGGCGGGGCTTGAAGCGAAGTTTACGGCCAAGGCGATGCTCACCCGACACGACACCCCCTCATTATATGCCAGGATGGCTTGTTGCGTATAGTACAGTGATTTCAAACTGTCACCAAACAAGGGTCGATTTTTGCTCACCAAGGCAAACATAGACTACTGGTACTTGCAGAGAACACGCCCTTTGCGCCATAATCTGACAAAAGTCCCACAATATCATCATACCCCCTCACCGACGCGATCTGGAATGGGGTTCTGCCTTTCTTGTCCTCCGCATCCACATTTGCACCATGCTCGAGGAGCACGCGCACGACCTCGACATTCCCGAATTTCGCCGCTGCGAGCAACACGGTCGAGAGGTCCTTGGTCCGCATGTTCACGTCTGCACAGTGCATGAGCAGCACAAGTATCAGTCCGACATTTCCATATTCTGCCGCTCCGTGAAATGGGGTTCTCCCTTTCTCGTCCTCCGCACCGAAATCCGCGCCATGCTCGAGCAGCATGCGTACGATTTTGACCTTTCCAACCGCCGTCGCCACGTGCAATGGGGTCGAGAGGTCTTTGGCCCGCGCGTTTATATCTGCACCCTGCTCGAGCAGCATGCGTACAACTTCGACGCACTCTACGTGCCACGGGGTCGGGCGGTAGTTGGCCCACGCGTTTATGTCTGCGTCGTGCTCGTAACGGTGTGGTTGTGTGACACACCCTGCCGCTTCGTGCAATGGGGTTCTCCCTTTCTCGTCCTCCGCACCAATATTCATGCCATGTTCGAGCAGCACGCGTACGACCTCTGTGTTTCCATTCGCCGCCGCTATGTGCAACGGGGTCGTGCTGCGATACTGAGCGCTTACGTCGGCGCCATGCTCGAGCAGCAAGCGTACGAGTCCGACACTCCCTTCTTTGGTCGCTCCGGCGTGTAATGGGGTTCTCCCTTCCTTGTCCTCCACACCCACTTTCGCGCCATGCTCGAGCAGGGCGCGTACGACCTCGACCCTTCCATTTCCGGCCGCTATGTGCAATGGAGTTGAGTTGTCACCGGACGGTGCGTTTACGTTTGCACCATGCTCGAGCAGCATGCGTACGAGTTCGTTACTCGAATTTTTTGACGCTTCGTGTAATGGGGTCCTCTTCCCCTCGTCCTCCGCAGCCACATTCGCGCCATGCTCGAGCAGCACACGAAGGACCTCGACGTTTCCATTTCTTGCCATTATGTGCAACGGGGTCGAGCTATCTTTGGTCCGCGCGTTTACGTCCGCATCATACTCGAGCAGCATGCGCACGAGCTCGACACTCCCATAATTTGTCGCCTCGTGCAACGGGGTTCTCCCTTCCTTGTCCTCCGCACTCACATTCGCGTCATGCTCAAGCAGCACGCGTACAGTTTCGACGCCTCCATTTTCTGCCGCAACGTGCAACGGGGTCGAGCCACTCTCGGTTGACCGCGCGTTTATCTCTGCGCCATGTTCAAGCAATATTCGGGCGACGTCGGGTGACGATTGGACTATATTGTGAATTTTTGCATGGCGAGAACCATCCCACGCGGCGTTGAGTAACGGAGTCCAGCCGTCCTCGTTCTTGGCGTTGACATCTGCTTCATAGGCAAGTAACTCCTGAACCATCTCGAGATCTCCATACCAAGCTGCAGAAAGGAGTGGGGTATACCCATAATCGGAATGAACATCCAGGTGTGCACCATTGTGATGGAGAAACCTTGCTGTCTGAAAATGCCTTCCCGCCAATGCTGCGATCAACGGTGTCACATAGTAGCCACCGTTGATGTTCAGGTGTTGCGGATTCTTGACAACCAGATGTTCTACAAGATTTTGGAACCCACATAACGCAGCGTAATAGAGGGGAGAAGCGTTGGATGACGGGATAGCCAACCAAAAAAGGGATGATGAAGTCGTACGTGGACTGATGTCTATGTTGTATAATTCGAGCCAAGCTGCAAAATACGGCTCTTCCAGATCAAAGAGATATTCCATCGCCTTTCGTAGGAATGATGACACGCTCTTGAATTGCGCATGCGTGGCCCAATATTCAGCAGCATATCCAGCCAGGGGAAGGCTCTTCCCAGCGCTGTTCTCTTCGACATGAATGTCTGGCTGGAGCAAAACGCCCATGCAAGCTTGCGCCAGTATCGTATGCGCAGGCTCGAGATCGATATGATAACGAGAGACATCTTTACTTGAATCGGCGAGTCGTGTCGAGGTCAGGAATTCTTTGACCGAAAAATGAGAGAACTGCACGACTCGAGGATCGTCCGTCTCGACAATGGAGATTAAACTGGAGCACGATGTCAAAAGTGCTTGTTCTTCATCCTCCCATCGCCAATTTGGATTCAACCTGGGGATTCCTTCGGCATCATCGAAGTCAACGGCGAGGACTTCTGCCAGCTCCTCCACTTCAAGAGGCCGAATAGCTACAGCGAGACACTGCAATAAACGACGCGCGTGATCTCGGTTAGGCTTCTTGATTTCCTTCAGTACACGCTCGTACGTCTCGTCCAAAGTCTCTGGTAATTCGTCCAGGGTATGACGGACACTTGGCGGAAGACAATGTCGGAGGCATTCCAACTGACAGAACACCCACCGGAACCTGTTCTAAAGTTTCAACAAGCTCACAAGTGTAAATTAACTCAACTCACATGCCATCGGCTCTTTCAGAGAGTGTCTTGATCACGAGCTCCTTGTCCTCCTTCCTCCATCTCTTCATGATTCGTTGCGAATCCGAGTAAACGACAGACCGAACATAGTCTTCAATATCTTGCTTTTGTCCACTTTGGTCATGAAGCGATACTCGGCGAGAGGTCAAAGGTTGAAGGACATCTCGTATGTCGAACTCTGGTCGACTCGTAACACATATATGAAGGTTTAGAAGGGAGAGTTCGACAAGCTCTTTCAGAAGCTGAAGTACCATTTCACGGGGCGATGAAATCCCAGACGTGTTTGGGGACTCATCGAGCGCATCAATGATGAGGTAGGTTGAACGTTGATCAGGGAGTGTGAGCATCGTTTTCAGGCATTCTGCCAAACTACCATCACTTGGCTGGCTCTTGCCATTGTCATGAATCGAATAAAGATCCCATAGAGTGTCGCAACAAGGACCTGAGCGAGAAGAAAGTTGGGCGAGAAGAGAAGAGACTATGTGGCGCAAGCCTTGTTTGTTGGCGTCCCGAAAGTCGAAGTAAAAATAGGCCATGGACGCATTTCCCGCCTTGCACATTGCTTCAATATCTTGGATCACTGTGGAACTGACAGGAGATATCAATCACCTCGGACAGGAACTATTTATAATCTACGAATCAGATAACACTTTTTCCCGAGCCAGCTACAAGACAAAATGGCATCAGACGGAGTCAAGCTGGAAAGAGGACGGGACAAACGTTTTCCGTGGATCCAGAGGAGCGACCCTGTTGACTTCCACTCCTGATAGATGCTCCCTTGAAAAAACCACGTTGCAGTTTTCTTGTGATGAGTAGCACATGCGATATTGTGGTTCGTCGAGGGGTCCGGTGGGGAGAGCCATTTGTGGATGTTCTCCCGCAGTTGGTTCCCTGAGAGAATAGGTAAGGCTTCATGATCAGCACGGATAAGATTAGATGACAAACGTTTGACTTGATCTACGTCGTTGGCCATTTGTTTTACGGATACCTTTGTTTGCTTTCCATCTGAGCAGTTTGACGTTATGTATGACTTCAGGGATTGACTGAACATATTTTACGTACAAGCGATGATTTGCATGACGTTGTTGTCGACCACTTTCACTCTATCGTCAACGGTGACAACCCTTTCGTTGATGCTGGCCACTTGGTCGTCGACAGATGCCACTTTGTCATTGACACCAGCCACTTGATTTTCGATGCCAGCCACCTTATTATCGATGGCTTCCACCGTATCCGCAACTCCCTTAACTCTCTCGTCAACAGTATGCGTCGCCTTCAGATTTTGCGCAGCCGCCATTCGAGCTTCTTCTTGCGTCAGCTTGTCCAGTCTCTTCAGCGCATCCTCCATCTCCGTCATGCCAACCAGCTTCTTCATATATTTTTCTGACCTTCCTTCAGTCAACAACGTCATATTTCCACAAGAGATACGTACTCAGTCGGCCTTGCTTGATTTCCTTTGTCGCAACCCCAAGAATAGAAAGAACCTCGACCATAATCTGAATGACCATATCCATCATCTCCGTGGTCGGCGGCACTTGTGTGTAGGTCTCGAGACGTCGGAAAAACATCTCAATGCGCTCGAAGATGTCGATAAGATTCTCTTGGTTTGCACGAGCATCCTTAGCTGCCTGGGGGATGTAAGCGATACAATGACCCAAATTCATCGAAGAGTAGAAGGATACACACTGAAAGAAGGACGCCGACCCCAACAAATATTACCTTTGCTGGCGAGAACACCTGACAGATGAATATAAGAACGCAGATCTCAGACGAGATCATGTCCTGAGGCGTACCAAACCAACACCCTCTTTAAGAGTCCCAGAGTGTGTGTAGAGGACATTCACGGTCGGGTCAAGCCATCGCGTCCATCGTTCATCATTTCTTCGGGACTGATCTAGCCCCTGGAGTTGCTGCAGGAGGACGGCGAGAATGGCACTGGAACAATTGCAAGATTGAAGCTCGTTAACGAGGGGATGTGCGAGTAGGTCATTCTTTGTGCGCTTCTTGTATGCGTCCAGGGCGTTGTTGATGATCAGTTGGAAATTGGAGGCTTGGTTGCTAGTTGAGGAGGAAGCCGTAGGGTTTGCGTGGGACATGGAGGGGAAAGCCAGTTGTCGAGTTGTTCGTATAAGAGAGGACGATTGGGGGTCGTCACGGTAAGCACAACCTGCCAGTGAGTACGTTCAGTTCGAACCATGATAGGCGCACGCAAATTAAACAGAGACAGACGGTCTCACTGGAAGCCAATATATCGTTCTCGATTCTTCAATGGCGGAGAATGCTGTTGCTGAGCCTGAGTTAGTCGTCGGTCGATGATGCGATGACAAGCCGTAACTCAGCCGTTGCCATCAGAAAAAGTGCAATGAAAATATCAGGTTTGATCGCGTGCGTCATGGCCATCATGGCCATCATATCCGACTCTGTATGGTCAAGCTCAATCAAGGTCGGAATTTCTCGTGGATGTCCATCATTCTGGGTCGAGAATCCTGAGTCGGATCAGCGTTTGTGGATCCAAATGGACTGACCATCAAGTCCATTTCTATTGATCGTACTTGATCATATTCATCATGCTGGCAGGACACGGTCACTCACCATTGCAACCTTCACCGGGTCCTTTGGATCCCAATAACGGACCGATAGCTTCAAGAATGAAACCAACACTCGTTGTCTTGTCCTCATTCCAGAATTGGAACGCGAACTCCTGTGGCAGTTGGATTGAAGAAGAGAAGCTTGCAAAGTAAAGAGGGAAGATCTATTGTCTCGTGAAAGTAACTCTCGGCTGATTCAATTAGGGGATTGTGGATGGCAGAGAAAAGATTTCACCTGATTGGAAGTGTTAAACCAGAGGAGGGTATCAACACATTTGAGAGCGTCCGTAACAACCGATTGGCCTTCAAGCTTCAAGCTTCAAGTCAACCTTCTCGCGTGATGACCGAAAAGAGCTTCTTAAAGATGCCGTTGGCCAACGTGTGAACCTTTTGGCCGATTTTGTCTTATATCCTCGTGCCAGTGGCTCATATTTTCAAAGTCACCTTCTCTCCCGAGCCCTTAGAGATCACATTTACCCCATCAGACGTTTTCACTACTTGGTGAGTGTCTAACCATTTCTTTCACGACGAACCGCTCATGTCAGTCATGTGGTACTAGCTTGCTAGGCCGTCGTAACGCTGCAGCTACGACAACAGCGCATTTCCGTGCAAGCGACATGGGTCCGAGTCTCCGCCTTTGCTTCCGAGATTCCCTTGGAAGTCGAGTCCCCACAGGCCAAATGTAGCCGGACAAGTTGGGCTCTAGTGCTCCACCGCACTTCAATAGCTCACATGTAACTGGTTCTCGGGGCGCTGCCTGCGATTGACTCGGCCAACAACTAGTTCCGATGAATTTGCGTTCCGGAGATTAGGACGTCCCACCCTGCCAGACTCCAATATGGACCTCTTCGACTCGGACATATGGTGTGAACATTGGACTAAACATGAATGGCTTAGGTGCGAGATATGCACTGACCCCAGGCCCGCAGAGCGTGGATTGAAGGACGGTTCTCCCCGCACGGCCTCAGACTGTTATGCCCGCTTCGTGATGTATCCAAGCTGTGGGACCTGGCGTCAGACAAGAAATAAACCTATTCTCTATGCACTATCTATAGTTATGTACGGGTCAGACTGGATTGCCACTCCAACCGTCTTGTCCTGAATATTGTATGACGCGTTTCTATGGCGCTCTACCGAGGATCGTAGAACCTCTCAAGTTGCAAGTAGGTGAAGGGGAGAGGTACAACTCGAGCACGGGTCGCCCATAGCTGCGTCCACTGGCAGGGCGCTTTGAAACACGCTGCCCCCGAACGAGAACTAGAAGGCACCGGGGAAGGGACTGTAGGTTGGACCTCATCATCATTCGTAGACGCAGGTCGGTAGGCCTCCTATCGTTAGGAAGCAGCCCTGTAATTGTAAATCAATATTTGTACCTTTAGTGGTGACGTCATCAATCAGATATTCTAGCACTTAAACCACCCCGGAAGGAGACCCAGTTTCTTTCGTTCGCAATCTTTCGTTCGCAACAGCCATGCCAGTCGAGCTCAAGGGAAGTTGTCATTGTGGTGCTGTTGCTTTCACAGTCCAGTCGAGCACGCCGGTGCCGTACCAGCTCTGTATGTGCTCAATCTGCCGCAAGGTGGGCGGTACAAGTGGATCGATCAACCTAGGAGCGCATGCGGAAACGCTTCAAATCACAAAGGGAAAAGGAGACATCTCGTATGAACGACTTTCTCCTTAATTTTCGGCAACGGCTAACTCCATGTGTTGGGGAGGACTCGGACAGGGTATACAAAGCTGTGTTGAACCGTGACACGCCGCAGGAAATCCAGACGACTTCGGAGAGGCACTTTTGCTCGAAGTGCTCGGCGATGCTCTGGCTATGGGATGAGACCTGGTAAGGCGGGCGCACCCCAACTTCCCACACATCCTTCCTTTGATGAAGCCACAACTATTTGTACAGGCCTCACCTTCTGCATCCGTTTGCATCTGCGATCGACGAGCCACAGCTCGAGGTTCCAGAAGAGATGGTACGTGTGTCATTTCGAGCTTGCTAGTGGTTTCTCATGTGTGAACGGGGATCCATCCGTGCATGTGTAGACGGTGCTCATGACGGACTCTGCTCCGGCGTATGTGCGTCTGCCAGAAGGAAAGAAAAAGATTTTCGAGGAGTATCCAGAGCTATCGCTGGAGGAATGGCACAGGGAACACAATGAATATGTTGAGTAGGGAACGTAGGGATCTCTCGAGTCCCCATACAATTTGGACGTTCACTTGTGCTCGCAGTGGCCCGATACATTCGCCCTCGTATGAGTCGGGCTCATACGGGGGCGAATGTATTGGGCCGCAATAGGGGACTTGAGGAATTGGATTCATATCCCTTCATCCCGGCACGACTAGTACTGCATTCGACACCGATTTGTCACTCCGTGCACTCTACGCTACGTCAGAGAATCTTTCGGTCTGCGCTCAGTAAATACAATGTTTCCTTTCTATCACGAATGTAAAGTGTGCCTCATGATATGGAGGCCCATATTGGGTTGTATGATATTGTTCGTCTATCACCCCAGAGAGCTGTCCGACAGGAACATGGCTCTGCTTGGTTTTAATGCCAATGTGAAATACGAAGAATTTTACTGGGGGACTCGGATCTTTTGTTTCTTGCGATCGCGGCTAATAGTCACGAGCCAAGGGAAGTTTGGGAGAGTACTGCACAATGCTTTAAAACACGGAACGAATAAATTCACGATCGCTTTGATCTAGTAGTTGGAGAATTGTTATTGTAATGCGTGCTGCCGATTGGTGAATCAATTCGGCGCTTGTTAGCGTAGCAACCTCTATAAGCACATCCAAACGAAAAAGGGCTACAAAAATTATTCTAAAAATAACATCACCCGTGTAGGAGCACGGAGCACTAGTCCTCTTCGTCCCCTGAGATTATCGTCCGTGCCGTTTAATGCCTTTATGGAAAGACAGATCAATCAGAACTTCCAATTTGGACCTACTTCCATCGCCCAGGGGACTGTCACGGCAAGAAGAAAAGCAGTCAGGCCGGCCCCATAAAGGGTCGAACGCAAACCAAAAACAAGCTGTCCACTTACATTTGTTCAACAGCGTCTTTGAAAAGATCTTCTCGATCGGCACATCGTACTTCTTGCACCAAGCAGCGGTGATCCTACGTTACGTGGAGTGCCGATCCCCAGGAAACAAAGAAAAGAAGATTGGATCGAATCAGAACGAGCAAAACAGGCAATGCGCGACGAGATCACACACCGAGGATCGAGATAGTTGATCTTACTCGTGCCCAGCGCGACTTCCTTCCCCGCCTCCCGATCGACCATCTGCAATTTGAACGCTTTTATCTTGTCTTCGAGTCGGTCGATCGCCTCGACGAGCTTCTCCGGGGCCTTGTCGCGCTTAAGTGTCGCCTTGCCCGTTCCGCGCTCCTTCTCCAGCCGCGAAAATTCATCCTCGATCGCGCTCAGCCGCGAGCTAAGCACCTCCTCGTCCTGGGCAGACCTGCCCTCCTCCGTCAACTTCTCGTTCTCCTTGGCAAACTTCTTCTCTGCGCGCTCGATCTCGCGCGCCTTGCATCCTTCTTCGTGCTCCGCCATAGCGTCTTCATCCAGATCAGATTCGTCCTCCGCATATTTCTTTTGTTTCTTGAACTTGGAGTCTGCGGCGAGCAGCGCGTGGCGTAGTTTCATGCGATCGTACTTGAACCCACGGAGCTGTAACCAGTCGAGTTATAAAAGAGCTCATTTGTACAAGGGTGGTTGTCTCATACCCTCTCCTTCATTTTCGCCATGGATTGATCATGCGTCTTCGGCGCCGCACGCTGATGGTTACACAGAATAGCCACCATGCGATTCGCGTGATTATAGTGGTTCAGCTTTTCCTGCAGCGTACCACTTTCTGGCGTTCCTTCATCTAACTGGTTCTGAAACGTGATCGAGGCGTTGTAAGTACGGAAAACTTTTGCGCTGAGACCCTTCATATACGACTGCAAATGTTTGTTCAGATAGCCGGGCTAAGTAAACCGAAAGATAGTAACAGGATAAGTGTCGACAACGCGAAGGCCGGCTAGAACACTGACGTTTACGCGATCAAACAACCCGTCCGAGTCTTGTTTATCGCGCTTGAAGATCTTGATATTCTTAAACACTTGCTCGTCTACCGTGACTTTATTGTAGTACCGGATCGAGTCCTTGCCGAGGAAATCAAAGATGACATAATTGGGCGGCTCAAGTGTGACGTGCTCGCAGCGCAATGAACAACAGCCAACGGTATCTGCTTCGTCTTCACCTTTCTCGTTCCCAGCACGAAGAGCCAACACATCAATGAAATACATAGCCGTCGCGCGCATTCGCAGCTGAGTGGTCTTGTTTCTCAGATCTGCTTGATAGTCCGCGCGGATGCCCTCAACGTGTTTCTGAAGGGCTCTCAGCGGCGAGCAAAGAGGAACAGAGGAGACTGACCTTAAGCTCACGGGACTTTTCGAACTTGGACATATCACTCTGGCCCTTAAGCGAACTCCCGGCTGCCAAGAAGACATACTTATGGTTACTATTGATGTTCTCGGTCCACGTCGCAAGCCAAGTAACCGTGTTATCATGAATGATCTCCTTCCACTTTCCAGGGGTATTGGGAACTGGAATAGGTGCATCCGCTCCTATGTTAATTGTGATGTCCTCAGGATAGACACGCAACTAAGGCAGGTCAGCAAAGCAAGTTAGCAACGAATGGGCGAATAAGGGACCAACTTTGAGTGCACCCTTCTTAGGGTGTTCACCGCGTCCTCTGAATAGGCCTGGCGGTTCGACCCTGAAGTTGCCGACCTTCTCCTTACGGCCGTCAAGCGTGCAAGTCACATATTTCGCTTCCATCTCGTCTTTCTGTTTCTTCAATTCCTTCTTCTCTGCGGAACTGAGAGCCTTTTTCTTGGCCTTCTCTTCTTCGAAGTACTCGAACATGGGACGAAAATCACAGCGTTCGAACTCTTTAATTATCATTCCATCACGCTAGAACACGAATTAGCGGGGAGGGTCAATAATATGTGATAAAACATACTGGAGGGTGCTTCTTGAGTACTTTCGACCAGTCATCGAAGAAGTTCTTGTTGAACGTCGCATCCTTCGCATGGTCCGTCTCCAGCATCGCGCTATAGAACCCAGCGACCTCTTCTGATTCCGGGGAAAGGTCGACGGGTTTGTCTATAGGATACGTTGAGTGCCTAAACCAAATGAGTGAATTAATCTGCTAACTGTTGTACTTCATCTTGACGTGACGAGGCAACGGCTGATATGGGGGAGGAAAGATAACGCCGTTGTGTTCAAGGGTCGTCCATTTCTGAGTACCATCGCCAACGACAGTCTGATCCGGGTCTTGTTCCCACCATTTGTAGGCGTCCTCCATTTCCTCCTCCTTCTCCTTTTGCTTTCCCTTGCCCTTCTTGGAGCCGTTCTCGCCTGCATCGTCTTCGGAAGACTTCTTCAGACTGCTTTCCTCAGGCTCCTCTTTCTTGGCTTTGCCCTTCTTCTTAGCCAAGGGCTTCGCGGTCTCCGTTTCTGAACCGGATTCCTTCTTCACTTTTCTTGGTGCAGCCTTCTTGACCAATTGGCCGTTGGCTTCACTATCCGCAGCAGCCACTTTCCGCTTCTTTTTAGGTTGGGAGGTTTTCTTTTTCGGAGCGGGCTCGTCATCCTCGGAATGAAGACCCTCTTCTGATTGTCCGACTTTAGCTTTGCGCTTCTGCGTACCCTTTGGTTTGGTGCGCCCCTTGCTAGAAGACGCGACGCGGTTATTCAATGGCGTGTCATCCGAATCGCTGTCTTCTGGCTTGATTTTTCCATTGGTATTAACTGCAGGAGTAGAGGACGTTGCAACACTTTTACGTGCGCCGGGCGCTGCAGATGCCAGTGTGCGGCGATGCTTTGGTGGTGAGGATGTGAGCGCGAGAGGCTGATCTTCGTCATCACTGGATTCAGACACGGGGGCAGGATGGCGTTTTCGCTTGGGGGGAATAGGAGCATTGGTCGAGCGCGTGACCTGGGACTGTCGAGACAATAACGAGTGTCAGTGAGCATACAATCAGCCCGTGCATGTTTCAGGTGGAATACCCACGAGAGGCACGTCATCGTCGTCAACATCGCTCATGGGCGTGTCACCGTCGGCATCAAGGACGCGCCCTTTGCCGTTTCCGATACCATTGGTAGCGACGTGGCCATTCGTCGTGATACCATTAGAGGACTGTGACGCAAGGGGCATGTCGTCGTCGTCGTCAGAGAACATTGATTGCTCGCTATCTAGGACGGCCATGAGGGTCGAGGGGGATTGCAAAGAGGCGAGGACAAGATGGGAGTTGGAAAATAAGAGCGCAACGTAGTGTTTAGCGTTGTTCGGGTGGTTAAGGTGATTTGGCACCTGCCCTACACTCGGCAATTCCCGTGGCAGTCCGATCCTTCCCACCAAGCGACCACTCTCTCCCATACAAGTCTCTCTGTCAGGCAAAGGTTAGGAGCTAGCCCCAACTTCCCTTTCTAATCATATTAAACCACCCGCAGTCATTCCATGTCAAAATTCCCGTCTTTATTCGATCCATGGACCAAGCGTGATGCCTGGCGGAGACACCCAGTGTTCTCCAACCGCGCAATGTTCTCCAACCTCTTCCCCGGCTTTGGCATTGCAGTCGTCGCATTCACTGTATATGTCCTCGCGGAGAACGTCCTCGGAAAAGGGAACCATCAGGCTGTCGAGGATAAACACCATTAGGTTTACTTCCTACCGGTGCGACAAACACCCCGGACTTTCTCCGTAAGGGTGCGCTGACCTATGATAGGCCAACAAGATATTCTACTTTTTGTTTTTATAGAACCACCAATCCAAGTTGCACCTCTTGGCAGCGAGAATGTTTAGCTTAAGAGAGCTTTGCATTGCTATGTATCACCTGATTGCAACCCGCTCGCCCCTGCAATATATTTCCAGACAGCGCCCGCGCAAAGGACATTTTGCCACACTTCTCGTCAACTCGCTGATGCACTCAGATATTTTTGTTTTGTCCCTCCCCCTCAATTAGATGTCTCATCGCCATTAACTCTTACGATTGCCGAAATATACACACACTAAAACACTGATACATTCGTCTATCCGTCAGCTGCTTCTCATGGTTGTGACAAGGAGGAATGCCACTTCAACCAGGTTCTAATAATAATGCCTACACGGGGAGATTACTCGGAGAAAGTGGATATCACGTAAGAACATTTGGCAGAGGTCAAGGATACTGTGAATGCAAGGGTAGGCATAGTGGCAGGGAGTCGTGAAGCCAATGCAGAAAGCAGTAAAGGGCTGTCATACTTCGAGACCAATGAAAATTGAGTTGTGTCGCTCCAGAGCCGTCGGTACACGGAACCCCGGCACAATGCTTTGCGCACTTGCACAGCCTTCAAGCCGACGGTCGGATGGGATACCCAGCGGAGGCAGAGCCGTTAGTGGCGAAGATGGTGAAATCTTCTCCTTACACGAACAACCAGGAAGGCAATGATGAAGGTGCTCTCCGGTGTTGCTGCCCATTTCGGATGGTGCACTACAGATGTCCATAAACCACAGTTTAGTCGAATACAGGCAAGCCACGATGGGGAAAGGCGAGGGTGAGCCAGCGATGTCTCGGTACCAGACATCCTTGTCCACGGTTGCTGCCGTTAGGATGGACAGTATCACGATAAGCGATGAGTATGAGGACACTGGGCTCATTTTGTAAACGTTCTAGTCGTGTTGGACGTTCAACACTTACTGAGCCCAGTGAGGGACCAGCAGCATATTTCGACTAGCAGAAAGGGCATGCGCGCGCTTGTTCTTTTGACGTCACCTTCGACTCCAAGGCTGTATAGGCTTAGGACTTGAGAGTAAATCGGCACATTCTCGGTTAGAACCAGCGCACCCAGACAGACACGATAGACCTACTCATGTTGAATAATACGAAACAGGTTGTCCAGATACACTCGACAGCAACAGAGGTGATGGCAGCGGTAGACGGGAAAAGCCGCTTAGCAAAGATGCTGATCGAGTTCAAGTTCCAATATGAACAGTGAGAGACGTCGGCAGCAGAGCGATACGCACGCGGCAATGGATACAGTAAGACAGAGCCCCGGAACTACGATGAGGACAGAGAGATCGGACTTTGTTTCGTAGTAATCAAAGAGCGACAGCGATACTGTGATGCAGGCAAGTGATGCAACCGCCACGGCAACTAAACAGATGCAGGTGGCGCGGACGGGTGAGCCAAGGGGCATCTTTGTTTTCTGACATCGAAGGCGCCGAGGACGTACCCAACCAGCACTTGCGAAAGGTTCTGAATCGAAACATGCGCGCAGCACGGTCTTAGTACGGTGTACGCCGTCGCCGAAAGGAGAATGAGCTGCGATTTCCGCTGACCCTTAACGAAGTGAACGTAGCAAAGTTTCGATCTTAGCCTTGGGCGAGATGGAAATGCGAAGGGGCGACATTTAAATTTAGCCAGTTTAGAGAGCGCAATGCGTATGGAGATGGTGAGAAACGCTGGCAGTTGTCCCCTAGGCGCGTGGAAGACGACACCCACAGCATTCTCCACTCGAAAAGCAAATGAATAATAAGGTTAAGGTTTACACCGTAGGCGCGTGACATCATCGGACGCGTCTTGGGCGACACGTGATGAGTCCCGTTGACTGTTCCGACGGCCATGAACACTCACACTTATCCATTGAGATACCGCAGAAAGTCTTCTCCACCGCCCTCTCCCCGAATGTTGTCCCCAATCACTCCCTTCTCGCCCGCCTTCATCTCCCCGCCCCCCAAATGGCTCGACAGCGATGATGACCTTGATCACGAGCCCGCTCTCACTAGCGATGACGCCCTTACCGTCTTCTCCTCTAGCTGTTCTCGCGCGCCCTCCCTAGCTCCTCTAGATGCAGAAGATCCCCACGTTGATATTGTCTCTTCCCCTGTCCGAGAAACTTTCTTCCGTGCTCCATCCTCTCGCGCCCCTCTTCCAACGTACAACAAGTCTTACTCCCCAGACACGAAGTCCTCTGCAACGCGCGAAGACGTTGCTGCCGCCCTCCTTGCCCTCCGTGCCCAACCACGTCTTGGCCCCTCTCGACCGGTGCGACCGGTGTCTCAGCGACCTCCACCCCTAACTGAGGTTGCGCAATCCCCTCCTCCTGCTCGACGCCAGCGGGTTGTTACCCCATCTCTTTGGAACCTTGTTTTACCGCGCACACCGTCCCCACCCCCACGGCCATCTCTCCCACTTACTACTCCCTCTCCCGTTATCGATCGTCGCCGCGGTCACGCGACCACCTCGGCGCAGAGAACCCCTTCTCGGCACGCCACCCCGGCTTCTCCATTGCCTCCATCCTCTCCATTCGCTGAGGGAGCCGACTGCGATGCCTCGCAGCCAATGACATTTTATTCCGCGCCCTGTTCTAAACCTAAATCGGACCCTCTCCAGGTACGCACTTGTCATTTTCTTTATCTTTCTCCTTCCTATCTGACGTGATTTTTCTTCCCGTTTGACATTCGTCCCCACTTGGCGGCCCCACCTGACTTTTGTGTTGCAATTTTCGCCCGCAGGCGCGCACTCCCTCGGACGAACTCGAAGCCGGCAAATGCTCATCTGTGTGGTCACGTGATGAGGAGCCGAAAGAAGGATGTGATCATTCGCTGTTAATTATGCATGAGGTACTTCGAGCACCACAATCACCTGAAGTGAGTTCGTTTCCTTATCACTGTCGTTCCTTATCAAGGCTGGTTTGATGTGACTTCGCTACAGATTTCACTTATTACGGCAACGGCGCCAAATGAACGGCATCACGCACGTAAGTGCGATCCAAGCGCTCCATCCCTACCTCTCCTCGATGCAAAGTCCTCCGCCGCCTTATCACCAAAAGTAGCAGATGAGTGTGAGGTGCGTACGCTGTCCGTCCTGTGAATTCCCCACCTTTCGATCTCACATACATGCCGTCTCAAGATTCTGTTGACCACATCAGATGATCCAAATGGAGCGTCGCTGCTCCACGGATCCCGTTCCGAAAGTGTGGCCTCCGCCGCTCCGTCGCCGTCAGCGCCAACACAATCGTCGGCGTTTCCAGAGAGTCCATCCTACAACGTTGTGGACCAAGATCTGCCCGTAATCCCATCGTACTCTCGAGCCGCTTCGTCTACATTGACCGCGCTCGACGATGAGCAAAGTAGTGCACCATCCAGCCCTCCGTGCGACGGCTTCCCCGCCTCATCACCACTCAGCTCTCCACCCTCCTCCCCATCTCCCGATCAGCGGCGAGAAGTCGAAGCCGGAGCCCCGTCATCATCATCGTCACCATCCCCTTTGACGGGCGCGAGCACTAAGCACCACGCAACTACTCCCCTTGTTGAATCCGATCTGGATGTGGCGTCCATTTCCCCATCTGTCCCGTCTGAGCGTGCGCGTGCTGGAACAAAGCGGCATCGTGAGGACATGGACTCAGATGACGGGAGGTCCTGGCGTAACCGCAAAAAGCCATCTCTGGCATCCGCACCTGCTCAACAACCATCCACTCTTGCACTAACCCCTCCACCCATCCCAGCGTCTCCACCGCGTGCGTCTTCCTCCTTATCAACTACCGATCGGAAACCCAACGACGCAGACGCGAACGAGTCAAAAAACCTGGACGAGAACCACGATAGCAATGACGACGATGAGAAGGAGAACCAATCGTGTCCACACCCAGCGCTCCTGGGGACCCTCATCGAAGCCCTCGCCCTCTCACGCGCATCATCCCTCCCACTATCAACACTGACGCGCACGAACCCCGCCCTCGCAGAATACCCACATGCAGCGCTAACATTAACGCTCGCCTGGGCCGTCCGCTCTCGCATCCTGGGCTGCGTCCGCTCGTCCGGCGAGGCACTCCCTCCGTCCTACTTTTACGACCCCGCTGCGGACCCAGATCGCGAGCGTGGAGACCTCCTGCGTTGCTTGATGCCTCGTGCTGGCAAGCGCCGAGAAACGATGAAGTATAAGCAGTATTATTGGGCACCTGTCGTCGTTGGTCGGGGACGCACAAGGACTTGGGATGTTGACTGGGAAGAATAAGCTAATGTGTCTGCACGTGTTCGGACGCTTTTCTAAGTTATTGCCGTTATTTTCGTTTCCTGTAATCAAAGTTTTGTATCCAGTCATTATTACTAACAGTAGTGTTTTGTATGCAATGCCAAAATTCGAATTCTT
>Ga0137358_10000448_pt1 | contig 18865 bp, 13 predicted proteins | sample Mad1_20_16metaG_FD_105551 | JGI IMG/M metagenome (GOLD analysis project Ga0137358, IMG submission 105551) | Vadose zone soil microbial communities from Angelo Coast Range Reserve, California, USA - Mad1_20_16 metaG | ecosystem: Environmental > Terrestrial > Soil > Vadose zone | place: USA... | reverse complement strand
TGGGTCTGCTGGCGGCGGACCTCGACACCATGGCCGAGCGGCTGCGGCTGCAGCTCGAGGCGAAACAGCAGCTGCTGCGCGACGTCTCCCACGAGCTGCGCTCGCCGCTGGCGCGGCTGCAACTCGCCCTCTCGCTCGCCCGCCGCGAGGACGGTGCCCTGGAGCGCCACCTCGCCCGCATCGAGTGCGAGGCGCAACGCCTCGAAGCTCTCATCGCACGCACGCTGAAGCTCGTGAGCCTGGAGCGCCCCGTGCACGCGCTCGAGCTGGCGAGCGTCGACGTCGGGGAACTGCTGCGCACCATCGTCGCGGATGTGGCCATCGAGGCGGACGCGCAAGGCTGCCTCGTGCAACTGCAGGCGCAGGGCCCGTTGCCGGTGTTGGGTGATCCGGAGCTGCTGCGCAGCGCCTTCGAGAACGTCATCCGCAACGCGGTGCGTTACAGCCCGGCGGGTACCCTGGTCGGGATCACGGCCCATCGCCTGGCCGGCGAGGAGCACCCCGGGGGCCTGGTCGAGGTGATCATCCGCGATCAGGGGCCCGGCGTGCCGGAGAAGGAGCTCGCGCTCATCTTCGAGCCGTTCTACCGCGTGGATGCGGCGCGTGGACACGGCAGCACGGGTGGCGAGGGCCTGGGGCTCGCGATCGCGGCACGCGCGGTGGCGCTGCACGGCGGTGGCATCGAAGCGCGTAACCTCACAGCCGGGGGACTGTTGATGACCATCAGGTTGCCGGCGATGGCGCGCGAGCGCTCACGCGGACAACGCATGGCAGGGGCGCCCGCCTAGCGACCTTCGGGCACCAGCGCCTGAGCGCCTCACGCATCGAGGAGAAGGAAAAATCCGTGAGCAGGCGCCGCAGCCGGCTCTCGCAGCGCTCGAGATTCGTGTAATGGCGGAAGCGCGAGAACGCTCCCACCCGGATGCGCGGCTGTCCCGGATCCACCTCCCAGGGGTGCAGATAGAACGTGAACGGGCGGCCGCGGCGCGAGGCGCGGGGCGAGGGCTGGGTGAGAGCGGGACTCACGGTGCGCGGACTATAGCGAACCCGCCTGGGGGCTTGTCCCCGGGGCCCCGTAAACTAGGAACGGCTCCCGCAGGAGCCGTTCCTCGATCGTCTCGTCAGAGCTAAGTGCGCGTTAGGCCGTCACTTTCTTGCGGCGGCACACGGTGTACACCCCCAGGCCGCCAAGCGCCAGCGCCAGCAGCGCCAGCGTACCCGGCTCCGGCACTGACGTGGCCCCGGGGCCGCTGCCCTTCTGGTCGTCGCTGTCATGGTCGTCGCGCAGCGCCAGCGTGCCCGGCTCCACCGACGTGGCCCCGGGGCCGCTGCCCTTGTGGTCGCGACCCGGCCACTCGTCACGAGCCTCGTGTGCGCAAGCGCTGGCTCCGCACGCGGACCCGGCCACCGCCGTTAGGCTCCAGATCGCCGCCAATGTGGCGAGGCTGGCCATTCCAGCGATCAACCTAAGCTTCCTCATCGCGCTACCTCCAACGACCGTCCCTAACCATGTGGCCGGCCGGCACATACGGTGAAGCAAACGCTATGCCCGATTGCCTGTTTCCAGCCCTACCAGGCACTTACAGGGTGTGTGTTACTTAAGACACCTGCGCCCGCGCGCAAGATGTAAGCTCAGCCGACGTGAAGTACGTCGCAATCCTAGGGCACAAAGGCCGCAGGGTATGCACGCTACCCGACAGAGACGACCTGAGGCAGCCGACCGCACGGTCACGCAACCCGCCCTTCTGGCGCGCGCACTGTCTGCCGGCGGCGACGGCGGTTTAGTTATGAAAATCAATCCCTTAGTCCGTAAAGACGCTCCAATTTCGGCGGAGGTGTCTGCGTGCAGCGACGTAGGAGAGCGTCCTATCCCCGCTGTTCTGCGCTGAGGACCGTTGTGCATACCTAATCTATTGAAATATAAAGAGATAATAAGGTCGGCACGTACCTTGCAATACCTGTTGCTCCGCGGCCCGCTTGTCCGCGGGAAGCAGCTCTTACTGAAGCCAGGACAGCGGTGGCCCGGTTGCAACGGGCTCCGGGTTGGGGGTTTGCGCCTTGAATACGAAATTGGCTGGCGTCTTCGTGCTCGTCGCCTGCGTGCTGGCGGGTTGTGGCCAGGGTTCGACCGATGCGTCCACAGCGTCTGCGAGCACTACGCCCACCAGCCCGCCGCCGCTCACCAGCGGCAACGCGACGCTCTCCTGGGAGGCGCCGACCACCGATACCAACGGTGCCCCGCTCACCGACCTCGTGGGCTACCGCGTTTACTACGGCACCAGTGCCACCGACCTGACTGACACCATTCAGCTCACGAGCGTCGGGATCCAGACCTATGTGATCGACAACCTGGCGCCGGGTACCTGGTACTTCGCGGTCGCCGCCGTCGCAAGCACGGGCGTCGAGAGCGCCCTGTCGAACGTCGTCAGCAAGACGATCTAGTCCAAAATCCTCCGATGCCGCCGTTCGGCCGTGACTCAGGTCACGGCGGCGGCGCGCTTGCGCCCGGTCAGCCGTCCTGAGGACGTAAGATCGGGACGGTGAGCATGACCCGCCTCCCGCCCCTGTGGATGATCCTGGCCCTGGCGCTCCTTGTGGCGCTCATCTACTGGCCGAGCGCGGCCGTCTACAACAAGGAATGGCTGAACTTCGCCAGCATTACTTTCACCCACGGCTGGCTGGTGGTGGCGGTGTGTCTGGCGCTCGTGCTGCGGTCGCGGGGTGAGATTGCCGCGGCTCCGGTGGAACCCCGGCCCTGGGTGTTGGTCGCGCTCGGCGGATCAATCCTCGCCTGGCTGGTGTGCTACCGGGCGAGCATTCAGGGCTTGCACATCACGCTCTTCCCGGCGATATTCTGGCTCGCCGTCACTGCGGCATTGGGGCTGCCGGTGGGACGGCTGTTGGCTTTCCCGGTGGTGTTCTTCTACTTCGCCGTACCCTCCGTGGCGCTGCTCGGCAGCCTGTTGCAGGCGCTCACGGTGTATGTCCTGCACGGGCTCTTGTGGCTCACCGGGCCCTCGGCGTCGATATCCGGAGACATCATCCGCATCCCTAACGGCTCCTTCCTGATCGAGGAGGGCTGCAGCGGCCTGCATTTCATGATCGTAGGACTCGCGGTGGCGGCGCTGCACGGCGAGCTGCGGCGCGACCCCTGGCGAATCCGCGCGGCGCAGCTCGCGCTCATGGGGTTGCTCGCGCTGCTGGCGAACTGGGTGCGCGTGTACATCATTATCGAGGCGGGCTACCTCACCAACATGCAGAGCTACCTCGTGCGCGTGAGTCACTACTGGTTCGGGTGGGGCGTGTTCGCGGTGGCGCTCATCGGTTTCTTCGGCCTCGCGGCCCTATTGGGTCTGCCGCCGTTACCGGAGCCGCCGCACTATTCCGCAGTGCACACCGCGGCGCGCGGCCCGGCTGTTTCCCCCGCAGCACTCGTCAGTACGGTCCTCCTGCTCGCGGGGCTGCCGGCGCTCAGCTCCGGCCTGCGCGCGCTGCAGCCGCCCCCGGATCTGCAAGCCGAGGCGGGCCTCGCCGCGCGCCCGCCCTGGTCGCCGGTACCCGCCGACAGCCGCTCGTCCTGGCTGCCGACATTCCCGGGCGCGGATCAGCAACAGCGTCTGGCCTACCAAGACGGCGCCGGACACATGGTGGAGGTGTTCAGGGTCGCCTATCGCAACCAGCATCAGGGGGCGAAGCTGATCGGCATGGGCACGACGCTCGTCGGCACGCGATTGCACTCACGCTCTGAGGGGGTGATCGACACGGTGGGCGAGGGCTTTCGCGAGAGCGAGGTCGTCGATCGGGCGGGCGCGCGCTCCCTCATCTGGTCGCGCTACGAGACCGCGGGACGGGATTTTGTCTCACCGTTCGCCGCGCAGCTCTGGTACGGAATCAACGCCACCGTGTCCAACCCGCCGGCTGCCCTGATCGCCTACCATGCGCCGTGCGGCGCGGAAGCGAATTGCGAGGAAGCGCGGCGAGTCCTGCGTGGGTTCGTGGCGAGCACCATGCGCTGAGTATGCCGCGGCCGGGGGTGGGTGTTGATTAGTTCGCGAGCCCCATTCAGCGCAGGGAGCCTCGCCGATCAAACTAATTGACAGTCTTCGAGCCGGCGTTGGACAGGGCGCTTTCGCTTCCGTCGCTGGCGTAGGCCGTGACGCCGAAATACCAGGTTCCCGGCGATAGATTCGTGACGAGGTAGGTCGTCAGGCTCGGGTTCGACAGCACGACGATCGTGTTCATGGCGGTCGGCGATGTGCCGTAATGGAGCTTGTATCCCGCGAGATCAGTCAGCACCGCGCCATTGGTGTCTTGCGTCACGGGAGTCCAGTCGAGCGTTGCGGTGCCGTTGGAGACCTGATTCACGGTGATGGTGAACGCTGGAAGTGAGGCGCTCGCACTGCCGTCACTGACGCCGATCACGATGTTGGTATAGGTTCCGGCATTCGCCGCAGCCGGCGTCCCCGTCAGCGCACCGTTGGCCGGGTTGAAACTCGCCCACACTGGCTTGTTCTGGATGTTGAAGGTCAGCGCGTTGCCAGCCGGATCGGATGCCGCGGGGGTGAAGCTGTAGGGCATTCCGACGTTGACCGCCGTGGGCGGACTTCCGGAAATCGTGGGCCCGGTGTTCGCACTGGTCACCGTGATGGTGAAAGCTGCGAGCGCGCTCGATTGGCTGCCATCGCTCACGCTAATCGCGATGTTCGCGTAGGTTCCGGTCTGATTGGTTGCGGGCGTGCCCGAGAGCAAGCCGCTGGAAGCGCTGAAAGTCGCCCAGCCGGGCTTGTTCTGAATGGAGAACGTCAGCACGGTGCCGCTGGCAGCGTTGGTTGTCGGCTGGAATGAATACGCCTTGCCGGCGACCCCCTGCGTCGCCGGACTGCCGGAAATCGTCAGCGGCGCCAGGACCTTGATCGAGAATGAGGTGAGCGTGGCCGATTGAACGCCGTTGCTTACGCTGATCGCGATGTTGGAATAGATGCCCGCCTGACTGGCAGTCGGCGTGCCTGAGAGCATGCCGCTGATGGCGCTGAAGGTCGCCCACGCGGGCCGGTTCTGGATCGAGAACGTAAGCGAAGTGCCGCTCGGCGCGTTGGTCGTGGGCTGGAATGTGTAGCTCGCGCCGGCCAGGACCTGCACGGCGGGCGTTCCGGAGATGGTCAGCGGTGCAGTTACCGTGATCGAGAACGCCGGGAGCGAGGCGGACAACTTGCCGTTGCTCACGCTGATGACGATATTCGAGTAAGTGCCCGCCTGGCTGGCGGTCGGGGTTCCCATCAGCGTGCCGCCGGAAGTGCTGAAACTGGCCCAGACAGGTTGATTCTGAATGTTGAAAGTCAACGCCGCGCCGTTCGGATCGGATGCGCTAGGCGTGAAGCTATAGAGGGACCCGGCCACGACTCCGCTCGCCGGCTGTCCGGAGATCGTGGGCGGGTTGTTCCCAGGATTGGGCGCGGATACCGTGATGGAGAATGCGGCGAGCGCGCTCGATTGAACGCCGTCGCTCAGGCTGATCACGATACTGGAGAAGGTTCCGGTCTGGGCGGCCATGCCCGACAGCTCGCCGGTGGAAGAGTTGAATGTCGCCCAGGCGGGCTGGTTCTGGACCGAGAACGTGAGCGCCGTGCCGCTCGGGGCGCTGGTCGTGGGCAGGAACGAGTAGCTCGATCCGGCGACGACCTGGGTGACCGGGGTTCCGGAAATCGTGAGGGGCGCCAGCACGTTGATGGCGAAGGCAGTCAGCGCTTCGGTGGCGTGCCCATCGCTGACACTGATCTGGATGTTCGCGAAGGTTCCGGCGCTGGAAGGCGTCGGGGTTCCAGCGAGTTGTCCGGTGCTGCCGTCGAACGTAGTCCAGTCCGGCTTGTTGACAATCGTGAATGTCAGCGCGTCGCCGTCCGGGTCGGAAGCGGTTGGCGTGAAGGTGTAGTTCTGTCCGGCAACGACATTGGCGGCGGGTGTGCCGGAAATGACGGGTGGAGAGTTGGAAGTGGTCCCCCCAACCCCGGACGGGCTGGCGGTCTGCATGGGAACCGAGCTGACTCCGACGCCTCCGCAAGCGGCGACACCGAGCCCGAGAGCCAGTGCCAACACGCCCATACGCACGTGGCGGAGAGTGTCCGAGACCGAATACGCCATGCCCTGCAACCCCGCGTAAGTGCGTACGAGTGCAAGGGCAAGACAAATACTGACTGAATCGGACTCACGGCGGCGCAGAGTGACTGCGGCGTCGGTAACCCCGCTATCTCAAGCCAGCGACCAAGCAGGACTTGAGACCGGAAGCTTTGCGTCCCCACCTTGCGGCGGGTTTGCCCTTGCTGTAGGGCAGTACAACGTTTCGCGCACGGATGCGCAACGTGTCTTCGCTCACAGACAAGGGCGCGGTGTAAATGTCTCTGGGTACCGACAACGGCGTCGCTGGCTGCGAGGTCAGATCGTACTGCGCGTCACTCTTGGATCCAGGCACGCACGTGCTGGCAGGAACCGGGCAAGAATTTCGGAGGGCGTTTAGGTTTCGCGCAGTCGCGCCGCGAGTGCATCAATTCGTGTTAGTGGCTGATGCGCTTCATCGAGGTGCGCCTCGTCGATAGGCACAGCTCGAAATAGTTGAGGATGCGGTCACCGGAACAAGATCTGCGCCGGGCAACGTCGGCACGGACGAGAGAGGTGGCTCGCTGAATTCAGCTCGATGAACGGGACTTTGATCGGCAACATCGACCCGCTCGTGCATCGCGAGCGAGGCGGGGCGCGGTATTGACGGGTAAATCACATTATCCGTGAACTTGAGGGATTATCCTAGGGTCATGACGGCAGGTATGAGCATGCCGACGTCCGCCGATGAATTACCCGCTGGATTTGGCGGTAGGATCTCATGTTGCAGGGCTTCGCTCCGTCCGACGAACCGTCGCGGTTGACCAAATCGCCTGCGCCCGGGATGACGCCGGCTGTGGTGCTTGGTTCAGGCCTCGGTGCGCTCGGGGCGCTGCGTCTGCTGAGTCGCGCCGGAGTTCCGGTTTATTCGCTGAGCGCGCACCCTTCGTATGAATCCAGATCGCGTTGGTTCCGTCCACTGCCCGGCGTACGCGAAATGCTCGCTGACGGGGCACCGCTCGCGCGCGTGCTGGAAGCAAGTTCGCTCGAGCGCGGCGTGCTGCTTCCCTGCAGCGACAGCTTGCTGCGTGCGGTTTCCGAGTTGCCCCTGGCGATCGCCGCGCGTTTCCCGAGCAGTACCGCTTCGCCCGAGGGCGTCACTCAGCTCACCAGCAAGGCAAAGTTCGCGGCGTTGCTCGACGCCCTGGACATACCGCGCCCGCGGACACTGATTGGCGGCGATTGCAGTGATCTCGAGCACTTCGCCAACGGCCAATTCTCGGACCTTTTTCTTAAGCCCGTTGACTCTGCGAGTTTCATGCGGAGCTATGGTGTCAAGGCGTGGCGTGTGCGCGACGTGGCGGACGCTTGCGCCCAACTCGCGCGTGCCCGAGCAGAGGGGCATCCGGTAGTCGTGCAGGAGTGTGTCCCTGGACCCGCCTCGAATCATTTCCTGATCGATGGTTTCGCGCGCGCGAACGGAGCGGTGCATGCACTATTCGCGCGCCGACGCCTTCGCATGCATCCGCCGGAATTCGGCGACAGCACGCACATGATCAGCGTGCCGCTTACCGAGGTCGAACCGGCGGTGCAGTCGCTGCGCGCGATTCTGGCGGCGATTCGCTACCGTGGTATCTTCAGCGCCGAATTCAAGGTCGATCCATGCGACGGGACTTTCAAGATACTTGAAATAAACGCCCGCGTATGGATCTTCGTCGAGTTCGCCGGTCGCTGCGGCGTGGACGTGTGCACTATGGCCTATCGCGACGCGTTGGGCATGCCGCTCGGGGATATCCCAGCCTACCGCAGCGGCGTGCGCTTGGTGTCACCATATTCGGATCTGGCTGCGGCTCATTACGCCTGGTCGCGTGGGCAGCTGGGCAGGGGTGCGTGGCTGCGATCCTGGTTGGTTGCGCAGCAGCCTCTGTTCAACTGGACAGACCCGGTCCCGGCGCTGCGGGACTGGTGCGAAATGTCGGTCGGGGCTCTGCGCCGCATGTTGCGCCGCGGCCGGCGGATCGACCGACCAGCTGAATGCGTTCCTACGCGAGACTGACCTCGCAATTGGAGGAGCGCGCTGCGTAGCAGCCGGCGCGCGAAATCGACGCGCCGCCTCCGCCTGCTGAATCGTCTTGCGACGAGGCTCGACATGATGCGGTCGACCGGGCCTCTGCTCATCCTCGCACACGAGCAGCCGGAAGACGTGCGCAGCCGTCAATGACCTCGACCTGGCCGGCGTGGCTGTAAGTATGGGTTCCTACGAGGCCGGGCGCCCAATCCGGATTCACCGTCAGGGTTGGCTTCTCCTCATACCGCTCACGGTTCCATACGACGATTTCATTGAGGGTCAGGCTGAATCCGTAACGTTGGCCACAGTCCTGGCTCGGCCGAAACAGCTTGCCGTTGCGCCGGAAGACTGCGCCCGCGCAGCGACTGTTGCGGACGTCCGTGGAGATGGGGTTTGCCGGATGCGAGCTCCAGGCCCCTGTCACCTCAGTGGCGTAGAACAGCCACAACTGGGTGCCGAAGCCGCGGGATTCCTGCAATGTCACAAAAAACCAGTAGAGCCCATCGTGCACCCAGACCGTGGTGTCGACGGCTCGCTCCCGAAGCAATTCCTTCTCCATTCGCCATTGGTCAGGAAAACGCGTGCAGCGATACAGGTCGACAGTCCCGTTCGCGACTGATTCCGGGACCATGAAGATCTCGCTGCCGACGCGAAAGATGCACGGATACGAAAGATGATAGGGCCGCTCTAGGGCAGTCAACGGCGGGCCGAGTTCGCCGTTGCGAGCCTCCGCACAGGAAACTCGACCGCGATCCGTGGCGTAGTCGTAGTCCTCGAAGAACAGCCACGTCTTGCCGGCGTGCTCGATGAGAAAAGGATCCGCATAGCAACGACCCCTCGGCGACTCAACGAAGCGGAAGCCAGTCACGTTCGCTCGTGCCTCAGGTCCGATCCACAGCTGTGTGTCGGAGCGAATCGCCACCCGCCAGTGCTCGACCGTTCTCCGCCGCAGCACACGACGCACCGACTTGCGCAAGGACAGCGGTCCGAGCCATTTGAGCATTTCCCAGTTTGACGGCACCGTGTATACCTTTTTCCTGCCGCGATACGGTGTCGCGGGGACTGTCCTGGCTTTGACGTGCTTCCATCCGTGCTGGTGCAACTCGTGGAGCTTCTGGATCATGAAGGTCGATGCTCCCCAGTAAGGTTGCAGGCAGTTTCGCGCGCGCGACAGTCCGGGAGCGGTTGCAAACAGACCTTTTTGCAGCACTATGCCAGCGTCCAGGTCCTCGGTCAGGACCTGTAGCATGGCGCCGGTTATCGGGTTGCCTTCGCAGAGCTCCCAAAAACACGAAGGTCCGCCCCGATAATAGTCACCGTCGCCGTGGTGGTATGACCACACGCCGTACCTGGCCGCGGTGAGGATGTCGCCACGCAGGATGTTGAAGCCAAAGCGTATAAGCAGGTCGAGCTGCTTCGCGCGGATACGTTCGATCGCTTCAGCGGGGAACCGGTGCACGAGGCGCTTGCCGAGTGGCATGACTGAAAGCGACTCAATAGGCGCGAGTCGGGCGGAGCAATCCACTAGGGCGAGCGGATCGGACGCACCGGCGTTGCGACCGTCGCAGAGCTGGTAGAGGCTGAAAAGGATGCCTCTTCTACCTGCCGGGTCGCGCAGCAGGTTGACGATCCTTGCCGGCAGCGATCGGCGCGCCGCAGCCCGAATCGCCGCCTGTTCGGCGTTGAATACCAGCAGTTCCAGGCGCGCGAAATTGCTCTGCAGAATGTGATCGATAACCTCGGCGAACCATCGCGGCAGGGAAGTGTCATCAAGCAGAAGCCCGATCCGGAGTGACGGCCTCGGGGACAGCGAGCGCAGGTAAACCGACAGCATCAAGGCCCCAGCATACCCGCGGGATACTACAGGGTGAAAGTGAAGCGTTCGGTTTGGCCCTCGACACCGGCAGATGCGCCGGCGATCGTCGCGCTGCTTACCGAAGCCGGGCTGCAACCGAACGTCGATCCGCAGCACCTGCACTGGAAGTACTGGCAGCCACGCGCCTGGACCCCTTCCGCCCTGCCGGCGCGGCCAGCGGTTATGTGCGGACGCTTCATACGCTGCGCAGGCTGCACGGCCCTGCGAGTCCGGCGTGGAAACTGCCGTTCCGATTTGCGCGCAGCGTCTCCTGGACGCTCGCCGCGCCCTCTGCGCGGTCGAGCGAGCGAGGCACGATCCGCAGGCCCCCGAGGTCGTGATCTGGGCCAGCGATCCGATACTCGCCGGGGCGCTTGAGGGCTGCGGCGCTACGCGCCAATCACGCGCCGGAGAGAGTTCCTACTTCCGACGCGTGCGAGCCGCCGCCGCCGCACCCTACCCAAGATTACGCAAACTTCGTGCGAGCAGGTGCAACTTATTGATTTTCAGAGAGTTGGGTTGCCACTGCCGAGCCAACTTGCAGGATAGCTGTAAAGAATCCCGGCAACCAGCAATGTGCACCGCTTCAGAATTTGCGGGCATCGTTGCGATACCATCCGCTGCCCGAAGAGGAAAACAAACATAGTTCTCCACGCCCTCAGCGAGCCGCAGTCTGCGCATCGCATCCTTTCGTTGATCGGTGGGCTGATCCCGCTTTGCCTCGTCGCATCCTTCGCCGCGCATTCCGCAGCGGCCAGTGGGCTGCGCTTGCCGCCGGGACGCGCGGACTGGCAGGGTCCGCTTGAGACGCCCGACGATGCCTGGCGGCCCGAATTCGCGGGGGACCACGAGGAGCGTCGCGTCGCTTATCAGGATGGCTGCGAGGCGCAAGGTAGAGGTTCTCGCAGTCGGTTATCCGAGGCAGCAGCAAGGACGAGAGCTCGTAAATGAGGACAATGCACTCCTGGGGCACGGTGGCCTGAAGCCCTTGACTAGCGAGGTGCTCGGCGATTATGGGTACTGGGAGGTGGTAGCGGTTGATAATGACGGGCATAGATGGGTTATCTGGTCCATGTGCGACATCGGCGGGCGGACATTCGCCCGATTATTTCGCAGCTGTGGTACCGACTGCGCGCGCTGACGGCTCCGCCGTATTTGGTCCTGTTCGCGCTCAGGGTGGCATGCGTTCCCTCGTGCGCCGAGGGTCGCAGCGCAGTTGGCGACTTTGTGTACAAGATGGGATCGGAGCTCGTTGCAACCGCGGCACGGGCGTCCCTAACCGATGCAACTCCGGGCCCCGTATGAGGTCGCGTTCGTGAATCCTTTGATCATTCAGGTGCGGGAGGAGCTCAGCAGCGCTTGGCGCTTCCGCTGGTACGCGCTTGCCGTCGCGGCCGCCGTTGCCCTTGTCGGCTGGCTCGTCGTCTTCGCGCTGCCGGACCGATACCAAGCCGTCGCAAGCGTATTCGTGGACACGCGCACGCAGTTAAAACCCGTGCTTCAGGGCCTGACGGTGGAGCAGGACGTCGACGCCCAAATGAACTTTGTCCGCCAATCGCTACTGGCCGGCCCCCAGCTGCTGAAAGTCGGTCGCGAGAGCGGCGTGCTGCCGACCGGCCTGGATCCGCGGCGACAGGAGCAGGCGCTCGCTGACCTGAGCCGGCGGATCGCCATCAATGTGCACAGCGCGAACGACCGCGAGGAGGAGCGCAACACTGCCGGTAGCATCTACAGCATCGTGTACCAGGACGAGGACCGTGCACGCAGCCTGCGGGTGGTCGGGCTCCTGCTCGATAAGCTGGTCAAGGAGACGCTCGGCGGCAAGCGAGAGGGGTCCGAGAATGCCCAACAGTTCTTGGAGGTCCAGATTCGGGACTACGAGAGTCGCTTGCGGACAGCAGAAGATCGGCTGGCGGCCTTCAAGTCCCGCCATATCGGACTCATGCCGACGGAACAGGGCGGCTATTTCGCGCAGCTGCAAAACGCGTCCCAGGCCGCCGCCACAGTGAAGACCAAGTTGCTCGAGGCGCAGTCGCGCCGCGCGACTCTGAACAAGCAGCTCCACGGGGATATCGCCGTCGCGGCGGCGGGCTCGGCCCAACCTGCCCCAGGGGGCGGCGCCCGGGGTGGCCTCGACACTCTCTCGCGCATTGATGAAGCGCAGGCGCACCTCGATGAGCTGCTCCTTAGATTCACAGACCAGCATCCGGATGTAATCGCTACGCGCCAGGCGCTCGAGGATCTTAAGAAGCGTCGTGCGGCGGAGATTGAAAGTCTGCGGAAGGGCGATGCCGCCACTGTTGCCGCCAGTCGGGCCAGCAGCAATCCCGTTTATCAGAGCGTGCAGCTCGCGCTCAACCAAGTCGATGTCGAGATTGCAGACTTGAACACCGAGCTCGCGCAACACGAAGCCAAGGTGAGCGAGCTGCGTCGGTATTTGGACACCGCGCCGCAAGTGGAAGCGGAGTTCGCGCAGCTGAACCGCGACTATGACGTGAACAAGGCACAGTACACCGCATTGCTCGCCAATCTGCAGAAGGCGCGTCTGGGCGAGCGCGCGGACACCGCGGGGTCAATTCGCTTCGAGATCGTTCAGCCGCCGGCTGCGAGTTTTCGGCCGGTTTGGCCGTGGCGTGTGTCGCTCTTGGCTGGCATCCTCGCTGCCGCGTTGGGCGCGGGCGGTGCGTTGGCCTACGGGCTGAGCTATTTGTATCCCGTCGTCTGCTCCGCGAGTGCGTTTGCCCAATTGGTTGCTGGCGTGCCTGTTTTGGGCGTCGTAAGCGTTGCGTTCCCTGAGCGCCAACGCCTGGCGAGGCGTCGCGACGTGCGGCGCATCTCAATCGCTGCGAGCGGCCTGGCGCTGGCGTTCGTCGATGCCGTCATCCTGAGCTTGACAGGCTACCGGGTTAGCACGGTGGGAGTGGCTGTGGGCTGCCTCGTGGTAGCGTTGGCGGTTGCCGTCGTTCTGAGCCAGGCAGGCTACAGCATGAGCAGAACAGCACTGAAGCAGCCGGTGAGCTCGTGAGCCTCATAGAGGCCGCGCTGCAGAAACTGCGTCGCGCCGGGGAGGCGACTCCGGCGTCCCGCGCCATGGACGCTCGCGCGCCGGTCGCTGCGCCAGCAGGGCCCGCGAAGCGCATCACGATTGATTTCGGGGCTTTGCGCAACGCAGGGTACTTGCCCCAGGAAGGGCTGGAGCGCCGCTTCGCGGATCATTTTCGCCAGATCAAACGCCCACTCGTCGAGAAGGCCCTCGCCGGCGGCGCTGATGTGCGGCTCATTCTGGTCTCCAGTGCTTTGCCTGGCGATGGCAAGACCTTCATCAGCGTCAATCTGGCGCTCAGCATGGCGCACGAGCGGGACATCTCTGTGTTGCTGGTCGATGCGGACGCGCCCAGGGCGCAGGTTAGCTCGATCTTCGGGATTCGCGGGGAACCCGGACTGCTCGACGCGCTCACCCACGAGTCCCTCGACGTCGAATCGCTTATCGCGCATACAGACGTTCGCGGCTTCGAGATCCTCCCGGCTGGGCGGTTCGTCGAAAACGCTACGGAACTGCTGGCTAGCGCCCGCATGGGTCAGATCGCTGCGCGCCTCGGTGCATTCAATCCGCGGCGATTGATACTGTTTGACACCGCGCCACTGGTCGCTTCCAGCGAGGGGCGCGCAATGTTGCGACTGCCAGGGCAGATTGTTCTGGTCGCGCGTGCCGGGGTGACACCGCGGCAGGCGCTGGTGGACGCCCTGACGTACGTGCACCGGAACAAGTTACAGGGGCTGATCCTGAACCAGGCGCAGTTCACGCCGGGTGCGGGCTATTACGAGTACCCGGGCTCCGGCGCCGGCGACGATGAGACGTCCGGTGACGTATAAGGTCTGCGTTCGCGCGTACTCGCTCCGACGTTCTCCCCCGACGTGAGTCAGAAAGCTTGCGCGCTACGCGTGCTGTTCGAGCTTGCCGCTTCTTCGCACCGAGGACTGCGGGCCGCGGCGCCTGAGCCGGCTGCGCGCGCCGCAGTTGCGCGGGCGACCAAATCCCTATCTGATTCGAGGAATTCGCGCGCTCATTTCGACGCGAACTGACCTCCAGTGTCGCGTCTGCAGGTGCCGACAAGCCATCCTTGACGTTGTCGCTGACCGACGACGCTTGCAAATGTGTAAAGAAAGCCGTATCCCATGGTGGCGGCAAGTGCGTATTGGCACGGAAGCTTCGAGTCACTAGGATGTCGGCCTGCAAAGGCAAACCCGCTGTAAGGCGGGGACGCAAAGCCTCCGGTCTCAAGGCCTGACAGCCTGAGATAGCGGGGTTGCCGGCGAGCGAGAACCACGCGGCTCGAGCACTCGTCGTCATCCGCTGTCCTGTGTCGTCGGCAATTGGCGTCCGGAGTTCCGAGTTTCGGAGACCTGGACAACCACTTGAGACGACACGAGATGGAAAGACTCAGGCGCACCCGCGCACCGCTCCTCGGCTTGTGCACCGTGTGTGCGCTCACCCCAGATTACATTTGTAGGTTTGTTGTCAGCGCTTGGGCAGCGGTCGCCACGAGGAACTAGTATGTTGAATCGACGGCAGTTGACACAATGGTTGCTGGCAGCGCCTTTCGCTGTGCGAGCGCAGATTCCCACCGAGCCAGTATTGAAATTGCTAGATGGTATTACGGTACCTGGTTCCAATATCAACCTCGGTCTGCTCCCGAGAGTCGCTGCGCCTAACACCATCGCCTACCAGGCCTTGAACGTCTCCCGGATGGCGGCAGGCGCGGCGTTTAGTGATCCGGTGACCGGCACCCGCACAGTCAAAGTAACGGCAAGCGGCACGCCCACTTCTGGCCAATTCTGCACGGTCTATGCGACGCAGGGTCTACAGATCAGTCAGCCCTGGGGCCCTAACCGCAACCAGTACACGATCGCGTTCATGGATACCGGTGCCAACGTTTACCTCTGCGACTATACGTTGGGAGGAACTACGACAAATTATCGAAGGGGGCCCGGAGGAGCGGGACGCATCTCGTTTTCCCGGCTTGCCGGGCACGCGCAGATCATGTACGTCCAAAGCGGATCTCAGCTCAGTCTGTACAACACCGCGACAAATTCCACCGCCAATACCGGAGTTTTTCCGATCACATGGCCCACGGATCCGGGTCCCAACTGCTGGCTGCAGCTCAATCAGGCTGAGACCTGGGCGACCGCGCTTAATCCAAATGACAGTGCCGTGACCGCCGTTAACACGACCACGGGTAAGGTAATTACCCAGACTCTCGCTGGCATTGACGAAGTGTATTCGGGGTATAACGACGTAGCTCTGATCAACTGCGACGCCGGCGGCTCCGGTGCAACGGCAGGGTACGTATGGAATCTTGACACCAACACCTTGGCCTCGGTCGGACTGCCGTACGGCCCGATGCCCTACGTCTCCCATTGCCCGTCGATGCGTGGATTTTGGGCTGCCACGGACACTTACACGGGAAACGGCGGGATGCCTCTGCATAGGATCAACGAGGACGGATCTCACTCGCAGGTCTCGACCTTTCAGGGGTACTACGGACAATGGCACAACTGCGGTCACTGGAAGCAGTCTGCGGGGCTCGATCAGTACATGCTTTATTCGATGTGGAGCGCACCTTCCAATGGGTGGACGTCATCGCTGCAGTATGCGTTGGTCTTCGCGCGTTGCGACAACGGGAGTACTGCGGTGCTGGGTCACCATTACAGCGTATTGCCTCCGTCCACGACTGATATCTATTGGTCGCAGCCCCACGCGACCCAGTCAACGGATGGTCGCATTGTCCTGTTCGGAAGCAATATGCTTAACGGGCCGCGGCTGGATGTCTTTCTGATGGAAGTTCCAGTGTTGTGATGGAAGGCAGAGCCCCAATAGCGAGGCTCCTCTTGACTCAAGGATCAGGCAAGGGGCGCCGGGCATCGAGAATGAGCACCCGGCGTCTGACGAGCGCGCTGGCAAAGACCAGGGCGAGGATAGCGGCATTGATGCCCGTGACCGCGAATACCGTCAGCGCCGCCGTCGAGTAAAGGCGCGGCCAGCCCCTGTGATGGATCTGCGCCACGGCTGCCACGACCTGCAGCACCGGTATCAGGACATAAACCGCTAGCCAACGATGGCGCTCGCGCGCCGTGAGTCCCCGCTCCGGCGGCGGATTGGGCCGCCTGGCGTGACGGACCCAGAGCCATAAGGCCAGCGATACTGCTGCTATCCCAACCACTGAGCTGCCGTGCTGCACCCAGCGATACAAGTGCCACTGAGAGCCGCCCAGCTCGGGACTAGGCTCGCCCAATACCGGCAACATGCGTACGCCGCGTCCGTCTTCATGCGTGAAGCTGTCCCAGATGATGTGCGTTAGCGCTCCGAGCAGCACCGCCAATCCCGCATAGAACCACGTCTTGACGCTCGCGAACCGCGAATCAAGATGCTCCGCACACAGCCGGATATACACCCGGTCGGGCAGCACTTCGATAAGCGCTGGCTTGATCAGCGCTTGAAACAGCGCCCAGGCGGCGAGCCCGACGGGCAAGCAGAATGTCAGCAGGGCCAGATGGCCGTGTGTCTGCTCGCGCGGCAGTCGGGTTGGCAGCATCAGATCCAAGTCCGGAGCCATGGCGCCGATCGCCGCCGCCGAGAGCAGCCCCAGGCGGCGCAGCGGCTTGTGCAAGGGCAGGACTGCGGCAACGTGCGAGACCGTAAAAGGCATCAGAGCGCTCGGACAGTCATCTGAACATCGCGCTGATCATCGCTATCGCGCTGATCATCGCTCGAGTCTCAGGGAATTGAGATAAAACGGGTGGGTTGGCCCACTGCCGTCCTCGAACAAAATAATGCTCTGCATATGCGCCAGGTCAATCTTGGAGCCGTTCGGTGCCGACTCGATTTCCGCTACGGGTATGCGGATTACGCGCCGACTCAGAGGTGCAAGTTGGAACGTTTGGTTGTAACGGTCCTTGTATTGTGGGTCAGGCCGGCGGTCATCGATGCGAACAAAGACCGAGAACGCTTGCGTACCCGTGTCGCTCAGGTCGATGACCAGCGTGGAGTAGCCGCGCCAGTCGGGCCAGACCTCTTCCAGCAATACACCCGGCCAGCGGCCCCGGTCGGGTTGCACCCGGAGGCTACCGTCTTTGGTGGAGACAAAGTGCGCATCTGAAGCCAAGAGAAAGTGGCGGCCGAGTCTGGAATCCAACTGCACGAGTTGCGGTAACAACGAAGCGCGTCGGAGGTAGGCCGCCGTTGTCAACGTGGTCGGAGCCACGATTAAGCCCCCGCTCAGCAAAGCGATAGCTTCGAGCGTGAGTCTGGTCACCGTGTAACAGCGTATCGTGATTGTGGCTCCGCCCGCGTCAGGGAATGACCACCGCGCCCGTATTGGACTAGCCGCCCTCACTTCCCGCCGAGTCAAGGGCCGCCACTCCGAAACGCCAGGCGCTGGAAGTCAGCTTGCTTAGCGTATAGCTTATGGTGCTGGGCGCGGCCATGGACACCTTGCGGTACCAGATATGACCGAGCGGGACATGAGGGCGGCTCCTAAACCAACGTATACCGTGCGCCCTCAGCCGGTCGAGGTCAAGCGCCTGCGAACGGAACGTGACGACACGCTGGTGCCTACATTTGGGGTCTTCTGTCTACTGACGTTCTGCTTTGTGACATTCTCGCAGAAGTTGCCGCTCGGCGCAGTTTCGGCGGCGGGGGCCATCATAGCCGCGGCGTTGCGAGGCAAGCAATTCGTAATCCCTTCGTTCTATCGGTGGTATCTGGGTTACATCGCCATCGGTGCCGTCGGCTGGGTCACCACGATCTACTCGAGCGTCGTGTCGGAGCAACTCGTCGAGGCCCTCAAGATTGCTTTCATTGGAATTGCAGCCTGCAATGTCATATACACCCCGCAATCCGGCCGAACATTTGTGGTGTGGTATCTGGCGCTGTTTGCGCTCTTCCCCGTGCGAGGAGCGCTATATAACTACATTCATGGCTTCACGGAGTTCGGTCGAATATCGTGGAACTTCTTTTTTCGCAATCCCAACGACCTCGCAATGACGTGCTTTCTTCCTTTGGGGCTATGCGCCTATTTAATATTCGTGGAAAAGAAAAAATGGCTACGGTGGTCGGCGTGGGTTGGCGTGGTAGCGGTTACGGGCGTCCAAATGCTTACCCAGTCGCGGGGGACAATGTTGGCTCTGGGCGCGGGCATTCTGTATTTTGCCGTGCACACGAAGCGCAAGGTCCGTACGTTGCTGGTGATCAGCGCGCTGTGTGCCGTGGCGATTGCGGCGACGCCCGACGGCGTCTGGACTCGCGTAGCCGGACTTTCGAAGCTTACCTCAGGGGACCTGTCCGAGGTCGACCCCGAGGGCTCCGCCGCTGGGCGAGCAACGCTGATGCGCCTCGCCTGGCACGTCGCGTTGAGCAACCCAGTTGTCGGGATTGGTCTCGGTGCCTACGCGTACGAGAATGCAAGGATTACCCGCGGAAACCTGTCCATTGGACGAGATGAACGCGGCAAGCGTGACGCTCATAGTACGTATATCCGTGCGGCCGCTGAGACCGGACTGTTAGGTGGATTGTGTGTGTTGTTGAATGTAGTGGCGTCAATTGCATTTTGCCGCGCGAGCAGAAAGAAGGTACTGCGCGAGGATAATGAAGGCCGTCGGGCAATGGCGCTGCTGGCGCTCGAAGCGTCGATGGTGGCCTACGCCTTGGGAGCAATTGTCAACTCCGCCGAGCGGAGCACGTTTTTCATGCTGCAGTTCGTGATTCCTTGCGCGCTGGCATCAATCGTCGCGCATGGAAAGCGACAACGCGAGAGAGCCAGCGCTGCTGGCGAGAGTCTCAAGTCTCGACGCGG
>Ga0137358_10000446_pt1 | contig 18902 bp, 17 predicted proteins | sample Mad1_20_16metaG_FD_105551 | JGI IMG/M metagenome (GOLD analysis project Ga0137358, IMG submission 105551) | Vadose zone soil microbial communities from Angelo Coast Range Reserve, California, USA - Mad1_20_16 metaG | ecosystem: Environmental > Terrestrial > Soil > Vadose zone | place: USA... | reverse complement strand
GTATTGAGGATGAACATCAGAAAGAAGAAAAAGAACAGGGAGACGGGAGCGAAGTAGCTGATCTGTCCGGCCAGGGGACCGGGCTGCAACTTTTCCGGCATGGTCATGCCGATTTGAAATCCCGACAGCAAATTGGAATATCGCCACGTGAGCTGCCACCCGTCCGAGGTGCGTTGCTTCTCGGAGGGAGAGAGCGTGTCGTCGGCGAAGTCGATGTCTTTGAAATTCGTCGTCATGCTAAGCACGAAGTTGTTGACGTGTGCAATGCCGTCGCCCAGTTTGTAGCGCCAACTGTTCAGACCTTGGGAGCGGTATGCAGTGCGCAGGGTCGCGGTCTCGCCGGGAGCCAGCATAGCCTCGACGCAAGCGCCTTGTTCATTGGCCGTAATGGGAATTTTCTGGCCGTCGACTTCCATCACCAGCCCGTCGTAGACGGCACGCTGCGCCGGGAAGGCGAGGTGGTATCTGACAATTTGGGGCTCGGCGGTATCGTTGCGGAACTTGTATTCACCGGCAAAGTCAACCGCGTAGGTCGAATACCACAGCAAACCCTTCTGGCGATGATCAAGCTGCAGCTTGACGCCGATCTTGCTGGCGTCAAGCTGCAAGGGAAAATAGCGCTCCACCTTGTCGTTGCGGGTGCTGATCTTTCCCGCTTGCTGCTCAGTCACCGTTGAGACCTCGATCTTTTTGTAAGTGGCGCTGGGCGGAGATTGTTCCTGCAGGACGCCCCAGGTAGATGCGACGCGGCCCTCCAGCTGCTGATTGCTGGAATAGGTGCGCGAGAAGATAGTGGTGCCTAGAATCATCCAGCCAACGGTGGTGCAGACGAAGATAAAAACCAGCGCGGCGATTTGACGAATCACGGGATCGGCCTCCTTGAGGTTGTGTCAGGAGTTCCACAGCAGGTCCTTCGCCGTGGAGGGGCCGTTGAAAGTCTGGGACTTGGCGACAGGGATGACTCGCCAGAGTGTCAGGGAATGGACAGGTGTGTTCGCACCAACACAGCCGCTGGATCAAGCTGAAACCGGGCAGAACGCCCACGCAATAGCCGCCGAAGATGGCGGCCCGACCTGTCTAGCTGACTTCTAATTATCTGGTTGTTTCAGGTAACCACTAGCGGTAGCCCCGAGACCTCAGTTCAGGCCTCACATATCGTAGTGAGCTGAGACAACCAGATAATTAGAAGCTGACTAGCTTCCGCAAGAATTCCTGCTCGTCCATGCGGTACTTGAATGCCTTGCGGCCGTCGATGAAAACCACGGGGACTTCGTCGTTGAACTGGCGGCGAAGCTGTTCATCGGCGTCGACGTCGACTTCTCGCCATACGAAGCCGCCGCGCCGGGCCAGCTTCACGATGCTCTCCTTCACGATTTCACACAGGTGGCAACCCTTGCGTGTGTAAACCAGGACTTGGCGGGGTAGGTCCATAAAGCGGGAGTGTAGCAGTTTCTGTGCGTTTTTCAAGCAACCGAGAGCCCGCGAATACCCGAGCCGATGGGGGTAAAAACCCGAGATACGCGAAGGAAACGGTAATCCGGAGGTGTAGTACGGACGTACTCGTGGCCCGCGCGCCGATTTGGGGCAGAATGTGGACCACTAGGTGGGTATCCCGACCGTCCAGCCATGCCCGAAACGATTTTGATTGCCGATGACCACGAGTCCAGCCTGTCCGCGCTCGAGGGCCTGTTATTGCTCGAGGGCTTCGACGTAAGGACGGCACCCGATGGTGAGGCTGCGCTGGCGGAATTTCGTCGTTCTCGACCCGATCTCCTGCTCCTGGATGTGATGATGCCTCGCATGACCGGCTTCGACGTTTGCCGACACATCAAGGACGACGCGGACAGCCGGCTGATTCCGGTCATTCTGATTACCGCGCTGAGCGCGACCGCCGACCGTGTGGCGGGGATCGAAGCGGGCGCGGATGATTTCTTGACCAAACCGGTCGACCGTGAGCAGTTGCTGGCACGGGTGCGCTCGCTGCTCAAACAAAAGGCTTATACCGACGAGCTCGATCGGGCGGAGTCTGTGCTGTATGCCCTGGCGCGCAGCATCGAAGGCAAAGACCCCTATACCGAAGGACATTGTGAGCGGCTGGCGGAACTCTCGGCGCGCCTGGGTGAATTCATCGGGCTAGAAGCTACGCAGATCAAAGCGCTTCGTCGCGCCGGCGTGGTGCACGATATTGGAAAAGTCGCGGTGCCCGACCATATCCTGCTCAAGCGCGGCAAGCTCACCGCCAAAGAGCGCAAGTGCGTGCAGCGGCATCCCTTGGTCGGAGAAGGAATTTGCGCGCCGCTGAAATCGTTCCAGCTGGTGTTGCCCATTATCCGCCACCATCACGAGAAGCTCGACGGCACCGGGTATCCGGACGGTCTGAAGGGAAACGCCATTCCGATTGCGGCCCGTGTTTTGCAAGTCGTGGACGTCTATGATGCACTCACTACCGCGCGTCCTTATAAGAAGGCTTTGCCTCCGGCCGAGGCTTTGGAGATCATGGAAGACGAGGTAAAACGCGGCTGGTGGGATCCAGTCGTGTTTACCGCGTTTACAGAAATGATGGGGCGTGAAGCGATCGCGGAACCCGAACCGCGCCTCCTGACACGAGCCGCGGCGGCAGCGGCTGGAGACTGAAGTCGCTCTCAAATAATTCCCTCGCGTACTCGGCGGAGAAACTCCACAGCTTCCGCTTCCGCCTGCTTGACAATCCCTTTCTGCTCCCGGAACTCCAGACTGATTTCCTGCAAGACCAGCTCGGCGGCATCCTTGGGCTTGTAGCCTCGCTTCACGAGGGTTCGCATGCGTTCCGTCAGGCTGGCCGGACGATTGGACGCATTCCGAGCAGGATGTTCCGCGCAGTTGTGCCCGCGGAACTTTCCGGAAGCGAGCCGGTCAAAAGCGCTCCTGGCCTCGGGATCCTCTAAGAGCGTAGGGATCGCAGAATTCCACTCGCAGTCCGAGCAAATCCAGCCGTGGAAGTCAGGGTCCGCGATCCACACCATGGAACGTACCATGTGGCGCCTCGGCAGTCCGAAAGCCTCTTGCCCTGGATAGATAAATAGTAGCTGGTTTCCCGGCGCGGTTGCCATTGTTCAGACAAAATTACATTTGCTCGCGTCCAGAAAAGGAGCGGCAGAAAGCCTTTGGCCAACCGTGAGATGCGCACCGAAGCGCTACAATCCCATCCATGCGAAAGAGTGTTGAGACCCCGTTGCTGGGCAAGACCGTGCTGATAACGGGGGGTGCGAAACGCTTGGGGCGGGCGAGTGCGTTGGCGCTGGCGCGGGCGGGTGCCGACGTGGCTATCACCTTCAACCACTCTGCTCGTGAAGCCCAGCACACCGTGATCGATCTGGCTTCCATCGGCGTGCGGGCTTTCGCTCTGCGGTGCGATGTCACCAACGAGAGGAGCGTTAAGGCCACAATTAAGGAATCGGTGCGCGCGCTCGGCGGGATCGACATCCTTGTCAACAATGCCGCGAACTACGAAACCGTCGAGTTTGAAAGCATCAGCCTGAAGCAGTGGGACGCGATCTTTGCCACGAATACCCGCGGGCCGTTTTTGGTAACGCGTGAAGCATTGCCAGCTCTTCGCGAGCGTCGCGGCAAGATCATCAATATGGGTTCGTTGGGCGGATTGCTGCCGTGGCCAACTCATGCGCACTATTGCTCTTCGAAAGCCGCTCTCCATATGCTGACCAAGGTGATGGCTAAGGCTTTGGCCCCCGAGATTGCCGTGAACGCAGTGGCCCCCGGAATGATCGATCTCGGTGAGAAGGAGGCCAAACCTTTCATGCGACGCATGGCTCGCCAAACCCCGATGCGCAGAAATGGCACCGGCGAAGAGATTGCCGAGGCCGTGAAGTTTTTCGCGACCGCCCCGCATTTCATCACCGGCCAGATCATGGCCGTCGACGGCGGCTTGGGGCTGGGCTAAAACAGCGTGTCATCTTGAGCGGAGTGAGGCGCAGCCCAACGGAGTCGAAGGATCCCACCGCTGGCGGACCGCGCCCCGCATCTCGCATGGCAGTTTCGCCACCGACCACGGCCCTCGCTCGGCGATAACAGTGTTAGGGAAACGACTCGACTCATGCACATTCTAGTCATCGGTGGCACCGGACCTATCGGCCGTCACGTCGTCCAGCAGCTAGCCGGCGCAGGCCATGAAGTCACGGTCTACCATCGCGGCCAAACCGAATGCGAGCTGACCCCGGCGGTCCGACACATGCACGACGCACGCGCCGCGATCCCAGTCGGGTATTTCCCGCCAGAACTGCTGACCGATCCACCCGACGTCGTCATTCACATGATCGCCATGACAGAGGCCGATGCTGAGGCGGCGGTGCGAGCGTTTGCCGGCAAAGCGCGGCGCCTGGTGGTCGCTAGCAGCGGAGATGTCTACCGTGCGTACGCTTGTTTCACCGGCCTGGAAGCCGGTCCAGTCCAGGCGGGCTTACTCACCGAGGATTCGCCGCTGCGGACTGTGCTCTACCCCTATCGTTCGCAATCGTTGCCTGACAAGGAATGGATGAGGGACTACGAAAAGCTCTTGGTGGAGCGCGCCGTTCGAGGTTGCCCGGACCTCTCGGGGAACCGTGCTGCGGTTGCCCAAGGTGTACGGTCCAGGAACAAACGCCGACCTGAGCACCATGTACGGAGCGCGGCATCATAGGCGGTGGCGCTGGACCCATGGATATGTCGAGAATGTGGCGGCAGCGATCACTCTGGCCGCCACTCACCCCGCAGCCGGAGGCCGCATCTACAACGTCGGCGAAGCGTACACCCCTACGGTCGAGGAACGGTTGCGCGGGTTACCCGCTAGCGGGCTTCCCGCCGACGAGAATTATGTCCACTACCAACACGACATTGCCTACGACACCAGCCGCATCCGGCACCAGCTTGGCTATCAGGAACCGGTGGACTACGCCGAGGGCCTGCGGCGGACCTTGGGGAGGAGCCTGGCCGACACTGCATGAGTTTGTCAGGGCCCGCAGGTTTCTTGTATTGTGACGACTTCGACGTCCTTGATCCCATGCCCACCTCGGCCCCGCGAGCCGTATTCGACGTTCGGTGCGTCTGCCTTGTGTTTTGCCTGCTGCTCTGCGCTCCGCTAATTCTCGCCCAGCAAGGTCCGGAACATGGCGGCCGCGAAATCCAGGTCTGGACGGGAGGCGGATACGCCGTACCCGGCGGGACGAAGAACACCGGCGTCTGGAATCTGGGTCTGCGTTACGGCTGGGTTCTGAGCCGGCCTCATGGGCCCGGGTTCCTGAAAGGAAGGTTCGAGTACGCCGTCGATGCAGTACCCATGTTTCTCATCTTTCAGCCAGCCAACACTGCCTATGGCGTGGGCTTCAACCCCATTGACCTCAAGTGGAATTTTGCCACTCGGAGTTCGCTCGTTCCCTATCTCGAACTCGATGGTGGAACGCTGTTCACCAACCACAACGTTCCCAGGGCCACGAACACCGTGAACTTTACGACCAGCGGTGTGTTTGGCGTCCATCTGCTCGGACCCAGGTACGGCTGGAGCGTCGAGGCGCGCTACATGCACATCTCCAACGCCGGATTGGCCAACTTCAATCCGGGCATCAACACCTTCCAGGTTCGTTTGGGGATCGGGCGGTTTCTCGCGAAGAAGTGATTGCCGGAGAATGCTTCGTGAGAGTAACGCTCGGCGGACGTTGCTACACTTCGATTCCAGATACTCTCTATCGCAGCGCCGCAGTCTTCGCCCCCGGCGGTTCCAGGTCGTGAAACGAGAAATCTACTGACACGTTGGAGTACTCCTTCCCGTCTATCTCCACGTAGGGATACACGAAGTAATTGAGTGGCGCCCCGGCCTGCGGCGGACTCAGTTTCAAGTCGCGTCCCATCGAGAACTGCACGCGGTTCACATCGTGTGCGCCAAAGAAGTAGTCATGCTTCTCCGGGTGCTTCCATGCTTCGGAAATGTCGATGGGAACCCATCCGGCTTGGTCGACATAGAACTCCGACCAGCAGTGGTAACCGGGAATCTCGGCCGAATGCTTGTCCGCCGGGAGGGGGAAGCCAATCTCGAAGCGCGCTGGAATTTGCTGCGATCGCGCCATCGACATGAATACGGAATGGAAATCGGTGCAATTGCCGCGTTTCGAATCACAGGCCCACAGCGTGTCCCCGTGGCCCCAGCCGGTGCCGCTTTTGTCGTAACGCATGGTGCGGAAGACGTACTCATAAATCGCGTGTGCCTTGTCGAGCTGCGTTGCGGCGCCCTTGGTCTCCTCGACCGCGAGTTGCGCAGGCAAGCCGCTGGTGGGGACGAGCCGGTCGGGCTCTAGATACCGCGCGAGCATCGGCTGCGGGACTTTTTCCGGGCGGACGTCGGGCGCAAGTTTGCCGTTCACCAGTTCCACATGCTCGCGGCGAATGATGTCGTAATCAACGGCGAATTTGTAGGCGGCTCGACTGGCCTTCTTTTCTTCCGCATAGAGGAGGACATTCTTGTATTCGCCCTCTTGCTCCGGGCGAAGCTTTAGATCGCCTTCTTTGCTCAGCACGGTGACGCTCTGAAAAGCGTCGGAATGCGCCTGCGGGAACCAGACGCGGACTTCCCTCCCGGCAGGCACGTCCTTTACAGTGAACGCATAGTGGAAGGCGAAGTGTCGTTCTTTCTGAGCCTGGGCGGCAAGGGACACGGCGAGGAGAGCAAGCACTGCGAGAGTTCGGCGCAGCATGCACAATCCTTTCTATGCAGGTGTGACGGTGGTTCAGAAACGATGGCGGAAACGACCGACGGGCGTTTGGAGGCCTAGTTTCAAGTGAAGCCGCGGCCGGCGAGGGGCAGGCGGGGAGCTGGCATGCGGTCTAATCTGCGCTTGGGACGCGGTGGTTGTCAAGACGGGCATTGAGAGCTTTTAACCGCGTAGATCGCAAAGCAGGCCGCAAAGATCGCGAATGAATTTCTTATGCGACCTTGGTGTGGTCTTTACGTCTTTCGCGGTTAAAGTCTCGTGTAGGGGAAGATCCCAATCAGCTGGTCGCGAGTTGCCTCCTAGCAACTCAGCTTATATTCTTCCTCCCTATGTCCACCCTGGTCGAATGCGTCCCTAATTTTTCTGAAGGCCGTGACAACACGAGAGTTGACGCCATCGTCGACGCGATGAGGATTCCCGGCGTGTACCTGCTTGATCGCGAGATGGACGCCGACCACAACCGTTGCGTGATCACGCTGGCGGGCGAGCGCGAGCCGATCCAGGAAGCGGCGATTCGCGGGGTGGGCAAGGCCGCCGAACTCATCGACCTCACCAAACACCAGGGAGCTCATCCGCGTATGGGTGCGGCCGATGTGGTGCCGTTCATCCCCATCGATGGCGTGACCATCGAAGACTGCGTGGCGATGGCCCGACACGTGGGGGAAGAAATCTGGAAGCGCCACCAGGTCCCCGTCTACCTGTACGAAGCGGCGGCGACCACGCCCGAGCGTGCGAACCTCGAGAACATCCGCCGTGGCCAGTTCGAGGGAATTCGTGACGAGATTGCCACCAACCCGGCGCGCAAGCCAGACTATGGCGATCCCCGCGTGCATCCCACCGCCGGCGCAACCGTGGTGGGCGCGCGCAAGTTTCTGATCGCCTATAACGTCTTTCTGAATACAACCGATGTAGACATCGCCAAGAAAATCGCCAAAGCCGTGCGCTTCTCAAGTGGCGGATTCCGTTTCGTGAAGGGCGCGGGCTTCCTCGTGCGAGGCCTCGCGCAGGTCTCGATGAACCTGACCGACTTCGAGCAGACTTCGGTCCACCGCGTCTTTGAATATGTAAAGCGAGAAGCGGCGCGCTATGGAGTGATGCCGGTCTCCAGCGAGATCGTCGGATTGATCCCGAAGAAGGCCCTCGAGCAGGCAGCCGAGTGGTTTCTTCAAGTCGAGAATTTCGATTCATCTCTGATTCTTGAGAACCGGCTAGCCGCCGTGATGAGCGGCAAGATGGCCGTGGGCGGACTGCGCGCGGGCGTCGAGCCGTTCCTTGAACAACTGGCCGCGCCTACTGCAACCCCCGGCGGAGGCAGCGCAGCGGCCGCTGCCGGCGCAATGGCCGCGGGCCTCGCGCACATGGTTGCCGCAATGTCGCGCGGAAAGAAAGCCTACTTGCAATACCAGAGCCAGCTGAGTACCGTGATTGCCCGCCTCGCTCAGCTGCGCGAGGAATTGAAGGCCGCCATCGATGCCGACGCCGAGTCCTACAACGCCGTGATGAACGCCTACAAGCAGGGGCGCGAATCCACGGATGGTGACGTCATTATCGACGCTGCCCTGAGGCAAGCAACCCGCGTGCCGCTGAGCGTTGCTGAACAGGCGCGAGAAGTGGCCGAGCTCGCGGCGAAGCTGGGGCCAATGACCAATCCCAGCATGAAGTCGGACTTGACGACTGCTTCGGCGTTGGCGAAGGCGGCGATCGAGGGGGCGTTGGCGAACGTCGACATTAATCTACAATCCATGAAGGATGCGGCATTTGCCGTGGAGATACGGAACAAGGCTGCGGCGCTACGGTCCTGATATTGTGGCAAAGGCCGACGGGCGGGGACGCCCGTCGCTCCACAACCTTCTAAGTTGCGGACCGGGTGTCCGATTTGTCACCATCCTCCCTGTACTTTGGTGTGTGCCCGTGCGCCCCTCGCGGGCATACAATTGATCCTTTCCGGGTTAACGCGACGGGCCGATTTGGCATCCAAGTGTGTATTCCCAGAGGTACCTATGAAGATACTGAAAACTTTGACCTCTATCCTGCTGGTTGGCACGGCTGCTTGGGCGATGCCCCTTGGCAGTTCTTCCCGCGTGGTGATCCCCTCAGACATTCAGCAGATCATCTCGGTTGACTACCGCGCGCTGCATAACTCCCCGACCGCCGAGGCGCTGAAGGAGCAGGTTTTGCCCGAGAGCCTTAAGCAATTCGAAACCGCGCTAAAGGGCGTCGGCATCGACTCCGAGCGCGACGTCGACCAGCTCACGTTCGCCGCCTATCGCCTGGGGAAGCAGGGCGTTAAGGTCGTCGGTATGGCGCAGGGATCGTTCTCGTCGAAAGTCGTCCTGAAGCGCATGAAGCTGAAGAAAATCATGCCCACAAAGTATCGCACTTCCGACATCTACGCCATGGGCAACGGCATGATGATGACCTTCCTCGACGAGAACACATTGTTGTTCGGTGACGACAGCGCCGTTAAAGGTTCGCTCGATGCCCGCGATGGCATGATCCCAACGCTGGATTCAAACTCGCAGATGGCCGACATGATGGCGGCGGTGGATGGCTCACCCGTGTGGAGCTTGCTTGATCAACAGGGCACGCAGAACATGATGCGCTCGGCCCTGGGCGACGCCGCCAAAGTGGCTGACTACGAAACGGTGAAGAAGCGGTTGATTGGTTCGCGCTACACCATGGATTTTTCCAGCGGGGTCAACTTCAATCTGGACGTGATCACATCCGACTCCATGACCGCAGCCACGATGTCGTCCCTGGTCAAGGCGGGTATGCTGTACAAGAAGATGAACGCCAGCCCGGTAGAGAAAGTGGCGATTGATGCTTTGACGGTCGATTCTGACAGCTCCAAGCTGCAATTGCACTTCAAGACCGACGACAAACAGTTCCAGGCTTTGATGAAATCGGATTTGTTCGCGGCGGTTTCGAAGTAGGAGTTCAGTTCACCAGACAGACACAGAGACGCAGAGGCACAGAGTTTCTGGGCTCTGTGCCTTCTTGTTTTGACGATCAACGCCCGAAGCAAGTTTCGGGCCCAAGCCCCGCGAGGGCCGACTCGAAATAGCCCGGCGATTCATCGCCGGGTACACATGGAGACAACACTGTGTCCCGTAGGGACACCCGAAACGACACATTACCCTCAAAGAAGCCCAAATCTGCTGCGCCTCTGTGTTTCTGTGGTGAATTATTTTTTTGGCGCAGTCATCGCCTCCCGCTTGGCTCGAGCCCATCCTTCTTTCACCGTCTGCCGAGCCCTCCCGATTGCCAGCGCATCCTCCGGGACATCGTTCGTAATACACGACGCCGCCCCCACATACGCGCCTTTGCCAATCTTCACCGGCGCTACCAGCGTGCTATCGCTGCCGACGAACACCCCGTCCTCGATCACGGTCTTGTGCTTGCGCACGCCGTCGTAGTTGCAGGTGATGGTCCCCGCGCCTAGGTTCACTCCGGCGCCGATCTCAGCGTCGCCCAGGTACGTCAGGTGGTTCGCCTTCGAACCCTTCCCCAACCTGATCTTCTTGGTCTCCACAAAATTTCCCACGTGCGCGCCTTCGCCGATGTCGCTGCCCGGTCGCAGGTGGGAATAGGGGCCAATGATCGCGCCGTTGGCCACGCGCGCCTCATCCATAATGGACCCCGGACGAACCGTCACGCCGTCGCCGATCTCTGAATTGCTGATGACGCTGTAAGAGCGAATGCGGCAGTCGCTCCCGATGCGCGTCTTCCCCAGTAACTGCACGAACGGCTCGATGACGGTATCCGCCCCCACCTCGACATCGGCGTCGACTACGCACGTCTGTGGAAAGAAGATGCTGGCGCCGCCGGTCATGAGTTGCTGACACTTCGCCATGCGAACCAGACCGTCAATCTCCATCATCTCAGCGCGGGTGTTGCTGCCGAGGATTTCAGAAGGGCGGGAGGTCTTCGTCGAGACCACGCGCGCTTTAGCCTTGTTGAAGACGCCTGCCATGTCGGTCAGGTAATACTCGCGATGAGCATTGTCGGTTTTCAAGTCGTTGATGTGTTGGAACAATGGTTTGACCGCGAATGCATAGAAGCCGGAGTTGATCTCGCGAATCTTCTTCTGCGCCGGCGACGCCGACTTCTCCTCCACGATAGCTCTTACCTCGTCTCTTTTGGCGGCTTGGTGTATGACCCGGCCCTAACCGGTGGGATTCACCAATTCCGCGGAAAGCAGCGTCATGGCCGCCTTCTTCTGCAAGTGGAAATCGCGGAGTTGCTGAATGGTCTCCGGCATAATCAGCGGCGCGTCCCCCGACAGCACGATGACGTGGTCGTAAGGCGCGAGCGCTTCGCGGGCGACCATTAGCGCGTGTCCTGTTCCGCGTGGTTCGCTCTGCAGCACGAAGTTCACGCCCAGGTGCTGGACGGCCTTCCGGACCCGATCCGCTTCATGTCCGATGATGGCGAACACATCCGACGCGGGAACGATTTTCGTTGCGGCAGCGATCACGTGCGCCAGCAACGGCTTGCCGCCCACTTCATGCAGCACTTTCGGATTCTTCGATTTCAGACGCGTGCCTTTGCCGGCGGCCATGATGGCAACCGCTATGCGAGATTCAGTTGATTTGCCCATTTGGTTTCAATATACCGCGAGGTAGGAGAAAAGCTTAAACAGCGGAACAAGCAGGGAAAATCGGCGAATTGCAGCAGGCATCCTGTCGGCTGTCCCGAGGAAGGCAAGAAAAGCCTTTAACCGCAAGGGACGCCAAGGTCACGCCAAGAAATTCCTTCGAGTTCTTCGCGGTTAAGAGCTTTCTTCAGATCACTCACCGGTGTGCCGGATCCGGCTCCATCACCGGCTTCCGCGGGCTCTCCGCAGCCTGCACCGCCAGATTCAGCATATCTCGCGCCACGGCGTCCGTAGCATGCCGGGCCACGCCGCCCTCTTCCAGGTAGTCACCCAGGACCGGGCAGCAGCCCAACTTCTCCACTGCCTCAAGGTCGGCGACGATCTGGGCTGCACCTTCCAGCGCGTATTTAGCCTTCATGTCATCCGAAGCGGGCCGCCGGTTGATCAACGCGTAATCGAACAGCTGCGCCTGTGCATGATTGTTCAGAGCGCGAATGTGTTCGGCGGCTGTGAGCCCCAGGCTTTCGTTGGCCTGCGTCATCAGATTGCAAATGTAGACCTTAATCGCCGGCGAGTTCACGATCGCCTGCGCGATCCCGCGGACTAGCAGGTTCGGGATCAGACTCGTGAACAGGGAACCCGGCCCGATGGTGATGACGTCCGCCCCGGCAATCGCCTCCAGAGTCTGCGGCAGCGGTCGCACCTCCGGCGGAATCAGGAATAGCTCCTTGATTCGACCCTTGCTGGCCGTGATTTTGGTCTCGCCGCGCACTCGGGTGCCATCTTCCATCAGCGCCTCGAGTTGAATGTTCGAAGCGGTCGCCGGATAGATGTGACCCCGTGTCAGCAGGATCTCTGAAGAAAGTCGCACCGCCTCGGAAAAATCTTTCGTGATCGATGTGAGCGCTGCCAGAAAGAGATTCCCGAAACTATGGCCTTCGAGCCCTGAGCCCTTGTCGAAACGGTGCCGGAAGAGTTTGGAAAGAAGCGCCTCGTCTTCCGACAAGGCAACAATGCAGTTGCGACTGTCGCCCGGGGGCAACATGTTCAGCTCGGTTCGCAGCCGGCCACTGGAACCGCCATCGTCGCTGACGGTAACCACCGCGCTCAACTCGCTGATCGTCGGTCGTCCCGGCGCTGGCCGGTAAGGCTCCATGGGGGCCGGGACGTAGGCCTTCAGGCCTTTCAGCAGAGTCGACAGACCGGTGCCACCGCCGATCGCCACGACCCGTAGCGGATTCATGCGAGCAGGCTTCTCCCGGGTGGGCGGGTCCGGCCGCTGCGGCGGTTCCATGGATGGGTCCCTTAGTACGTCTCTTCCGGAGTGTCGGGTTCCGGTACGGCCTCAACCCCTGGATCGGGATAGAGCAGTTCCGTGAAGCGCGGATCCTCGGCCAGGTTCTGGAAATCGGAGTCGTTCCGCGCCTGGAAACGCAGGGCCGGGTTCAGCCGAACCGCCTCATCCAGGTTTCGCAGCGAGTCTTCCACATGCCCGGTCATGCAGTCCAGGGCCGCGAGCCCGTAAATGACATAGTCGGCCTTGGGAGACTGCTTATGAAGTTTGTCGAGGTGCTCACGCGCCTGTACGTAGTCACCTACGTTCATGAGCGACACCGCGTAGTCGAAGTGCTCCTCGACACTCTTGAACTGGTTTGCCACCTTGTCGAGATGTTGGTTGCAGGTGTTCAGATGAACGTTGGCGCGGTCGGCAAGTTCCTTGCTGGGTCCGCCGATCACCTTCTGCAGGTGCGCCTTGGCCTTGTCGAACTTGTGTTCCTGCATGGCACGCAGGCCGGTCTCGTAGTTCTGGATTGCCTGCGCTACCCGGGGATCGTCGGCGATGGATTTTTTCGCGGTAGGTTTCTGAGCCATCTGTAAGACTCTTCCTGTAGTTTTGCTTGCTGAGCTTTTCGTAACCACTCCTTGCTGCTGCAACTTATGAGGAATAAGTTCAACCATTTTACTAGGTCGGCGGTCCGTGACCGATTCTGCCACAGACGCTCGCCGCACCTTCGCAGCTGGCAGGACGTTGCTGGGCCCGAGCAGGTTTATACGCGCCTCACAAGCATGCGTCAATTGGTGGTCCGTCCACGAAGGGTGGTGGGCGGACTCACTCCATCGTGGCGGAAGCTTCGAGATTCACCTGCTTCCATTCGCCTTTCGTGATGCTCTGGCGAATCTGGGCTGGTGTCTTCCCCTTCTTGGTCTGGGAGTACGAGTAGTACAGCTCTTTCAGGCAGACGTCGCACTGCGCGCCGTGCGTACCTTCAAAACAAGTGCGCAGACTATTGTGGCCCATCCCGCGGTCGCAGTAGCAGTAACACGGTTGCTGGTGCAGCACGTTGGGAATTTTGGCCGCGAGTTCGTAGGCGTGGGTCTGGTAGGCGAATTGCGCGTTTTCGGCCCAAAGGTTCTCTTTGGGCAGGATCGGTGGAAGCTTTTTCCCCTTCGGTGGAGGCCCGGCGTTGAAAGCCGGTACTCCCTGCTCCTCCTGCGACGCCGCCCAGGGAGCCGACAGCGACGTCGTCACCGCAAACAGGAATGCCAGGATCAATAGACGCTTTAACATAGGGAAGATTCCTCTAAGAGAGAAGATTCCTTGTTGCTTTATTGTAACCTGAGCCGGAGCAGGTGCGCATCTGGGGTGGCACCCGATAGTGCACCTGAGGGCGGGAAGGAGCAATTTCGGAAAAGAGCAGCTGCGACCAGCGGGAACGCTTCAATCGGACTGCTGCTTCCATATAGAATGGGCACCATGCCACCGGTGGGGAACCCACGCTTCCAGCCCAGCGGAAATCAAGGACTCGGCCAGCGGCCGCGCTCGACGCCTCTGCTGTCGGTATGGCTGCGGGATCTGATCATCTCGCTGGCGATCTCGGCGTTCATCATCATCTTTCTCTACCAGCCAGTGAAGGTCGAAGGCACCAGCATGATGCCCTCGCTCGACGACCAGGAACGTATCTTCGTCAACAAGTTCGTCTATCGCTGGGAGCCGATCCAGCGCGGCGACATCGTCGTATTCCGCTATCCCCGCGATCCCTCGAAGAGCTATATCAAGCGCGTGATCGGCATTCCCGGAGACCAGATTCGCATCGATTCGGGCCAGTTGTACGTCAACGAGCAGCCGATCATCGAAGACTACGTTCCCCCGGCCTACACGGATGAGCGCTCCTATTCCGAAATCGTGGTGCCTTCCCGGAGTTACTTCGTGCTGGGAGATCACCGCAGCATGTCGAACGACAGCCGGGACTTCGGGCCGGTGAAGGAGGGCTACATTTTCGGTAAGGCGGTTTTTGGGTATTGGCCGATGGATAAATTGGGGCGTTTGCGGTGAGTCGCCCTGATCAGGGTCTTGTGTACCTTGATGAGAGTCTTCGACTAGGCCCATAATTCGGCGCAAAATACAGTGCGTAGCCAAAAGTTGTGCCCCATCGAAAGCCGACCCTAATCTTTCATACTTCTTTTTCGCCAAGGGCTTGACTTCGTTAGCTGCTATTAGAGCGCTTTGGGCAAATAGGTTCTACCAGGACGCGGTTGTCATTACTCGCTCCATCTTTGAGGCCTGTGTTCAGATACTCTACATCCAGACCGATCCTGCACACCTGAGCGTCCGGTATCTCGAGTACGAATCTGTCGAGAGGCGCGATTTTAGCGTGGGCACTATCCGATCTTTGAAGTCGAAGTCCCGTCTTCCATCGAACAAGAAAGGGGCGACTGCGGCCCGAGACTAGGGACCTGCAGCCAAAGCAGTGTTGCACAACTTTGATACACGAGGGGATGGTCTGGCAAATCGGTTCGCGAATTCGTCCGCCCACTCGACCGAAAGGGTACGAAGGAGCGTGGGCCGACTATGATTTTTTTTACTTCTTGTCCTCTGCCATAACTCATTCGAGTGCTATGAGCATGCAGGAATATATCAGGGAACCCTTTCTTGGAAGCTACAAGCAACTTTCAGGTAGACGCCGCTATCTCTCAGACGTTCCGCTGCTGGCGAGTTCATGGTCTTTAATGATGGCATTGCCCTGTGCCGCGATTTCACAACTCGATTGCTCGCGACTTCTTCTCGCTCAGGTGACCGTTGACCTCAGACATTTCCTTCTGGCTTTGAAGCACGCTCTCCAGACAGCGTAGGTGGACATTTGCGTTTTTGGGCTCTGGTGTGAGAGAGCGTCAAAGTCGTTGGCCGAATCAAACATCCCTGTTAAACTCTATAAAATCCACACCCGGGAGCAAGAATGCAAGCTATCCTTGCCCTCGAAGATGGGCGCATCTTTCGAGGCAAAGGCTACGGCGCCAAAGGCGAATGCTACGGGGAAGTCGTTTTCAATACTTCCATCACCGGTTACCAGGAAATTTTCACCGACCCTTCCTACTCGGGCCAAATTGTCGCTCTCACCAATCCCGAAATCGGAAACTACGGCACTAATCCAGAAGACAACGAAGCCACCCATCCCTATATTGAGGGACTGATCGTCCGCGAGTTCTCGAAAGTAAGCTCGAACTGGCGCTCGCAGCAGGTGGCCGAAGAATATCTGGAACAGTTCAAGATCCCCGTGCTGGCCGATATCGACACGCGGGCCCTGGTGCGCCATCTGCGCGACCACGGCGTGATGCGCGGTGTGATCTCGACCATGGAGGCCGACATCGGCAAGTTGGTCGCGAAGGCAAATTCGATTCCCAAGATGGACGGCACTGACCTGGCCAAAGTGGTCTCGACGACCCGGCCTTACGTTTGGGAAGTCGGCGAGCGCTCGCACGAACCCGTGGCGGTGGTCGGCGTAAAAGACGAGCCGGCGCGGTTCCACGTGGTGGCCTACGACTACGGCATCAAGCAAAACATCCTACGCAAGCTGCGCGGCGAGGCCTGCAAGGTGACTGTAGTCCCGGCGCAGACCACCGCAGAAGACGTCTTGGCTCTGAAGCCGGACGGCATTTTCCTGTCGAACGGCCCCGGCGACCCGGAGCCTTGCACGTACGCAGTCGACAATATCCGCCGCCTCATGGGCCGCCAGCCGATCTTCGGGATCTGCCTTGGGCACCAGCTCACCGGGATTGCCTTGGGCGGCAAGACCTACAAACTGAAATTCGGTCACCACGGTGGAAATCACCCGGTGAAGCAGACGGCGACCGGGAAGATCGAGATTACGGCGCACAACCACAACTTCGCGGTGGACCCGGATTCGCTGCCGCAAAGCGAAGTCGAGCTGACACACTTCGACCTGAACGACAACACGCTGGAGGGGCTGCGCCACCGAAATCTCCCGTTGTTCAGTGTGCAGTATCACCCGGAAGCTGCCCCGGGTCCGCATGATTCGCATTACCTATTCAAGGATTTCGTGAAAATGATGGAGGAGTGGAAAGGCAGTGGGCATTAAGCGCGCATTCGTCACATGTCACGTTTGGGGAATCTGCGCCGTGCTTTTCATTCTGGGGGCGGCCTCTTTTGGCCAAGTGGTGAAGGAGTCGTGGCAGATCCCTGGTAGCGAGGAAGTCGTGCGACCGAACTTAGAAGTGAAAAACGCACAACACATCTTTGGTGACCTGAACGATTCAAACAGGGGCAGCGTTTCAGGAGTCGAGAATCATTCTCCGGAAAAAAGAGAGCAAGGGTCGATTCGTTGACATCGCAGCGTGCAGGCCGACAAGAATGGACACTTCGATCTCAAGATGGTGGAACAAGGGAGATGCCGCTTCTTACCGGGACCCAAGCGCGGGTGGAGGCAGCCAGAGAAGGTCGAGTATAGCGATTCCAAAGATTGTGAGATGAAATTGACTCTAGAAATCAGTCCGACCAATCAACTCGATGCGGGGTGCGCGATTCGGTGAGCCCACGACCAAGAGCCAACGACCAACGACTGAGTTTCCATGCCTAGACGAACCGACATCTCGAAAATCTTGATTCTCGGCTCCGGCCCTATCGTCATCGGCCAGTCGGCGGAGTTCGACTACTCGGGCACGCAGGCTTGTAAAGCTCTCAAGGCCGAGGGTTTTGAAGTGGTGCTGGCCAACTCGAACCCGGCCACCATTATGACCGACCCCGAGGTCGCCGACCGTACCTACATCGAACCGCTCACGCGCGAATACCTGGAAGAGATCATCCGCATCGAGCGCGAACTGTCGCCCGGAGCGGGATTCGCCATTCTGCCCACCGTCGGCGGGCAGACCGCGCTCAATCTCGCGGTCGAGCTGTCGGACGGCGGCGTGCTTGAGAAATACAACGCGCAGCTCATTGGCGCGAACATTGCGGCCATCAAGAAAGCCGAAGACCGGCTCTTTTTTAAAGACGCGATGCAGAAGATCGGTCTCGACGTCCCCAAATCAGCGCTCGTCAATAATCTGAAAGACGGCCTCGAGTTCGCCGGCAAGATCGGCTTTCCGGTCATCATTCGTCCCTCGTTCACGCTGGGCGGCACCGGCGGCGGTATTGCCTTCAACCGCGAAGAATTGATGGAAGTCCTCGCCCGCGGCCTCGATCTCTCGCCGGTGCATGAAGCCCTGATTGAAGAGTCCGTCCTGGGCTGGAAAGAGTACGAACTCGAGGTGATGCGAGATCTCAAGGACAACGTCATCATCATCTGCTCGATCGAGAACTTCGACCCGATGGGCGTGCATACGGGCGACTCGATCACCGTCGCACCTGCACAGACTCTCTCCGACCGTGAGTACCAGGCCATGCGCGACGCCTCGATTGCTGTCATCCGCGAAATTGGCGTGGAGACCGGTGGCTCGAACATCCAGTTCGGTGTGAATCCTGAAACCGGTCGCATGGTGGTCATCGAGATGAACCCGCGCGTCTCGCGTTCGTCCGCGCTCGCCTCGAAAGCTACCGGCTTCCCGATTGCGAAAATCGCCGCCAAGCTGGCGGTGGGCTACACGCTCGACGAAATCCCCAATGACATCACCCGCAAAACGCCGGCGTCCTTCGAGCCCACCCTCGACTACGTGGTCGTAAAGATTCCGAAGTGGCAGTTCGAGAAATTTCCCGGCGCTGACGAAAGCCTCGGCCCGCAGATGAAGTCGGTTGGCGAAGTCATGGCCATAGGGCGCACCTTTAAAGAGGCACTGCTGAAGGGCGTGCGGGCACTCGATACTGGACGCAAAGCCGGCTCCGAGAAAATCGAACCGAAGATTCTGACGCAGCGGCTCGTTACCCCCCACCCCGAGCGCCTGACCTACGTTCGCTACGCGATCCGCCAGGGATACACCGTCAAGCAGCTCGCCAAGGTCACCTCCATCGACCCCTGGTTCCTCTACCAGCTCAAAGAAATTAACGAGATGCAGCTCGAATTGGAAAAGCACCCCATGGACTCGATTCCGCCCGAAGTGCTGCGCGATGCCAAGCGTATGGGCTTCTCCGATAGTCGCCTGGCCTCAGTTTGGCGCTTGAGCGGCAAGGGAGCAGCGGAAAAGGTCCGGCACTTCCGCAAGAAGCATGGCGTGACGCCGGTGTACAAGCGCGTCGACACGTGCGCCGCCGAGTTCGAGAGCTACACGCCCTACCTATACTCGACCTACGAAGAAGAAGACGAAGCCGCGCCCACTCCCAAAAAGAAGGTGATCATCCTGGGCAG
>Ga0137358_10000445_pt1 | contig 18911 bp, 18 predicted proteins | sample Mad1_20_16metaG_FD_105551 | JGI IMG/M metagenome (GOLD analysis project Ga0137358, IMG submission 105551) | Vadose zone soil microbial communities from Angelo Coast Range Reserve, California, USA - Mad1_20_16 metaG | ecosystem: Environmental > Terrestrial > Soil > Vadose zone | place: USA... | reverse complement strand
CATGCTCCTCGAGCACGACGCCCTCAACCATCGCCACCTTGTCGACGCCTGCCTGCCCGCGCTGCTAGACAAGTATATCGCCGAGCGTCTCTATCGCGGGCAAAACGACTGGCCCATCGAGGACACGTGCAATGTACTCGCCGTTGCACTGTCTTGGCATATGACTTCACAAGGTGTGTTCGATCGACTGCACGTCGGTGGATCTGACCCTTGTCCCGTCGTCAGACGCCCTCAACGGAGAGTCAATTGATAGCCGCAACAAGATCATGGACATTCTGCTCCCGCTCACTTTCGCTTCGTTCCGGGTGCGTCCCTTCCGTTCCTTGTCACCTCTTCCCTTCTCCCAACCGATCACATACCCCCTCCCCCCAACCTTCCAGTACTCATTTGTAGAGCAAGGTTTTGATCCGTATGTCTTTGTCAACGGAGGTAGCTCTTCATCATGCCTATCTTCACCCACACATTCCCCTGTCCATCCCTCTCCTGCGACGGTCCCGATCGACTATATGGGCTGCGCATTTGACTTCCGATTACCTCCGATCTCGCTGAGTGCCTCGCTCGCGTATTTCGCACGGCTTGACGCGTTTCCGCTTGTGCCTCCTCCATATCGTGCCCCTTCTCGGGAACAGAGCGAGAGCGAGATAGATAGCCCAACCGTAGAGGACGTCAAGCTGTACAACAGCTCCTTCCGTACTTGGACGGTCCCACGCGGATCCGGTTGTGGAGACAGCCCGAGCACATGTCACGACTGGGACTGGCTGCGTGCCGTAGCTGGAGACCCTTTCATGTCGGGCCCTCTTCGGCGATACACCCCTGGCAAACTCACGGGCAAGTGGAGAGGGACTGAACTGGTGCGTCTTGTGCGTGTTTTGGTGCTGCATTTATCTGATTCTGTAACAGGCACCGTACAGCAGTGACTTTACGCGTTTCATGACTGGGGAAGCCGGTCCTTCTGACCTGCCTGGCCAGTCACGCGTCCCGTTCTCTTGTTGCTTGGAAGAACACGTGCGATATTCCAAGCCCGAGACCGACGAATCGGGCCAGATCCCGCTCTTCCCGCCGACGAGCTGGACACGGACAGAGGTGCGATTGGGCAAAGGGCCACACGAGAGGGGAATCGGAGCTGACCCGTGGTCCGTTTGACAGGGTGGAATAGAACTCACCGATGGCCGCAACGTATTCTACAGAACCTTGACTCGTGAAAGTCCTGGTGAAGAACACGAAAACGTGCAGAGCGATTCCGAGTTGGGTGCAAAGGCTGATCAGGAGATCGTAGATGTGATCTTATCGGGAAGGGTTAGCACCACTTCCGTTTCGCCCCGCTTCTCTTCCCGTTCCCTTCCTTGCGCTTCCCTTCCTCCTCCCTTTCTAACCCGCCCCTTTCTTTCAGACCGAACATCACATTCAGCCCGCCTGGGAGTTCTTTGGCCGCGTACGGATCTCCGACGGTCTTGTTGTGCTCGTTCGGCAACCTGTGCGTCATCAGCACGTCGACGAGCCTCTCATGAGTTTTCTAACGATCCGTGGCCTGTAGCTTAATGGAAGACTTCCACGTCGTTCCATCTATGCCGGTTACGGTCAGTCTGCGCTCTATTCAGACTTTGTTGACCTGACCCGTCATCCAACAGTGCTGTCCTCTCAGAACTTTGTTGGCAAATGGAAGTACTGCAGTCCTGGCGCGCAATGGGAAGGTATCTGGAGCTTATCCAAGGCCGGATAGTGTAAATGAAGCAACTCGGAGCACGCTTTCATATTTGCAATCCGGTCACAAAGACGCATGTAGGCCCGCGTTCGCGTCCCAACCGATTGCCGGCAGGCCTTACGCCCTGCATCCAGCTCAGTGGCTCCATTCCGCATACGCGCTGCTGCCCTGACTGCGCCTTCGCAAGATCCGATATGATACCAGTCCTCACACATCTGGCTATCACGTATCTCGATATAGAACGGAACCGCGTTTATGACCCCGTCATGCCATTTCCTGCCTCTTTCCCCCTTTCGCTTCGTTAATTGCCGCGGACAGATTATACACGACATTCTGCATACATACACACACACTTGCACTTACACACACACACGAGTACTGTACGGGCTGCGCCCCTCGTTTTATTGACTTATCTCACATCCCCGATTTATTGTGGCGCCTATATCTAACCACTCTATTTACTACTAACATTACTGCACTTATCGAATCGTTCTTCTCCCCTCATCCACCCCCTTTTATGTACGGAAAACTTCATCGTGTAATCCCGAGTTCGCCAAGAGCCACGAAACGTATTTTTATAGACCAGTGGTTTCAAAGAGATCGGAGTTGAAACCCGTGATTGATGTGACAAATGTCAACCAAATGCCAACCAACTGGCTTTTTGCGTCCTCGTTCAGCGTCGTGGTCTCACTAAACCATCATTGTCATCTATCCACTCACCATCGTCAAGTTCACTTCTACACCTATAACAGCAACGGTATCATGCCCATCTCGTTCGATTCGATCCCACAGGAAGTCCTTGAAAATATCGCGTTCTACGCCGTCGCGAGCGACCCACTTGGCCCTCCACGTGAGCTCGCACCGCTCCTGCTCGTCAACCGACGACTACACGTCGCCCTCTCGAGCGCGTCGAACCCGCACCTCCACTCGCGCATCTTTGCATGTAAATTCGACACTGCCGCGCTCGCCCGTAGACTAGGTCCCGGAGCGGCTACGGCCCGGAAATTGGCGGCCGAATTGCGCAGGAGGTGCGTGCAGCTTGCGAGGTTGCGGGCCAGGGTTGGATGTACGGTTGGTGAGTTGGCGGAGACGACAACGAGTAGCGGTAGTAATAATACGCATAAGAATGATAATAATTCTAGTTGTAGTAGAAAGGATGGGGGAGGAGGAGGAGGGGATGGGATGACGGAGGAAGGGATGAGGGCCATGCACGAGATGCTCTGGACGGCGTATGTGATGATGCTGGAGAACGACGGGAAGAACGAGCGGCAGCTGCGCGAGTATGCGCACTTGGACGACTGGCTGCGCGCGTTTTGGTTCGCGGAGGACGGGGCGTCGTTTGCGAGGCTCGAGATACGCGGTAATGCCTGGCCGCCGTATAACGACTTGGCCGACGTGTCCATGTGGCTCTTCTGGTTTCTCCTCAGACCTGGTGCGTCTTAATTTTGATTTTATTCCCACTTCATCCCAAAACACCCATCCTCCCCTCCCTTTTCTTTCCCCTTCCCTGGCGCGGGACCACGTGTTGACGGCGCGTTTCACCCCCATTTTTTATCACATATGCAACACACAACGCAACGCACACCAAGAGGAGTACTTTGCGTTGGACGAGGCAGAGTTGCAACACGCAATTTCCATATTGAAGCTGTTGGCCCTCGGCGCACATAAGGTATGTCGTGCCTTGCATGTCTCATCTTTCGCTTATGATTCTCTCTTTCCGTCTTTTTTTTTAAATTTCTCTCTTTCTCGTGCTTCTTGCTCTCCATCTGGCCCCACGTGGATGGGGCGCGGTGGGGATTTTCGATTCCCACACACCCCCTTCTGATTTGTTCAGGGCAACAACCCCACGAGCCCTATCAGGGGCCGTATATTTTTAGCCCAGACACGCGTACCACGTCCGTGGGTGTATAGACGAAGAAACGAAACGATGCCGTCATACGACTCTTTACCGTTCCCTCTTTCGTTCTCTTCCCTATCCCTATCTATCCGGGGGGCGGCCTTTGTTCGTCCGTCCGTCCGTCCGTCCACCGGCCATCCATCTATTCGCGCCCCCTTTTTTCATCTCTCTTCCGTGCTTTCCGCATCTTGATGCCCTCCCTTGGTGCCCTTCCCGATGGGGTCTTTTGTTCTCGCGCGAGGCGGTCAAAGTTCTGTCACTTGCGACAACTGCGGAAGTGCTGTTCTAGTGGCGGCGGTGGCGGCGGCGTCGGCGCAGCGGCCTTGGACATGGGCCGTGTGGGGGGGCGTTGTTGATGGAGCTTGTGTGGATCCTTTCTTTCTCCTTTTCCAATCATTTGGCTTGCCCATCGGGTTTGGGTTTCTCTTGCCAGATGTGGAACTTAGGGACTGGTGCCGCGTAATGCAACGCCCTTTTGCCAGTACGCTCTCCTGGTTCTCTTACCACTCACTGTCATGTACGATGGCAACGGTGGCGGCCTTGGCGCGTCCCACGTACGCGGAGGGAAAGAAAAAAGATTATTCGATTTGATCATGGCCTGCATCTATGCCAAAAATTCCCCTTCCGCTCTTGTTTCTTTCTCCTTCTCTTTTTTGGAAAGCTCAAGTTTTCTGTACCTGACTGTCCTGACACCCTTTTTTCTGTTCTTGGCCCTATGCTCGCAGTATCCTGTATGCCGCCCTGCCTGGGTCGACTTTGTGCCGAACCATACGCTCGGGCGCGGCGCGTTGCCCCCTGCATACGCCGAATATCCATCGTTCTCGCCACTCCCGCTCACAGCCCCTGCCGTTCTTTCCTTCCTGAGCCTCGCACCCCACCGGTTGACAGGCGCCGACGCCCTCCGGCCCATGTCGCCCCTTGTGCCATCTTCGGTCTCCCCACAGATCCGCGTGAGCTCCGAATGGGATTGCGAGTGGGAACGATGCAAGCGCCTCGCTGGCAACGATGCGCCGACGCCCGAGAACCCTTCCGCCACGTTCAAGCCAGGCACCATGGAGGGCGTTTGGGAAGGACTGTTCACAGTAAGCTTCGTCCACTTCCATGCAACGCCTCCATTTCGTCTCCCTTCTCTTCTCCCGCGTTTCGAGCGTTTACTAACGCTGGAGCGAACCTTACTTCAAATTTGTTTTCTTATTTGTAGTACACTGACTTTACGGCATATCGGGAAATGCTGTCCGGTGCGCCTCCGCCGACGCTCACCAACAGTGTTGTCGCGTGGCATCCGCAGACATGGCGCCTGCGTGAATATCATCTGCTGTTGCCCGAGGATCTGAGCGATGGGGCCAAATTCACTGCAGCGATCGAGCACCCGCGATACAAGCCTCTCTCACCTGGTGATCCATTGCGCGCGTACCTCCCTCAAGGGCTGACCGTCGACTGCGCGTCCAACGGCATGAACGTGTACGAACCGGGCCGCGTGGCAGACACGTTCTATCAGCGGTGCCCTGCGCCGGAGCATATTACGGCAGAATATGCCAAGCGAATCCGTGAGATCCTGATCGCAGGCGAGGTAGGGGCACATCATTTTCTTTGCCTGTATTGGGTTTTCTCAAAAGATGTTGACGAACCTTTCCTTTTTGGTTGGACGATGGCAACATCTTTTGTCTGCGATGTGACTTGTGGTTTTTTGTTCACTAGGGACATTCTGCATGGGGCGAATTTGAACTCATTGGCCGTGTTCGCGCGGGAGACGGAATGGTTACGCTGTCTAAGGAATACGTGAGTTCGTCGCCCCGAGATTCCAACTCGTTTCATCACCACCCCCTTTTTTGTGTGCGCGCATTGACAAAACTGATCTAAACGGGCAACGTAATTTTTGGTCCAGATCGACGGCGACCGTGGAAGGTGGCTGTACCGGGGATACTATGTTGGTGATGCACACGGAAACTTCACTGGGCGTTGGCGGGACACCCTTAGCCCCGCGGAGGAAGCCGGATACGAGGGATGCTTCTTCATGGGTCGCCGGCGGCAGTGGACTCCATATCGATCAAATGGATCATAGGACCAAGAGAACAAAAGACCGGGACTTCGGATCCTGCACGGCGGTGTCTTGGATATGTGGCGTTTTCTCTCACCCAGTAATGATCTAGTGCATTACTGTGGAGGCTCAAGCGGAAGGTGCTGCACAAGTCCATAAGGGGATGATGGGAGTGATGTATTATGGGATGGATGATCTATTTGGGGTTTTCCTCTTGGCTGTAATGTGGCTCTCATTCCTTCTTTCCTTTCGGGAGTTTTTAGTTTTTTTTGGTGCTTCCATCTGGTTCAGGTTTTGGTTATACATACACGGAATACAACACAGTACAGGGTTAATTTACAGTTGGTCGCGCTCTAGACCTCGCAGTTTTTCGACCTTTTACTCAGGCTTGTGCTCGCCATCCATCGTGACTGAGCCCTAAGAGCCCGTCGCTTCTGATGACGACTGTACGCTCGGAGGAACTATAACGGTATCAGACGGGAACTTTGTTTGTTTGATGGTACCATTGCTCCGTGGCTAGGATACTACTTTTGGCTTGGGGTTTTGTCTTGCACCGTGACTTGTACTTGTGCATGTATGGGCACGGAGATGGAGATGGAATGGACCGCAGCCGTAGTGGGTCAAATGCCGCCGTCATGTAAGGTTCAGAGTGGGGTACTGGGTAAAAGGAAGGGAAGAGGGAAGAGTTGCTTCCGAAACGAAACGAAACGCACGACGACTTTGGATGATGATGTAAGGATAAACTTTCGCATGCATGGAAAGGTACAGTACTACGCTGGCACTCGGACGTTTTAGTTTGGCGGACTTGTAAGTAAAGTACAAAGTACAAACTGTAGTGCAGCATATTGAGTTGTGCCTTGCTGGCAAGGGATTTCCTGGGAGTCGGCGACTGGCTTTACAGTTAGTTATATACCCCTCGGAGGCGGAGGCCTAGGCCTGTCAATGAGAAACTGGACGCGGGTGTGTCACGGCGGTCGGGTCGCTCGTGGCCATTGTTCTTTCGAACCAATGCCGATATCAATAAACGACGTGATGAATTCGGCGTTTTGAAACGTTCTCATCCTTGGCTGCAATCAAGACGGACTTTGAGACAGAAAGGGTGGTAACTTACTAGTTAGCCAGGCGGACTATTCCACACCGACTCGTTTGCTCTTATAATATTATCCCTGCACCATGCACCATACACGCGCCCCCAGGACACAGAAGCAGTCATTAACGATTTATTGTAAGCGAGATGATGATAAGTGCAAGCGATTGACTACAAGCTGGGTGTAACTAGTAACCAATAAATAATAATGCTTTGGAAGCGGACCCGGAAGGGTTAAGTGGCATGTAATCAAGTGTAGCAAATAACCCCGGGCCGGCTTCAACCGAGCCTCGAAATTGGGTGGAGTTGCAGGGACCAGGGGCCAGACATCCCAGAAAACAAAGGGAGAGAGTAGAAAAACGGAGAAAGGATGTGATGATGGCTCGCCCGTGTTCTCAGGTCATCCCACAAATTTTCGCGCGGATGCGAACTTAGATTGTCTCTGTATTTGATGATCAAGAAGCTTTTGCTTGCAGCAAGTGTCATGGGACCTGTGGGTTACGGTGGTGTTGGGGGGAGCAAGGAGGAGCACATGCTCTTTGACTTTGGGGCCCACGCAAGCAGGCACGGGCAATTTCCTCTTCCGTCGCAGAAAGAAGGTTTGGGTCGGGGCCGCCTTGAGCTTCACAACCTGAAGCATAGTACGTTGCACGCCTGCAGCAAGTGTCATGGGTCCTGTGGTTTACGGTGGAGTGTGGTGTTAAAGGGGGGAGCAAGGAGGAGCACATGCTCCTTGACTTCGGGGCCACGCAAGCAGGCACAGGCGATTTCCTCTTCCGTCGCAGAAAAGGGGGTTTGGGTCGCCTTGAGCTTCACAACCTGAAGCATAGTACGTTGCACGCCTGCAGCAAAGTATCATGGGTCCTGTGGTTCATGGTGGAGCGTGGTGTTGATCATGGGTAAAGAGGGGAGCAAGGAGGAGCACATGCTCTTTGACTTCGGGACCACGCAAGCAGGCACAGGCAATTTCCTCTTCCGAGTCCGTCGCAGAAAGAAGGCCGTGTCGCCTTGAGCTTCACAACCTGAAGCATAATACGTTGCACGAGGTTATGAAATGAAAGAAGCCCCACGGCGGAGGCGGTCTGTGGAGTTGTGTTGCACTCTGAAACAAAAGTTTATCCTTGAGGACAGCCGACGGCCAGTGCTGCCATTGGGTACTTTGGCCACGCCAGCGTCGATGCCGATGTTAACCAGAGTCAGCCTCTACCCGAAGACTCCATGAAGGCAGTACGCAGCATCAATAAACACCCAATAAAAATTTGTAGTATGGCGCCCTAACTCGAGGGATGGGCTGATTGAGCCCTCTTCTCAATCGTCCGTCCACACTTTAAGTTGGTCAAAGGGCAATGCCGCGCTCCCCAACCAGAACCACCCGTACCATGATGATGTTAGGAGAGGGCTTCAACGAGTGGCCCGTCGGAGATCACCAGTTCAATGAAAGCGCGCAATGGTGTTCTGACCCCCATCCTTCGCGCGGGGGCGGGTGTGGATATCGCATCCTTGGATCAGGGACACTATTCCCTGCTAGGTCACAGGAGGACTTGTTATCACTTGCAAGTTAGTCCGCAGAGGCGCAAGGCGCCAGATAAGCGTATATCCATGGGGAAAACAGCTTGGTAGGGTATATGGAACGTTTTCCACCTTTTGGTGGTGGATAACGTACTCTGAGACGTCCAAGTCCCGAAAGTCCCGACATCTCCTTCTGAGTCGCGTTGAAGCGACTTGAACTGCCGTCGCAGGGTTCGGCCGGTTCCGGCGCCTATGTTCTCCATCGTTTCGTGCCTTTTTCCTCTTCGAACACAAACGCAAACCTTCGCACGCACGCATCAAATGCGACTTTTCTCGAAGCGCAGATCCACTCCTAATACCACCAGAAACGACGATACAGTCGGGATGAGCACTGCTAGAGCTTACTCGGAAAACTCGACGTTGTCAATCCCGGATAGCTGTTTCTGGGCACACGATTTTCTCCTCGGGGCGAGCATGGTCATCATCCAGCCGTCCTCGGGTAAAGTCGTTGTCGTGAATAACACCGCGCGCGGCACCTGGTTCCTCCCGCGTGGGCGCAAAGATATCGGTGAGACGCTCGAGCAGTGTGCCCTCCGTGAGGCTTACGAAGAGGTGCGTCTTCTTGTAATCGTATCGTACTTCTTGTTCAAAAGGGGGTGGCGTGCCATGCGCAGGGGTGGGGTGGTGTGACTGCTTGATCTGACGGCACACACGCATGCACGTCCCCTTCAATTTCCCTCTTCCCTCTTCCCCCTTCTTCTCCCTTTCCCCGTAAAGAGAAAACTCAGATTTACGTTATTGGGGGGTACCTGTCTGTCTAGTCGGGATATCGGGTCGAATTCCTGCCACTGTATCTCCCCTCACGCGCCCCTGCACCGCCAGGTCATCCCAACGCGAGGCACGAGCCGACGGTCGCCGAGCCCGTCTTTATCACCATGAATGATTTTGGCCCGTATCGTCGCAGAAACCACATCGACCACGGTGGGCAGTACATCACTTTTTGCTATGTCGGTCAAATACCACCTGATGCGGTGCGTTGTTCTACCCGCTCGATCCCAGCATCTCTTCCTAAAAATCCATTTTGTGTATGCAAAACACGCGCCTTTCAACTCGTTGATTAGGTCCGCGAAGAATCGACGGGCATGCCTGACGAGAAACATTATGTCGGTACGCTGCTCTCGCTCGAGGAGGCGCTACCGCGACTTCCGAGTATTGAGGCGCACATCATGGAGATCGCCTATTTACATTGGCGGCGCACCGTCGAATTTGAGCAAGAATCTCTGAACAGTGAAGCCGACCATCGTCATCGCTCGCGGCATCATTCGAGTCGTCGCAATACAGCGCCAGAAGGGTCGAGTTCTGAACTTCGCGCGAGCACTGGCGATTAGAGATTCGGATACTGCGTCAACCCTTGACTACCCTTTGATAGAGCTATGCATTAACGAATGGAATATCACATGTACGGTATACGGGTCGTTTTGTTGTATAACCTGACAGATTGTAACTTTACCTCGCAACTGTAAATCACCACGCCAGACAACAGCCTGCCCATCCTACTCATCATCTACATGCGGCGTCCGTGCGGACCAGCCTGAGACCGCGCAGTTCAACGCAACAAATCTGAGATACACAGAGAGATCGGTGAGCGGAATATAATCAGAAACAAAATGCCAGGATCATTTCGGGTACCACGGCGGCGCTCTGTCAAATGGGACTACAGTACTTACAGCAGCCTTAAAGTGACACGCACGATCGGTGCGCGTTTTTGGGACGTGTTTTCGACCTGGGGGAAACTTTTGTAACACACGCCCCGAAGTGGGGTGGAAAAAATTTTGGGGTTTAATCGACTGATCACCTGCACTTACGCCCGCATCAAAGAAGTTGGCTACCGTACTGTGCAGGCGCGTAGCACTGTGACTGAACTGCCTGTACATGGACTAGGGGTAGTAGCATGTCCTCCTGCGCTTCTTGGCAGGTCGCATGGCAGCTGAGCGCACGCTGATGGCTGGTTTTGCACAGGTTGAGCTATTTACGGTGCATGGGCCTGATGGAGTTGCCTTAGAGTATCATATGCCGTTAGTACTGCAGCGGACCCGACGAGGCCCAGGGGGTAAAGAGAACGGGCGATTGCGATTATGTGGGTCGATCACTGAACGCACGTGGGCAGATAACATATCAGATAATCAGATAAGATGATTTAATCGTTGCAACCAACATCCACTCGTCGTCCTCGAGTTGTCCACTGCACTTGATGTTTTTTTTTTTCATAGTTCTGCCGTTCAGAAAGAAAGAAAGAAAAGAAAGAGAGATGTGCGACTGGCCACCTTTTACAATTTCTCTGCGAATGGCGAGCGTGGCGTGATAGGCGTTTATGATCCGTGATCCGACACGAGGACTGACTAGCCCGGTTGCATCTTCTCACTGGCTGATAAACTCAATCAGACACATCACACGCGTGACTTGACTGTATATATAGTACAAGTGCTACCACATATAGCGCATGTATAGTACGTACATGCTCTCCGGTAACTTCGCAAATTCCCCCTTGCTGCGGAACCTCTGGCTTTAGACCCCCGACAGGCGCTACAGGCCTCGGCTAGAAGCGCGATAAATCCAATCCAATTCAATTCTATGATCGAGTTCGGGTTCTGGTCCCGCACTAGCACCACCGAAAAACGCAGTTGCAGCACACAGCGCAAACTTTACTGTAGACTCCCTTTCTTGTGTATGCATGTGCAGGTGTGTTATGCGTAAGCGGGAGGCAGTGGGAGGCGGTGGGAGGAGTCGTGTGATCCAATCCGACAACAGACTCCTGAAATTCTCAAACTTGCCGTTTGGGAATTGCTTCTCGTCCCAATTTTTTTTTCATAATACGATAGAATAAAGAAAAATCCCGGTTACGTGTGTGTGTTTGGTAGAATGTGTGTATGTATATACGTGTGTGCACTTTAGAGGCAACAGACGACCGACTGTGCCAATATGTGTACGTGTGTCAGACCAGAATAGAAACCTAGACGTATGGAAATAAAGGAAGTGGAAAGAAGGCATAAGGTATCGTCTCTATTCATCTCGCGTCCGGGTCCTTCGCGTAGCACGAAGTGAAATCGAGGGTGCCCACACACCCGCCATCCGAGTCTGTGTCCGGGCACTTAACGTAACAATTACACTCTCTTGCTGTAACGGGCTGGTTTGCTTTCTTCTGGAAGACAGCTACCGCATCAGAAAATGAACTCAAACAAAATCATGTGGGAAGGGTGTGCAGTTCGCCACCAAAATCAACGCCAAAAAAAAAGGTGTTTACTTTTTTGTTGTTTTAGTGATGCGCGGAGGGCATAAGAAGCTAGAACATCGGATGCACGAGTTCTGGGGACACATGAGCCAAGGGCGGCTGGTGCCAATTTTCGCCTTCCGAACCTAACAACGGAGAAGTGAAGAATAAAAGGGGGAAGAGTCACTGAGACAAATGGAGCATGCGTTCCTGAAAGTAATTTGTAGTCGGATGTGAAAGGTATTTGTAGTCGGATGGACAGACAGGAGAGACGTGTGGAGACGCTAATGCCCTGAAGGCTGTGCGCGTGGTCTATCATGATAGGTTCGGACAGGTCTTGGACGTTTGATTCTGCAAAATGGAAGACGGAGTTCTGGTGTCATTCCATTCCAAATACAAATACTTGATTAGTGACAATACATCGGCGGCAGGAAGGACACTCACCGTAACGTACAAGCGTCTAGTCCGTTCTGCCGTGTAGTGAAATTTCGGGGTCAATGCACACCTAATGGCAAGGTGTTCTATGACATCAAGAAGACGGCCCACAGAGTAGTTCTTGGGGAAAACCGCTTCACAGGTAAAGGGAAGACAGCGTGTATGCGCGAAGATACTCCCACATCACTGACGGGTGGTTTGTCGAAACGCGAGCATTGCCGTGTCGGGCATATCACGATCGGGTAATTGCACGCCTTGCGATCATTCTTGTATCCGGATTGTCGGATCCTGACAGCAGATTAAATAGGGGCTAAACGAGGAGGTCTTCGGATGGGCTTTGTGTATTCATCGGAATTGGAATCAACACAGTACAGTAGCTGCAGTTGAGAATCTCCGAGATTTACGGATACGATCGGTCGGTGATCAGAGTCTATCCTCTAAATACTTGGCGCCAAGGTAGTTACGTCCCAAGAAGGAAGGAATGAATGGGACATGATGCATGATGACTCGCAGTGGTGTGAGTTTCCAACTCACACCGCACACAGAGATAAACGCCGGAGAGTGGTGACAGAAGAAAACCAAGTTGGTTTGGGCGGACGCCAACAATATCGCAAACGTTAGCCAAAGGAAGAACAATGACCAAGCCGAAAGCAGACTAGCGTAAAGTAATGGTGTTGGCAGCATGCATCAGCCTCGAGACCTCGGCGGCGGCTTTGGTAGGGGAACATAGATTTCCGATATTCCTCGCGTAACTGTTGGCTCCTGAGCAGCGGTCGGAGTCGCATCTAAAAATAGCCGGGGTGGAGGTTGACGAAGAAGCAACGTCAAAGATATTGTTGGCAGGTACGGAGCATAACCGTGGTTGATGTCCGTCAACCTTGAACCATACAACAGTCGGTGGATCTCCGGAGATCTATCCTGTGAACACGACATGAGTTTTATGATTCGTCCGTGCTAGCGAGCTGAATCCAGGTGAGCAAGATAAACAAGTTGTATGCCCATTGTGCCCGCAACAACAAAGAAAATGACACCACAACGGGGCCGCTAGGCGGAGTGTTTGAGGCCAACTCGCGCAAAAGTACCTGACCGGAAAAAAGGAAGGTACACCCCATCTCCCTGCCCCGAGATGTAACGAACTTACAAACGTCCATGTCGCTAATTGACAAAGCCGGGCTTCGATGTCAATTGCAATGTATCCGTCTGCATAAACCAACTGTCATTTTTTTAATATTCCATGAAAAAGTACATACCTTCAAGGCTTAATCACAGGTTACTCGAGCAAAGTCCTTCCTGCATGTTGGCCAGTGCACACTGCGGGAACAGATGTCACGGTGAAACGGGTGGACGAGACAAGGACGCAAGCTGAGGGAATGATGATGCGGCCAAATGAAAGTGACGCGTAAACAACGCGTAAACAACTTGAACGCGATTCAGTAGATAGGTCCCCCCTCAAACACGGATAAGGCTGCACACAAGGGCCTATGTTACTATGTGTTATCACACACCATTGCTGTAACTCTGGAGACACGGTGAAACATCGCTGGTGGTAGCGCCGCCGTCACCCTGATGCTCATGAATGTCAGCTCTCAGCCATTCTCGATTCCGAATTGTCAAAGCTCGGGTCTGACGGGGTCTACAGCATGACCCTTTGATGGAACTCATTCGAACGGTTTTGGTGATGGTGATCAATACCACGGGGTTGTAGATGGTGTGTGGATTGGCCAATCGGACGTCGATCAACAGATGCAGATACGATACGTGCCAATATCCCAATCCTGGAAGTTAATGTCGGACAGAAAAAACGGTGTCCTGCATACGTATCACTACAGCAACAGCGTGGACGTGTGGTGATTGTTTGCTGTTATCGATGTACATGTACGATAACACGAAGGCACGTTCGCCGCGTATCTCACCCTTCACAATTTCCGAGTCACAACCGTAATCCTGCACGCACCCATAGTATCCTTCCACACCATGCACTGTCGGTACCTAGGTCGATCATCACGCAGACAAGCTCGGAGCTTGTAAAATGCGTAAAGTGCAAGGTCCGGCGTGTTCGGTGCGAAGACCCATACAGTCAGATCGAATTAGCAGTTTCTTCCATTGGAAACCGAAGTCAATGGAGAAGCAGGTGGTTTGATTAACGGTACTGGTAATGGTAGGTACTGCGGAGAGCCACCATCAAAGTTTAATCGTGTGTCGGAAATTGCACCTAGGTGGAATAACCGCTATAAGGGTTGCGGAGTTCGTAAGGACGTCAGACCCGAACCGAGTGTTGAGTTGAGCCAATCTACGATTGTGGATCGTGGTCGTGGGCCCTTGATGCCTCATGGTTAATGTGGACCCCGATGCTGATGACAGAGTGACATTCGTATTATTGGGCGCTTTGAAAGGTTGTCAGGATTTCGGTGCCGGGCCAACTGATCTAGGTGTCACCAATGTGTCCAAGTAGACCGGCACTTTTTGGTACATGCGGGTCGTTATCCGAAGGAGCTTATCGCGGAAACAAAGCCGGATTAAAGCCGTATGCACATCAGTTATAAGCCCTTCTCAAATGATAAGACACAGTAGTCGGCTGTCTTCGGCCGAGTGAGGGGACGAGCGGTAAAGCCTGCAAGTGGTTAAGAGCGTGTGAATAATCCGGGTTTGCGGTACTAGCTTAGTACGGTAAAAAAACCCGTTGCCTCTGATGGAGATATGCTTATGGAAGTCAGCTAGACTGCGCCTTATATAATTAGAATGTGACCAGGATTACCGTGAGCCTGATCGGGGCGGGGGAGATGTGGCTGGAGGAAGAAAGGCAAACCTATGACATCATTTTTTCTAGCGATATTTTCCTTGCTCTCGGTGGCCCAAATAGAAAGCCTGGAGAGACTGATAGGCTGTCTGGATTTAGGGTCATGGCATGAGTGCGTAAATGCACCATTAGGGTTGTGGGATGATCAACAAAGAAATATTTTTCAGTCTTTCACCCGACAGAGCCGGCCTGGGATTCTAAATTTTTGGCCACTGTCTATACAGTACGCATCTGCAGCCGACGAGGAACTTTTTTGTTAGTGGCTTGTGATGATATAAGGACAACAGACAACCTACTACTGGGTGATAACTGCGAGTCTGATCAGAATTCGAAAGAAAGTAACAAGGTAGCTTATTGTGGCTCTTTGTGCGTAGCGCGGGCGTTTCCCAAAGAACCGGAGAGAGGTTATGTGACCGTCCCCAGGAACGTGGATATAATATAGCTCGTTCGGACGGAAGCGACGAGAACTGCGTCGGGTTTCACATCTCGCACCGGTGCCACAGGGCGGAACTTCAATATTAATGCAGTCAGTGACTTGTATATACAATCCAGTGACTTGTATATCTGTCATTGTCGACCGAGCTATCACCTGTGTGGTGTTTGCGCCATACTTTTTCCGTGCAAACAGTATTACTGCCGGAAACAAAAAAGAGGGTCATGGTTGTGTTTGGTTTGGCGCGAACCTCCTTATCGACTCGGGAACAGACCATGTGGCAGGTAGAGTTTGATGGCGGGCATTAGTTCTAAAACTGCATGCTGGTCTAGACGGGCGTGGATCTTACTGGTAACTGCGCCGCAAGGGTAAGGGTTCCATTTTGTGCCGGAGTTCATTCATTTTGCCCTGGCGAGGTCGCGGGCGTCCTGCCTTGCCGTTATAATATTATGTTTGCGTTCCCCAGGTAAGGAAGGAGGATGTCAGATGGAAAATCTAGAGCCAAGAAGCCATGGCATGGACTGACACCTGCTATCATGATCCGTTGGATCAATTCGTATTTGATAAATCAAAGATCCCCTGGGTCCTGTGATATGTGATTATTTCACATTTATCTCTATACTCCAACGAGTTGGCTTTTCGCGAGGATAGCACCATGAATTTTGGTGGTAGGAAAGCAATCCGTGCAATGAATATGTTTGGTCAGAGGGTACAGTTGTAAAGGCTACGGAAGGACAAGCGTTGTGTCTGGGTGGCTACAAAAAAGAGATCTCAACCACGTATATGTCAGTCACGGTACTCACGACTCTCCCTCGTCCGTCTTTGGCTTCTTCGATGATGACGAAATCATGACGGTAGGCACAGCTTGGCCCCGCACTCCTGCGCCGTGCCCGCCATCCGGTTCCACTGACCTCTTGCGTTTTTTCCCAACTTGCTCGTCCCCGCCATTATTCTGCGTGCGACTGCCACCGTTTCGACTTGTTCCGGACTGAGTGCGCCGATCTGCCCGCCCGCCACGACCACCGCGGCCCCCGCGCCCACGGCGATTTGCCCCACCACGCCCCCCACGAGAGCCTCCATCCGCGCCCCCTAAAGCGCGCTTTGCGGCCGCGTTGGCCCGCTCAATCCCAAACGCGTGTTCTTCCTCCTCTGAGAGTGATGTAGGCTCGTCTTCCAACGCATGAAACGAGAAAAAAAAGAAGAAAACGACGTACCTTCTGGTAGCTCCCACATGACTGGGTTCCCGTTCAACGTCGGTATTTTTTCCTTGACGAAGGCGACGTCCTCTTCATCTAATGCTTTGTCAAAGCCGACTAGCCCCGCATCATCGCCTTTGGTGAACTTGATGAATGGGGCGCGGCTAAAGCGCTCCTTCAACGGACGTTTGATGTTGTCGAATGATACCTCGCCGCCGCAACCCATGAAGCGCAGCGCGGACCCGCGCACACGGGGCACATCGTCGGGTGCGACGCTGCCATCGTCTTCATCCAACACGCGCAGATTCTTCCCGAGAAATGAGATGGAGAGCTCAGGCGGTGCCTTCTCGGGTTCCTTTTTGCCTCCCTTTCCCCCAGTGGCAAGCCGCATTTCGCGAAAAGCGTCGAAGCCCTTGCGAGTAATGTTATCACGCTTGACAACGGCCGCCTTTCCCCTCAACCCTTTTTCCTTGATCTTCATCTCAACATAGGCCACTTTGGACATGATCAAGAGTTCCCTGCCGTCCCATGACGGCTTTGGGTCTGCATTGAGGAATGCCTCAACGCTTTTGAAGTCGAAGAATTCAGTGAAGACGGAGCCCTGGGTGAGGTCAGAGATTGGCAGAGATGGTGGTTGTACGGGGAGGACATACCTTGAATCCCTTAGTGCTATCGATGCGCCGCATACGGACAGCCGCCACTTTTCCGTATTTGACAAAGAATCGCTCAAGTCTTTGTTGAAGACCCGGAAGCTCCTCACCGAAGCCTTTCTGCAGGGATGCTTAGCCGCTGCGAGCGATAGTAGAAGATCTTAGAATAGAAAACGCACCGCATATACACTTCTTTCGAATGCACCCTTTGGCTCCTGCACCTCCGTACGCCGACGAACTTTCGTCGCATCATCACTCACTTCGAGCTCGGCACTTGTACGCAATACGTCGACGACCCATGGGACGCCGCGGGATTGAAACTCACGCATGCGCTTAAACGAAACGATCGTGTCAATTGGAACCCAGTGCTCTTCGTTAGCGGTGTGAAGTGTCCACATAAACCTGGCTTATATGTGATCAATCCGCGCTGGACTCTTGGCAATGAATGGATAAAAACTGACTTGTCATAAGGAAGGTTCGTGTCGGCAAAGTAGAACTCCACTACAAACGTAATAAGCCTAGGTCAGTGATAGCGGAAAGGTGAGGTGGGATCACTATACGAACCCTGTGAAAGCACCCTGGTCTCTGGAGTCTCCTCACTTTCCTCGATAGAGGAACTCTCGCCACCAGTAGTTGTCACTACGGCTGTTGTTCCCTCTGCGGTACTGGGAGGAACAGCCGACGCGCCCCCTCCATCTTCTGTTACTAAAGGAGAAGAGACTAGTTTGGCGTCGGGCATGCCGATACGAGAGTAATAAGAATCCGTCTAACAAGGGAGAATTAACAGAAAACAACCCGGCCCGGAAAACCCGGCCCAGTCATGTGAACCGACTGGTTCACACAAAGTCTTCGACTACCAGTCCAGTGCTGTAGTAGTCTCTCTTATTACCGTTGATTGTTACCGCTGATCGTCCACAGAGCCTTTGGTATGATGCTCTCAGATGGGTTTACTTTCGCGTCGTTACCCGTCAAGTACAACCAACCACTACCTGAAGTACATAGTTGTTCATCTCCGCGGACTTCCGTTGTCAACTATCCGGCACTGTCATCTACTTGTCATCTGCGTCAGGTTTCCACATGCACCAGGAGGCTACTCTGTTGCCTGGATACTAGTACAGTACCTGATCGAGTGTGCACGCGAGTGGACCGTCCGCTCGCATTTTCTCTCAAACTCCGAGTCATGGACACGTGATCGGCGGACGCACCAATGTCCCCGTTCAGCGATAGCATTTTGACTATGGCCACACAGTACGAACACAGACCTTTTACGAGCGAAAGAAGAACAGTGACCGTATTATCATTTTTTTTCGTCTCTTCGACATCTCCTGTAGGCATCCATAACTTTCCAGTATACACCTATGGGTGACGCAGCCAAGTAGCCTTCTTCTCTTCGGGGATTCCAAGCAGGACTCAAGTACACTCAATGTTGCACGTTCCTCTTTTGACTTCTGCCTTGTAAGTGCTCAAGGGCGTCAAAGTTCGAGGCTGCTATTCTTCCTGGATTGGTGGCTTTGGCTATGACTGCGACTGCGACACATAGCGGGTAGAAAATAGTTCCTTACCAAGGTGAATCGACTTAGGTGTTCTGACAGTCGAATATTTCTGTCTGCAGCAATATCGTCCGGATCTACATCAGCGTTGGAACGTTGGAACGATCACACCTGTTCGATGCGGGGCATAATGAATCCAATAACGTAATCGTTTATGCGGGCAGTTCGTTCGAGCGATTGAGAAACTCGACAATGCGGTGTAGTCCTCGATGCGATAAACACCGGTATGTCGTCCTAGCATATCCCGAGCTTCGAGGGTCCACAGATCTTAGTACACAAATCAAAGGCCTGGGAGCATGTGGTCTGAGTAAGGACCCATCTCATCGTAGCCAATGTCGTCATCGCGCCT
>Ga0137358_10000435_pt1 | contig 19044 bp, 6 predicted proteins | sample Mad1_20_16metaG_FD_105551 | JGI IMG/M metagenome (GOLD analysis project Ga0137358, IMG submission 105551) | Vadose zone soil microbial communities from Angelo Coast Range Reserve, California, USA - Mad1_20_16 metaG | ecosystem: Environmental > Terrestrial > Soil > Vadose zone | place: USA... | reverse complement strand
TCAGATTATGCCCGACGAAACTGCTTAAGGCGGTGCGAACCGCTCCTTCGTTCCAATCGGAGCCTCCGGCCAGCGCAACCGCCGACTGAATTCTCACAAATACACCGTCGTTGGCCCGCTCCGTTGATTGCACCCGAAGGACAGCGCGGACCGGATTCTTTTGCAGTATCTCTTTCAACCCAGATGACCCTGCGGCGTCGGACGCGAGTGAAGTGGGGGGCTGGTCGATTCGCGCTTCCAGGTCAAAGCTGGTACCAGTCTCGCCGGACCTCAGTTGGGCTTGGGGCGCGAGCTGGTCCGGCGGGGTCAGCCCGAGGTGCGGAGCCAGGAGCTTGGTTTCCAAGGGATCGAAACAGGACTTGATCGACGGGCAAGAACTCGCCTCGTAGAAACCAGCGTTTTCTGGAACCAGGCGCACGAGATCGGCAACGTCTCGGGGTTCGTCCGCTGAGGATGCGCTGGCCACGGCTTTTTTCAGCAGGACACGTTCTTCACGATATTCCTGATGGTCGCGGAATAGGTCTGAGATTGCCGCACCAAACTGTTTCATGTCGGTGACATTTTGTTGCGCCCAATAGGAGCGAAAGTAGGGGCTGGGAACAATCTTGTCGAGATTCAAAACCATTCGCAAGTCTCCGGCGGCGCCTGCCGCTGCGACCGATTGCGACCACCATGACTCGGCTTCAATGCTGCGGGTTTCGATTCCTGGAGCGTCAATCCTGCGACCAGTGCCCTCTTTGATTAACTGCAGGGCACTGGCCATCAAATCTTCGCGTGTGGATAAGATCAGATAATTTCCGCTAACGGCGAATTCGACTTCCCTCTCGGATTCGGGATCACGCCGCAGATAGAATGTTGTCCCGCCTGCGCTGCGGGTCTCAAATTTAGACCTGGTCTGCCAGAGCTGGCTTTGCATGGAATTTGCAGAGGGCAAGCGCGTGACGTACAGAAACTGCAATCGCCCAATGTCATAAAGCCCGAGCGCACTGTCGCTCCCCGCCATCTGACCCAGAAAATTCATGTCCGGCGGGAGGCCGGCAGCTGTCGCGAATTGGTTGCCTGCATCTCGTAACCGGAGAAGAAGCCGGGAACGAGAGAAGACTTGATAGTTGCTGCTACCGAGCCATTGTTGCTTCTGCGACGAACCGTTCCAATCGGCAAGTAATGACGAGAAATCTTTGGCCTGAAGGTACAAAAGGGCTCCAGAAGGGAAATATTTGGATAGCGGCGGGTCAAGAATCGGGACGGCCTGGTAGGCCGTCCAACCCAGACCCACAGTGACGGCCGCAATCAAAAGCAAGAGGAAGATCGTAGTGCTCCTCATTGTCGTTATTGTCATTTTGACTATCATTGCTTCACGTCCTTTTCAACCGCGGCTTTGGCAGGCAGTGCGGTACGGGCCAGCAGCCGGGGACGCACCAAGCGGTCTTGCTCGAGCGCTTCATGCAGGATTGGCTGACGAGCCTCATTGAGCCGCAAACGGCGCAGCTGGAAGCGCACTTCGGCGATCTTGGCACCGATCTGTTGGCGGCGAGTGGGAGCGTTTTCCAGCTTGTGCGCGATTTGCAGATAGGGTAGCGCTTCATTTAGACGATCAAGCCTGATCAAGACTTGAGCCAGAGTCCAAGCAACCTGGGACTGTTGCGCAGGCGCCAGCTTGAATGCAGCAGGCAGCGAGCCGGGGGCATCTTCGTTCGCCGCAGCGTCGGTTTCAGAAGTGATGATTTGATCTTCTTCGACCGCGACAGGACGAACCCGACTTAGGAATTGCTGGCGAAGAAGCGGCTCGATCACGCCACGTGCGAATTCATCTGATTGCATACTGGCCGCCGCTAGAAATAATGGCATTCGGGCGTCGGCGCAGGTGGGAGTATCTGCCAGAGCGTTCCCAAGCAGTCGGAGCTTTGCGTGCGGTTCGAGGCTGCTTTGCGCGGCTTTGAGCCGGGCTTCGTAGAAGAAAGGCTGGTCGGCTGCCGAGGCAGACGATCCGTTTATGCCGGACGCGAGGAGGTTTAGCTCTTGGCTTCCGGATTCAACCTGGCCATGTTCTAACTGATGGTGAACGCCGACCAAGGTCAGCGCTGCTTGCGTCCGCACCGTGTACGGAACTTCTGGGCTTGACGCGATGGACACCACCACATCCTGAGCTGAGTTAGCATTCTTGCCGGCGGTGATGGTTGCTTTCGCCAGCCGCAGCCGGTAGCTGGCCTCCCACGGAGCTGACTTAGCTAGTTGTTCAAGAAACTCGATGGCTTCCGCGTTATGCCCCGTTTTCTCCAGAAGGGCTGCCGCCGGATCCAGATTTTCAAAGGGATTGCCTACGACCACAACCAGGCGCCGCAGCAACTCCACGGCGCCTGGCGTATCGCCCGCCGCAATGCGAATTTCGGCCAGGCCGAGAAAGTTGGCGGCGACCAGTTTGTGTTCCTCAAGCTCACGAGCAAAGACGAACTCCAGCACTTTACGCGCCGACTGTTTGTCTCCAGCCTCAAACAGTTGTCGCGCTGCTGCCCGCAGTACCTCGGAAGCGGGCGCGCTCTGCCGGTCGGCGCGATAGCCGTCGATTGTAGAATCGAGATTCCCGATCTGCGCCGCAACCTGCAATTCAAGTGGAACGAGTGCCGTCGCTTCCGTTTCGCGCGTCTGTTTGGACAGGGAAGCGATCCCGTCGCCCGCTGGCACGTACTGCCTGGTAACGACAAGGTATCTGATCCAACGCACCTGCCACGAGCGCAGACTCTGTTCCGCACGTTCTTTTTCCAATCCCTCCAGCTTCGACAGGGCATCCTGCTTTAACTCCAAAACCCGGTGATAGATGGGTTCCCGCTGCGCCACTGGAATCCAGGAGGCTTCCACAACGTCGGCGAGAACGGCAGCGGGATCGTCAGCTCCCGTAGCCATGTCCAGCACCCAGAGCGTCGCTGCCGCCGGATCTCCAGTCGCAACGTAGGCACTGTGCAACAGAAGGTTGGAGCGATAGTTGCCGTTCCGGCGAAGGTAGGCGCGGAGGAGTGCGTCCACATCAGGCTTTAGATCAGTGAAGACGCGCCGCATGCGCAGGTGTTCAGACATACGCGCGAAATCGGTCCAGAAGCTTTCCGGTACTCGGGCGCTGCTCACTTCCCGCTGCAAAGCGGCGAAAGCTTGTTTCCACTGAGCAATGGCTTCGGCACGCGCGTTCTGCTTGTAATACGCTAATGCGACGCGGTCGTGAATATCAGCCTGCCCCGGCGACAGTTCCAGTGCGTGCTGGTAATCAGCGATGGCTTGTGCGGTGTTGCCGTTGTCCACGTAGTAGTCGGCAATCGACAGGTATGCAGAGGGGCTTGCGGGACTCTGCTCCAGCATTGCGGGAACAAACTCTTCCGGGTCGCCCTGATTCGTCGCGTCGAGGTATTCGCCATAGCGTGAGCCATAGTAGAACCAGATATTGCCGGCAAGTTGTTGCGCGCGGTCAACAGGCTTGGCCAAACGCTCGGCGATCGTGTTGTCTCCAAGGGCGGCCAGAAAGGCACCTTTCACATCCGCCGCCGGTTCCGCAAAATAGAGCCCTACCAGGGCGAGGTACGCCTTGGACCAGACCGGAGCACGAGTGCGGCCGCGGGATGAAACCAGCGCATGGGCCAGTGCCGCATCGCCGTTGGCGACGACGTAGTCTGCAGCTTCTTGACCCCAAGCGTTCCAGTTTGCGCCCCGCCGTACGAGATCTTGCGGACGGCGGGTCAATAGCAGTTGGAAGAGTTTCCGCTCCTCATCACCGTTGAGGTAAACGGGCGGTATCGCGGCCAGAACCCGCACCTCGTTTTCCGGATCGCCGGCAGAACGGTATGCATCTGCAGCCGCGATCCAAACGGAATAACGCTGCAAGGGTTCAACAAGCGGCGCAAACTGCTCCAACTGGGAACCCAACTCTGCGAATTTCAGACGGCGGCGCTGCAGCTCGATAAAGGGTTGCATTCGTGCGAGCCTGACTCCGGAATCGGTTCCGCCCTGCATCATCAATTCATAACGCCAACGTGCCTCGAGATCAGCCAAGCCCGCACTTTGTGCCAGAGGGACCGCGAAAGTCTCGACATCGGCCAGGCTCATAGCGGTGCGTTTGGATTCCGCAAATTTGGCAAAGAGAACCTTTTCATCGGGAGTAAAATACGTGGCGACCGTGTTTCCCATCTCGCTCAGGGCGGCACGCATACTATCGCGGGCGATCCGGACACGGTTTTGTTGCGCCCTTTCCCGCCATTCTCTGTCTGTGACTGCGGCGACGCCTCCTTTTGCGAACTGCTCCTTGATCACCGGCAGAGATGACGATGCATCGTTGAGCGCACTTTGCAGCGTGGCATAGGCCTTCTCCTGCTGGCGAAGACGAGTCATGATGCGCGTGTAGAGGTTTGCGCCCGATTGCTGCCCGGATAGCAGATCAGCTCCGGCAATGGCGATTCCCTGCTCGACGAAGCTTCGCGCCTGGGTCACCATGCCCCACGATTCCAGGCGCCGCGCAACCTCAAAGTATTGGCCGGCGGTCTCGGGGTCTACCTGGACTAGAGCAATTTTGAGTGTAGCGACCACATCGTCGACCCGTCCCTGACGCGCCCGGACTTCTGCTACTTTCTCCATCCACTTCGGATCTTTGAAGGCCAATTGGTAGACGCGCTCGTAGTCATTGGCCGCGTCGTCGAAGCGCATCAGGCGTTCTTCAAGGCCGGCCCTGGCCAGGTGCAGGTCGACGCGATCGGGCCGGACGGTTATCGCCTTGGCGTAACTTTCGATCGCTTCGGGATATTCTTCGAGGCTGGTATAGAGTTGGGCCAATACCATGGGCCAGCGATAGTCACGCGGCGACTGAGCGACTGTTTTGGCGTAGAAATCAACCACTTGTTGCTGCCGGTGGTAACGCAGAGCATAAAGAGCGGCTTCGTTCACCAGGCCAGCGTCTTCGGGAAAATTGTCGATGAGTTCCACATACTGGTCAACGGCGCTGGCGTAGTCCTTCATACGGGTCAAGGCAGGAATCAAGCCGCGGCGCAGGGTGGCGACTCTGGTTTTACGGTCTTCGCCCGCAAAGGGTGCGTTGCGGAAGAGAGCGATCTTGTCGAGATAGAATTGCCGTAGACCACGATCGTCGCCCGCCTGGGCGTAGTTGTCAGCCATCGCAGCCAGGTAAGGGCCATCGTAGGGGGAATCGTTCAGCAGTTTGGTTAGCAGATCCCGTGCCTGCTGGTATTGCCTTGCGTCAGTGGATTTGCGGGCCGCCTCGAAGGCAAACTGCTTGCCCATGTCCGGATACGCGTCTTTCGCAGCTTGCAGCAGGACGGCGATTGCCTGCGGGTACATTTTCGTCCGCCAGTAGAAATCGACGGTCGAGCGGACGACTCCCAGGATCTTGGGATTTTCCCGGTAAAGAGCCTCGACAGTCCGCTGTGCCGACTGGAGATCTTTGCGACTTTCGTACAGCTGGACTAATCGGTAGCGCAGTTGCAGGCGGTTTACCGGATCGGTGGCGAGGTCGATTTCTTTTTCAAGGGCTTGCTCGCGAATCTTCTCCAGCGATTTCTGTTCGGCCAGGGTTTCCACATTTTCCGCCGCCTCAATCGACGTCGTGGCATTGGCTACTGAATCAAGGAAGCCCTCCATTTCCGACTTACGGTCTTGCGCTTCCAACACCCTCACTCGCAAATAGACCGCCATCATCGGAGGGTTGGGGAAAGTGATCAGGCTAGCAGTTTCCTGGTCAATCAAGTCACGCATCTTCGGCCTACGGGCCAGTTCGATAAGCCTGAGGTAGGCTGGCGAATTGGCCGGCCCGGCCAGCGCACCCTTCACGTATTCAGTGATTGCGCGCGGATAGTCGCGCCGGTTTTCGTAGATCGCGCCGGCCTCGTAGCTGTAGAGATTTTCGTCGCCGAGCTTTTTGCGGCCTTCATTGAGCAAGCGCAGGGCGTTATCAAAGTCGAAATAGTCCCAGTAAATGCTGGCCGCTTCCAGGTATCCTCCAGGTTGGCCGGGGACAACCTTGGAAATGCGATCCCAGTACGGCGCGGCTTTGGCGAAGAGTTCACGATCGGCATAGATGTCACCGATTCGCGACATAATTTCCGTATTGCCCGGGTTGGCCTGCAGCAGATTGTTTTCGATCTTCACAGCTACGGCTGTTTGCTCCGGTTCGAAGTAAGCCAGCGAGCGATCGACGGCGGAGGCAGTGCGAGCCGTTTCAAAATCCACCGGATATTCTTCGGCCAAGGCGTTGAGCACCGGAGCGCTGTCTTCAAAATGCGACTGCCACAGCTCAGCCTGCGCTAAGAATTCCCCGGCGGCGGGATTGATACGTGCTAGTTCTTGCCACTGGTTATTGCCTGACGGCGGAGCATTTTGCCGCAGCCCGCCAACTTCGGATTGCAATTGTCGGCTGCGTGACAGGTATTCGAAAAACTGGTTGCGAAGATCTGCCTCTTCAAACCAGTGCTGGCGAACGAGTGCCTGCCAAGCCGCGTCGTCGTAAGTATGAGAGTCGTGATACGCAGCCAGCAAGTTGCGCACGAAGACCGGGTTGTGGGGAAACCGCTGGTGGGCAAATTGGTTCAAGCGTAGGTACAGAGCAGGACCGCCACCGTAGCCCACGTTCGCAAAGTAACGTTCCAGGCTCGTGCCGCTGAAGGTTTTGACTACCTCTTGAGTCAGGGCTTCAAATTCGGCGTTCTTTTTATAGCGCAGGTAAAAGCGGGCAAGCCGGTGGTACCACGAGCGGTCAGAAAAACGCACCATTGCACGCCGGTAGACTTCCTCCTGCTCGGCGCCCAGACGGTTCTGCTCCAGAAAGGTTGCCAGCCGTTCATAGAGGCCAGGATCATCCGGGTTGCGATCAATTTCCCGTCTGAGGACGGCCAGCGCGTCGGGAATCTGCTTTGCCTGAACCAGACGAGCGAGGTATCGCTCCAGGACGCGCGAGTATGCCGGTGAGCGCGCCCCCACTTGGGTCGTAGCTGAGGCTCTGCTCAGCTGGAACGCCTCGCTGCCCGAGCCAGGCGAGAAATTGTCCCTGGCCGCTGAAGTTTCGTTTTCCGTCTCGCTCTCTGCGCCTTGCTGGGGAATCCCCAGCACAGACTCGGGCGAGTCTTCTCCTTCCCTCGCGCTCTTTCCCAAAGGCATCTTTTGTGCCTGGGCCGCGAGTTCTTGAAGGACAGAATCGTAGATGGTGAATTCTTCCTGAGTTTTTCCCGTGCGTGCGTAAGCATCCGCCATGAGCAAGGCGATGTCCGTCCGCTGCGGAGCATGGGGGAAGCTGGCCAGGAATTCATGGCCGCTTCGAATCGCGGCTTCACTCTCCCCGGAGGTTGCGTAGAAGTCCAGCAGCTTGGCGTGAAGCTCAGGTCGTCTGGTCGAGTTGGGGAATTTCGTGTCCAGCATCGCCAACAGTTCGGCCGCGCGCGAACGATGGAAATACGGGATGGCGCGTTGCTCTTCCTCGGCGAATCTTGCGGCTGGAGAGGTCGTGTTCAAGATCAGGGAAAGGATGCCATTCAGATACCCAGGACCGTCGTCCATCGTGGCAATGTCGCGGTACATCGAGAGCTCACCGCTGGCAAACTGTATTGGGCTCTCCGGAGCGGTGAGCAGCAGGTTGGTTAGGGCCGCCAATGCGCGTTCCTGAGAGTCATTTAGGCCCTTGCTGTTATAGAGGGCAAAGTAATAACGTGCCGACTCGGGGTATGAGTGGATGTCTTCCAGCAGGCGCGCACAGACGTACAGCTCCTGCCCTGCCCAATCTGACTTGGTAGCTTCTTTATGTAACCGGAACGCCGTAACGGTCTGCTGTGCGGCGTCGAGCTTGCCTTGCTGCTGGTAGTAGTAAAAGAGACGCGCCATCGCGTGCAGGTCCTCGGGATTGGCGGCCAGGGCGGCCCTTGCCTGATCCAGAAACTTGCGCAGGCTTTGGGTCTGGGTGAGCAGGTCAAAATAGCCCTGGACCAGTTCCGGAGCCCAGAGCGGCTGGAAGCTCTGTTCATACACCGCCAGCCCCTGCTGGACGGATCCCTGGCGGTATTCGACCATGGCCTTCGCTTTTACCGGGAAGATTTCGTCGTTCGGGAATTGCTTGCGGTAATCCGCTACCAGTTGTGCCGCAGCAGCGTAGTCTTTTTGTGATACAAGATAGTCTAGAAAGCGCGCGTAAAGCACCGGCTCTTGCGGATAGCGAAGCAGCCAGGCGCGATACTGTGTGACCGAGAACCCTTTTGCCAGACCCTGGTTCTGAATGATGCTGAAAATGCGGTCGAAAGCGCGCCAGGACTGTTGTTCCGCCGAAGCGGTAAGTTCCTCCGAAGCCTCCGGGGGCGCTTTCGCTATGACTGCCAACACTTTGATTTCGTCCAGGGGACGAGCCCGCCGGTGATAGAACTCGGCTAACGCGATCTGAGCAGTGATTTTGGCCGAGGCACTATCCGCGTACATCTTCCAGTCTGACTCAGCGGCGCTGAAATCGAGCTGCTGCTCATCTTCCAGAGCGCGCAAGGAATAGAGATCGGCATTCTTTGGCTGCGCTTTGATTAGTTCGCTGAGGGCTGGGCGGGTCTCGGACGGCGGTCTGCGAAACAGCACCGCACCACCAGGCAAGGACATGGCGCGGAAGAATGCAGCTTCAATCTCGGTGCCTGCTTCGATGTTTCGGATCCAGGACGGCAGCGCGCCTCGGGCAGAGACCATCCACCCGGCCAGGGCAACGAACGCCGCGATTCCGCAGAGATGCAGCATGCGCCTTCGGAACGCGCTAGGGGAGGATTTCAATTTGCACCTCCTGGGTTCCGATGTTGTGGGCAATGTCTTCAGCGGTTACCGTCAGCTTGTAAGTGCCCGGAATCGTCTGCTCGGGAATGAATAACTGTCCCGCATTAATGCCCGCCCACGCGTCCCAATTGAGCGCAACCGGCGAGGCCCCTTCCAGTCGCGCGATCAGCGTCCTTGTACTTTGGGACGCACTTGCTTTCAGATTCACGGTCTGGCCCCGGTGATAGCGTTTTGCCTCGAGCCTGATCTGCACTACTGGCGGCTTGCTGGCAATGACAAACGTCTTGAACTCGCGATAGGTATGGCCAAGGCGGTCGCGTAGAACGAGGCGGACCGTGTAGGTTCCGTCCTGCATATCATCGGGCGCGAGGAAGCGGGTCTGCCACACATCTTCGCCGGGTAAATAGCGCAGCTTTTTCACCAATCCAAAAGGAAACAGCGCGGTCACAGAACGGATCGATTCGTCGGTCTTCACTCGCAGTACAGGATCGCCTGGGCGGATTATGCGCGGACGCAAGAGGGCTCTAGGTACGGCAAGAAATGAGGTGTAGGGCGTTACAAACTTGTACTGACGCGCCAGGTGAATAATTTCGTCGATCGTGGCCTGGTCTTCTCCTTCACGCTGAATCTTACCCAGCAAGGCGTCTACGCGGGCTCTGGCCCACAGTCTCGGGAGCTCCGGATGGCTGCGATCGTCCGGCAGCAAATTCGCCTTGGCTGACATCTCCAGTGGTGCCGCGTCGCGCACGCCATGAACCGTAAAGACGACGTTCTGCTTCGGGGCCTGGTATTGTCCCACCCATGAGGCCAGCGAACCTGAAAACACAGAATCCTGTAGTGGATAAATCAGGTCCACAGCCGCCTCAGGCGCGACTGCCAGCTGCAATTGGCCAATCGGACTGCGCCCGATCTTAGAGAGGAAAGAATTCAATTTGAAATCAGCCGGTTCGGTAGATAGCACATGCTCCAGCAATCCGTCCTGACGCGCCAGCACGCTAAGCAGCGGCAAGTTGGCATCATCTCCCACTCCGAAGACGTAGGTGCGGGGACGTTGTGTCGCCGGCAAACGCCGCCAATTCTCGGCGTACCAAGTGGCGAGCTTGCCATTCTGGACCGGTCCGCGGGTGGCACCCCCGTCGCTCAGCAAGACGAGATAGGGAGTAGAGTCGCCGGACGCGGCACACTGCTGCAATGCTGTCCAGAGCGCGCGCTGCATGTCCGTGCCGCCGCGCAGCTTGCTGGCTCGGACAAAATCCAGGGCGCGCTGAACACTGGTTGGATCGGCACTGATCGGAGCAGCCTGGAACGATTGGACCTGGTTGTTGAACAACAACAGATTGAAGCGGTCAGCCGGCCGCAACGTGCGCAACAGTTTTTCCAGAGCCTGATAGCTGCGCTCTAACTTTTCCCACTGCATGGACAGAGACGTATCCAACAGGATGACGAAAGTCTTAGGAACGCCGGCCCCCACGCTTCCCGTGGCGCCCGAGCCTGAATTCTTCCCGTAGCCAAGCAACGCCTCCGCTTCAAAAAAGCCGGCCTCATTGGCACTGCGAATGGGGATGGTTTCGGTGGGAGAGGGCCTTCCGGCGACTGGATTTCTATAGGTCAGCACTTGCAGTGTGTCGGCGCCTGCCAGATCAAGATCGTAGGTAGCGACAAAGTCCTCGGTCAGGTTGACGTTCTGTCCTTCAAAGTGTCCTTTCACCAGGTGTGGCGTATTTTGATCGAATTGCAGTGGAAATACTTTGGCTGAGGCCTGAAAGTTCGTGATCCCCGGCGCCGAATGCAGTTCGAAGTTGACTCGCAAATGCCGCGCTACCTGGGACTGGTAGGCATCTGGACGGAGTGGAATCGCAAAATAGGACTTCAGAGTCTCGACCGGGATGGATTGGTGATACTCGAACTCCAGCCGCTTGGTTCCATAAGCCGGGATGGGAACGATGCGCGCGCTGAAGACCGCACTGCGCTTGGCTTCTTCCGATCCGCGTTCCCCCATTTGTAAGAGGCCGGGATCAATCCTCTGTACTCTGAGTTGATTATAAATCTCCTCCGCGCGTTTGCGTTCCAGAACCACGGCCGGAATGCGGGTTGGCCCATCCCACACCGCGAAGTCTGAGACTGTTGCCTGACTGGGGAGCGCGAAAATGTAGTTCCCTTCTTCGATTCCGCTGGTGTGGTTCGCGAAAATCTGTTTAACGAAGACGCGGGCATCGCCATTGTCGATGCGGATTGTAATCTCCATCTCATCGAGAGAGAGAATGGCCGGATCTGGCTGCGCTTTGTCGCGCGGAATCAGGATGCCGGCATCTGCCAGCAGCAGCGACGGCGCGAACAGCAACGCGAAGATCGTGAGAATGGCGTGCCTCATGGATGCAGCTTCTGTTCTGGTACGCGCACCAGACCGTTATCCGTACCGACATAAAGATAGCCATTCGCGGTGGCGAGCGCCGTCACGTTGGAGGAGGGTAGACCCTGCTCGATCGCGAACCAACGTTCCGATTCCCGTTCGTACACGTAAAGCCCGTGGCCCAGTGTTCCCGCGAACACGTGGTCGCGAGTGACCAACATGGCATTGGGATTGATTTCCAGCTGACCGGTTGCGTGTTCAAACGAGTGGAAGTGGCCTAATCGGTCGAGTCCGAGAACGCCTGCGCCGTAAGTGCCAACCATCCATTCTGGTCCGACTGGAACTACCGCGGTGATCCAGCTATGTTTCAATCCTGAAGTCGCGGTGGTGTAGTTGAGCCGCACCTCACCCTTGTCGAGCAGCGAGAGGCCGCCCAGAGTCCCTGCCATCAAGGCGTCGCCGGAGACGCCGAGGGCATAGACGTGATTGTTGACCAGCCCCTGGAAGGCATACATGCTTCGCGCCCCGCCATGGTCAAGAAATGTCAGCCCCGCTGGTGTAGCTAGAGCCAAACCATCCTGGTAGGGCACAACGTCGGTCACGTGGTCAGCGATAAGGCCGTCGGCGCGAGTGAGAACCTGTTCCTGGCTTCCAGCCCCATCAAAGCGCACCAATCCGTTGGCAGTGGCAACGTCAATGGTCCCGTCTTGGGGGTTGGGGAAGATGCGGTTCACACAGAACACATGCTCGTTCTCGAAATGGGTAACCGGGCCATGATCGGATTCCAGCCGGTCAAGGCCGCTGTCGAAATATCCAACCCAGAGGCCTCCCCTGCTATCCGTCGCGAGGGCGGAGATGTTACGGTCGCTCAATGTCGCGGCGCCTGGTTGCAGAACTGGTTGCCAACCAAAGGCGTGAGCCCTCATGCGATAAAGGCCACTGCGGGTCAGCGCATAGACACCTCCACCCATGCCGAATAACTGGCGTACCTCGCCGAGGTTAAATGGGCCAGCCGAGCTGGGATTCGGGCGGCGTGCCTCAAGCTGGACAGCAATTACTCCTTGATCTTCGGAACCGACCTGGAGTTGGCTTGCGGTCGGCAGCAAGGCGGTAGCAAGAACACCCGGCGCCAGGGTGCGCGAGAAACGTCCGCGCTCGAATACGGCGACGCCAAGCACAGTGCCAACATATGTCCTATCGCCTGCGATCGCGATGGATTGCACCTGCGGATCGGGCAATCCTTGTTGTTCGCCGAAAGACTCGGTCTCGCCGGCATGCCAGTGGAGCACACCGCGACTGAGCGTCCCCACCCAGAGGTCCGACTCCGTGCCGGCGAGGGTTGTGACATACACGCCGCTCAGCGTCGGGTGGAGGACCGTTATTTTCTTTCCGTCGTAAAGAAGGACGCCGCGCTTCTTCGTCCCGAGCAGAAGGTGGCCGGAGGCCAGGGGCAAGACTGAGGTGATGGAGCGTGCACCGGCGTCTTGGGGAAGGATTTGCCGGAAGGCACGGCCGTTGAAGAGCAGCAGACCCTCCTGGGCAGTGGCAATAACGAGTTCTTGCTCTCCCGAGTCGGCCAACACCGCGGGCGCAATTGCGACCAAAGGAGACGACGGCAACTCCTGACCAACTCCATAATGTTTGACCAAGGTCCCACTGGCGTTATATTGCGAAAGCCCGGCCGAACCTGCTATGTACAGGTCGTTGTGAAACTGGGCCGCCTGGAAGAAAACCGTCGGCGTGCTGATCGGCTCGAAGGTTTGCTCCGGTGGATCAGGAAGTGCCTGCACCGAAAAGCGTATCTCGCGCTCCGATTGAACTTCGCGAGTTGCGGTTTGCAGAGCGCGGGTAGCACGCCAGCCGACAAAACCGACCAGCAAGAGAATGAGAGCTAATCCGGCCCCCACGACTCTACGCCACGACATTTTGAGACTTGGGCGCATCTTGACACTTGGGCACATCGGGTCCAAAGGGTTGAGCTTTCAACCCGAACAGCAACACTTAACCACTTTGCAGGGTGGCGGCCAAACGATCTTAATTGAAACCAACGGACTTACGAGAGCCACTGGACGGAAATTGTGTCAAACGTAGCGCACGCTGTGTTAATCGGGATACTCACCGGGTCGAGACGGAGCCAGCGGCCGTGAATCTGTTGACTGGACCGACGGGTAGACTAGGGTTTGCTGCGGGCCCCCCACTCCGCGTCGAACCGCACTCGATCGTAGAAAGACTTCTGCGTCCCAACGCCCGCGGTTGAGAGTGCTGCGTACAGGTTGGCGCGCCGTACCGCCTCGCGTTCGGGAAGCCCTTCCCCCAAGAATACGGCGAAGCTGCCAATGAAGGCATCGCCGGCGCCGGTGCTGTCGACACTCTTCACCGGGAATGCGGGCAGGTGCTCCATGCCTTCCTTCGCCGCCAGCAACGAACCGTTGGCGCCGAGCGTAATAATGACGCGGCGAATGCCGTAGCTCAGCAACTTCTCCGCACACTCCTTTGCATCTTCGAGATTTTTTACTGGCATTCCTGTAATGGTCTCGGCTTCGCTTTCGTTGGGAACGAAATAGTCGAGGCCCTCGACAGCTTTGAAATTGATGGGCTGGCCAGGAGCGGGATTCAGAATGCAGCGAATGCTGTGCTTTCGGGCAAAACCGATTGTGTAATAAACGGTCTCAAGCGGAATTTCGAACTGGAGGACGATGCAATCGACCGCTTTCAGCAAGTCTGCGGCAGCATCGACGTCGGCCGGCTTCAATTCGTCGTTCGCGCCCTTGACCACGAAAATGCGGTTTTGTCCGTTGGGCTCGACGAAGATCGGAGCCACGCCGCTGGATACGCCTTCGACCTGCTTTACATGAGTGGCATCGATGCCGAGCTTCTTGAAATTCTCGATCGTCGCCGGACCGAACAGATCACTGCCGACCCGCGCCACCATGAATACCGCGGCCCCGCACAGCCGGGACGCTGTTGCTTGATTGGCGCCCTTGCCACCGAATCCCAGGTCGAATTTTTGACCGAAGATAGTTTCGCCGGGTTTGGGGAAACGGCCGGTAAAAGTGGTCAGGTCAATATTCGCGCTGCCCACCACCGCAATTCGAGGAATTTTCGCCATGGTTCAGGAGACCCTACAGATAGATTTGATTCCAGCCACGAAGTGCAAAGGTGAAGAAGGCCGAGTCTATTCACTGGCCTAGACTGGTGTCAACGGGGATTTGGAAGCAGGCTCGCTCGGTGAACGCCTGCTAAAGCCACAATTCTCGATTCCCACTTTCCAAACCTCCCGCGCTGCGGGTGCTGGCTGGGCGTAACAAAAGTTTTCGAAAGTATTGGTGATGCAATTCGGTACTGGCCGGTAAGGGATCAGCCTTGGGTGGTTTGGAGAGAGCGGAGGGTCAAAAAACGACGGTCGCGCGCATCGTTAACTAGAGAGTATTTGTTCTCATGCATGGCCTCCAACGCGGTATTTGGACTGCGAGGGATTGGGGAGATCGGAGCTGCGTTTCGATTGTTACACGCCACCAGGCACCGCACCAGCACAGCGTTCGCTTCAGAAGAGAGCAACTGCCGTTAAACAGGCGTCGAAGGTCAGAACCCGATTGTGAGTAGAATGGGGATTGTTCGACCGCGTTTCATGGTCTCTTTGACGACACATTATTCGCCATACGGCACCCAGATATTCTTCACCTGGGTAGCGTGCTGAAGGAACCAGCGGCCTTCACCCTGCTTCACATCAAACCAGTCGATGGAGCGGCCTTCGTTGGTGAACACCTGCTTAAGGTTTCCGACCGAGTAAAACTTGGCGGCGGCGGCGCTGGCTTCATCCGCGAAACACCAGATTGCGTCCACGTCGTCGTGCTCCGCCAGTACTTTCAAAAGCTGAGAGGTATAACCGGTGACGATGTTGACGGCTCCAGCGGGCAAATCGCTGGTGTCGAAGACCTGGTACAGCTCGGCGGTGATCAACGGATAAGCCTCGGAGGGAACCACGACGGCAGTGTTGCCGGCTGCGAGCACCGGCATGGCCAGCGACAGAAACCCAAGTAACGGGGCATCGTTCGGACAAATGACGCCGACCGTTCCGAGGGGCTCATTCATGGCCAGCACAACGTTGCGGAACGGAGGGTTGTGCACCGCACCATCGAACTTGTCCGCCCAGGCCGCGTACGAGAAGATGCGCTCGATGCCGAGCGACACTTCGGCTGCCGCCTGAGTTTCTCCTACCACTGCCGCCAGGCGCCGGGCAATCTCCTTGCTGCGCTGCGAAAGATTTTCTGCCAGGTAGTAAAGAACCTGCGCGCGGGTGTGCGCCGTGCTTTTGGCCCAGGCGGAAGCCTTGTGCGCGGCTTCGACCGCGTTGCGAATGTCTTTTCGATTGCCCAGTGGGGCCTCGCCCAGAAGCCGGCCGTTCGCGGTTCGCACTTCCATGCTGTAGCCTGAGTCGGGGCGAGCCTGTTTACCACCGATGTAGAGCTTCACGGTGCGGTCGATTGCCGGCGTCGTCGAATCGGAACCGTCGGTTGATTCCTGATCTAACTTCTGGCCGGCAGGCGGCGGCAGAGCAGGCAAAGCCTTGGCATTCTTGAACCACACCGGCTCCAGATACTCCAGCAGGCCTTCCCTGCCGCCCTCGCGTCCATAGCCGCTTTCGCGGTAGCCGCCAAATTCACAGGAGGCGTCAAACAGATTGGTGCAGTTGACCCAGACCACTCCAGCCTTGAGTTGCGAGGCCACGTGTAGAGCCACGTTGATGCTCTCGCTCCAGAGGCATGCGGCCAGACCATAGACCGTGTTGTTTGCAAGTTCGACCGCCTCACGGGGCGTGCGGAACGTCATCGTGGCCAGCACCGGGCCGAAAATTTCCTGCTGGGCGACGATCGACGTCGGATGCACATTACTGAGCAGCGTCGGCGGATAATAGAATCCGCGCGAGGGCAGTTCGATTTGTGGCTGCCAACAGGTTGCGCCTTCCGCGACTCCCTGTTCCACAAGCCGCTTGATGCGGTCTAACTGCACCCCTGCCACGATGGCGCCAATATCGATGGACTTGTCGAGCGGAGACCCGGCGCGCAGCGTGCTCATGCGATCGCGGACCTTGGCGATGAGTGGTTCTGCGATACTCTCCTGCATCAGCAGGCGGGAACCGGCGCAGCAGACTTGTCCCTGATTGAACCAGATGCCGTCCACCAAGCCTTCGACCGCACTGTCCAGATCGGCATCCTCGAAAATGATAAACGGAGACTTGCCTCCCAGCTCGAGGGATAGCCGCTTGTGGCCAGTCGCGGTCGCGCTGCGGATGGCGCGTCCCACTTCCGTCGAGCCGGTGAACGCTATCTTCGCGACGTCGGGATGCCTTACCAGCGCTTCGCCCGTCGAACCGTCGCCGGTAACAATGTTGACCACGCCTGCCGGCAGCCCGACTTCCTGGCAGATTTCGGCAAAGGCGAGCGCGGTCAGCGGAGTGAACTCTGCAGGCTTTAGGACAACCGTGTTGCCCGTGGCCAGGGCTGGCGCAATTTTCCAGGCCAGCATGAGCAACGGGAAGTTCCACGGGATAATTTGTCCCACCACGCCGCAGGCTATGTAGCCGGGAAATTCCTGCCCCAATAATTGTGCCCAACCGGCATGGTGATAGAAGTGGCGAATCACCAAGGGGATGTCGATGTCGCGGCTCTCGCGGATGGGCTTGCCATTGTCCATGGTCTCAAGAACGGCCAGGCGGCGGGAATGCTTTTGCATGGTTCGCGCCAGCGCATAGAGGTAGCGAGAGCGCCCGTGTGGAGTGAGCGCCTGCCACTTCGGCAGAGCGGCACCGGCTGCGCGAACCGCAGCGTCGATATCCGCCGCCGATCCTTGTGCGACATCGGCGAGCTTCTCGCTGCTGGATGGGTCCGTGGTTTCGAAGTAGTGGCTTTCCACCGGCTGGTGCCAGGCGCCGGCAATGAAATGTCCGAAGCGGCGGCCATGATGGTCGAGCCAGCTTAAGGCTTCCTTTGGATCCTCGGGCGCGGGGCCGTACTCCATGGTGACGAATTTCTCAGCAATGCTCATTCCGGCGTGCTCGATTCCTCTGACGTTAACCCCGGACCTGCTGTGTAGAGACGTAGTTTGCTACGTCTTGCTGGTCGCGGAAGAGACGTAGCAAGCTACGTCCTACAAACCGTCCGATCAAACGCAGGACCTTCGAGGTATGAGGTCACGCGATCGGATGGCGGTAATCTGCCGAATACCGCCCGGTCACATGGTGTTCGAGTTGGCGCTCTATGTCATTCAACAAACCACTGGCTCCAAAGCGGAACAGTTCCGCTCTCATCCACGACGTCCCGAGTTCTTCTTTCATCAGCGCCAGCCATTCGATCGATTGCTTCGCGGTGCGGATCCCTCCCGCAGGCTTGAACCCGACTGCCATGCCCGTTTCCTGCGCATATTCGCGAATGGCACGCGTCATCGCAAAGCCAACCGGCAGCGTCGCATTGGTAGGTTCTTTGCCGGTCGAGGTCTTGATGAAGTCCGCGCCCGACATCATGGCAACGAAGCTGGCGCGCGCGACATTGCGCAGCGTAAGCAAATCGCCGGCGCCCAGAATCACTTTCATGTGAGCCGAACCGCTGGCCTGTTTGCAAGCGGCAATTTCATCGTAAAGGGCTTGCCATTTCCCGCCAAAGACGTGAGCCCGTGTGATAACCACGTCGATATCGTCGGCTCCCGCTTCTACCGAGCGGCGAATTTCGGCCACGCGTTCGGCCAGCGGAGAAAGGCCGGCGGGGAATCCGGTGGAAACCGCGGCAACCCGCACGCCGCTACCCTCGAGGGCCCGCACCGCCGTCTCCACAAAAGTGTGGTACACACAGACGGCGGCCACCTTGAGGTCCAATTCTTCGACTCCCAGGCGCTTTACCAGGTCGTCCTGAAGCGGGTGACGGGCTTTAGCACACAGGCGGCGTACGCGTTCTTCGGTGTCGTCGCCTGACAATGTCGTTAGGTCCATACAGGAGATGGCGCGCAACAGCCATGCCGCCTGCCAGTCTTTCTTTACGGTGCGGCGCGCGACATGACTTTGCGCCCGGCGTTCAACCGCGCTGGTGTTAACGCGAACCTGTTGCACCCAGTCGAGGTTGAGGGGAATGCCGCTATTCGAGATCAGCGGACGTCCTGCAAGCGTGGCTACGGGACCAGTGGAGTCGGGGGTGAAGGCATCCGAGGCAGGGCGGGCGTGGCGGCCATCCGCAACCTCGTAGCGTCTTCGATTCTCGGCTGACATCGACGATTCTCCGCGCAAAACCCGGCTTTCATCGAATCAGTTTCGGTCGCGTCACTGACAAAGACGAAAAGCCGTTCCGGGACGGCTGTTTCCGAATGCAATTGTACGGCAGATGAGATCGAAAGGGTAAATGGGCACCGAGAGGCCAAGTGACGTGAAGTTCCCTGCTTCAACATTCGCTAATGTGTACTTGCGATTCCCCAGTTTGGCCTTGACATGATTTCGCTCCGAAAGCTAGGCTACGACACTGTTTCCTCTCCGGAGAAGACCGATTCTGAAACATTTGAAACACCCCAGTGTTCGGGGCGCCCTCATTGCATTGCTAATTCTGATCTCGCTGGCCGGCGCAAGTCCCGTCTCTGCCGCCGCAAAAAAGATCATTTTTGATACCGATCCCGGAACCGACGACGCGCTGGCGTTGATGCTGGCACTCAACTCGCCGGAACTGGACGTGCGCGCGATTACGGTAGTTCCCGGAAACGTGACCGCAAGTCAAGGCCTGGAGAACGCGCTGCGGATGGTCTCTCTTGTCCATCGCTGTGACATCCCAGTCGCAGCCGGAGCGCAGCATCCACTGTTTCAAAAACTGATCACGGCTGAGTTCTGGCACGGCAAAAATGGTCTGGCCAATGTCGAACTGCCAGCGAGCAAGTGCAAAGTG
>Ga0137358_10000434_pt1 | contig 19049 bp, 23 predicted proteins | sample Mad1_20_16metaG_FD_105551 | JGI IMG/M metagenome (GOLD analysis project Ga0137358, IMG submission 105551) | Vadose zone soil microbial communities from Angelo Coast Range Reserve, California, USA - Mad1_20_16 metaG | ecosystem: Environmental > Terrestrial > Soil > Vadose zone | place: USA... | reverse complement strand
GTTGAAGAGCCGACAGTTGCTGAAAACCAATTCAGTATCTTGATAAACCTCCTCCATCGTAGAGTATTTGCTCGAGTTGAGGTTCTGCATCATCGTGCCAAAGTCCATAGGGTTCTTAATCTCGTCAAAGTACCTGCAGATAGCATTGAATTAGTTGGTGCCAACATATGAGTGAGGAAGGAGTACGTTGGACAGCCATCTTGTATTGGGTCCACAGGCCTTGAAAATATAGCGGCTTCTGGCAATTTCAATAGGTTTTTCAGTACTTCACGAGCTTTGGCCTTGTTGATGGGTGCCTCTGTGGCGGCAGAAAGTCTAGTTGGTGCTGGAGACGATCCTTCCTTCTCCTTACCCTTCAACGGTGACTGACGACTTTCTGCAGGAGGCTTGACTTCTGAATTCACAGCAGGCTCCGAGACGGAAATTGAGGGTCTTTTGACATTGATCGACCCGGGGACCTTTGCGGGAGATGCTGCGGGCACCTCTTTCTCTATAGAGCTTGGTTGCGGACTCCGGCTGGGTTTCTTGCTAGGGGAAGCCAGAGCCAGGATCTCTTCATCTTCCTCTAACTCCTCCAACAAGTCTTTCTTCCTTTTCACAGGGGTAACGGCCTCCAATCCGGCCGTAGATTGACGCTGCTTCTTTGAAACAACTTGTCTTTCTTTCTCCTTCTCGATGGCGATCACCTCTTCCAATAGGTCAAAGGAGCCATCGTCCACCACCGGTGCAGGTGGTGTATCTGCCGGCTTAGGTTTCCGTCCTTTGGACTTTACAGAAATAACAGTCCTTGGAGTAGTTGTGTTGTCGGAGGGTGCAGGGGGTGTGGCGCGTGCGGCGAGGTTTCCACCGATTTTCAGTTTCAGAGTTGGTGTAGGTGTTGTGGCGCCAGTAGATGCTACGGGCGTGGCTGGTGGCTTGGTGGGTGCCGCCACCGTCTTTGCCTGAATTGGAACTGGGGGAGGAGGCATATGTTTGGGTTGATTTGCGGACTTCATGTCGATGGTATTATTGATGCGTGCCCAGCCTATTAAAATGATGTAAACGAGACATTACCGGGCGAACAGATGGGGAATACTTTTATCGAAGACAGATTCCAGAGCAAGGGTCTCGTTGTATGCAAAGGTACCAGGCATGTTGTAGGTCTTTGCGTTGCGGATCATGAGATGAAAGTCTGCTTCAAACCCAAAGCGTTCCTTGTACATCCCGGCCTCGAGTTTCGCATTCATAGCGCTGATGTCCATCGGGTTTTTGATGATTTCAAAATAGCTGTCACGGCCATCAGTCTAAGCGTGGAACCGATAGCACGTCCAAGCATACTTAGGAGCACGATCTCTGACTGGATCAACGGGTTGCAGAAACAAATTGGAGTGTTTACTAGACTTCAGCTTCTGCAAGGCTGTTCGACACGCTTTGAGATCAAAGAATGTCATTCCACCGCTTTGTGCTTTCGCTACGGCCTTCGCTTCTTTACTTTTTGTTTTTACCTTTAACTTCGTTCCGGCAGGGGTCTTAGCCGTGGACCCTTGTTTAGTAACGGCGGGCTGCCCAGTGATTGGTGTACCAGCAGCCTCAACATGTGCAGTGGGAACAAGACGGATCTTCGGTGTGACTGGGGTAGACACAGGTGTATTCCTTGGACCACCAGATTTAACGGCTCGCGACGGCTTCGGCGGAACGGGGATCTTGACAAGAGGTAGGGGAGGGGGTATCTCGGTGACGGGTGTAGGGGGTGGTAGGTGGATAGAGAGTTTTGGAGGAGCCTCTTCAGCACCACGAACAAGGACATCTGCCAATTTGATGATAGACCACCGAACATCCTGATCGATATCGGGTGCACTGAACCATATGAGTAAAAATAACTATCAAAAGGCTGGAAAGGGCCGACTTACAGTGCAATAGGTACGAGAAACTCCCTAATCATCTCATTCTTACCTACTTCCTTATCCTTCCTGAGGGTTCTGACAAGAGAGTCCACTTCACTCTTCTTCGTCTCCTTGGTTTTGTCCTGAGCCGACCCGTCCTCTTCAATGAGGAGCGACTCTGATTCTTTGGCAGAATTTTTCAGCTCGCCTATAGATACCAGCAGCGCAAGAGACTGGCAAGCGTTACGTGCCACGTGACGGCGTACTGTACGAGAGGAATCACCCGCGGCAACGGCCAGAATATAACGCATGATTTTAGGAGTGTACCACTTGGTGAGGAACAGCGCATCAAAAGCCGCTACACGGACTTGTGTGTAATTACCCTCGCTGAGAAAAAAATAAGACAACATTGCATCTTAGGAATGTGAATGTTAGCTACCGCGTGAGTGGGAAGTATACACGAGGGTCATTTGGGATCAACCCTGTGACACTCAATATAAAGCGAAACTGATCTAGAGTTCAGTCCAAAGTGCGAGACCAAAAAAGGTCAAGCTCACCTCTAGCGTCGCTATCGTCACAACGTTATGGGGCGAGGGAATAAGTCTGTCCATGCTGCGATATCTATCCACCTCGGATAAGGATTGTTTCAAGAGGTTGGCTTCCTCGGAAGTTTGGTCATTCTTAACCTCCGTTGGGAATAGCTCGCCACGCTCGGGTGGGACGGTAGAGACACTTGCGCACGCCAGAGCAGATATTATGGTGCAAATATAGAACGCATCCGTGTACTGAGAACAGTTAGCATATTGCTCCAAGTGTTGTGGCGGAAGGCGCACTGAATTAGCGGTGTTGTCATTGTATTTTAACTGATCTATTAGGAATTGCCGGATAATTGTTGGACATTTGCCATTTGCGAATCTAACCTGCGAGGTGGCTTTAACAATTGCCTTAGTAGAGGGATCAGTGGTGTCAAAGTTGTATATAGTCTGAAGTGCTCACTCTCCGCACGAAGTACTCTGCAATATCCGAGAAGTCGTTTGGCCTTGGTACATACGAGTGAGTGAAGAGGTCTTGCTGAGGATCATCCGGATCATAACAGTAACGCAGAAAGAGCTTAAATAGATGAAACAGGCCAAGAAAATCAAGTTGTTGATAGGCACACTGGGCTGGGATAAGCAAATAAACTCCCTGACGAGATGGTGGTACACACCGTGACAAGTGCCTGGGCAGCTTCGCAGCGTATCCTGTAGAAGTAGTTTGTTACCAACACGGTCTTTGTAAATGTGCTCGAGACAATAGCATTCGGCATCTTTGACAATGCTCTGAGTGCCTGAAGAGTTCGAGTGAATCAAAACAGTAACCGGAACAAGTACTATGCAATACCTCGAGTTGTGCGACGACATCCCTATCTCTCTGTAATTGTGAGACCCACATGAAATCGGGTTGCGTAAATTCAATGGTCGCAATCCACTCGAAGTCTGCATCCATTCGTATCCATTCGTAGGTTGCCCCGCTCATGACTTGTTCGTCATCTTCAGTCCAGTCGGCTACTTTCCAGTTTTCCCGCTCTTTCTCTTTCTCCCAGATTTCCAGCCCAAAGCCCATATCAACCATACCCATGGCTTCTGCGGCCTCCGCATCCCCCTCCGCCGCAGCTTGTGCGGCAGCTTGGCGAGCTAGATAACGCTTAGTGTTGCGACGGACTCGCTTATACTTAGTATTGAACGGAACTTCATATCGCTTGAACGGGCTACGGATATCGAGGACGTGTTCATATGGCGTCCCATCGGCCTCATGGATTCGAATAGTCATTTGACCCTAGAAGAAACCGACTCTTGAGTAATCCGGAAGGTGGGAGTGGGGTGGAATCTCACTTCGAAGAATGGTACTGGGTTGAGAAGGGTCCTACGAACTTCATCATGCTCGTAGCCTTTCCAAGCTGGTGCATCTTGGCGCATCGTAATCTCTACAGCCATTTTTTTCCTGTTGAAACTGGCCGAGAAACCGAATGTAGGGCAGCCACTGCCGTAGACCCACTGGTCCGTGAACGATGTGAGATCGGCGCCACTGACTTTCCTGCATGTCCTAAGAAAGTGGGATGTCGATAATATGTTGTGTTGCAGCTCTCCCGAGATGGCGGAAAGGAAAAGCTTGGGAAGGACACGCGACAATCCCAATGACGTGCCAGACTTGCACAAACGACGATCCAAGATATGGAGAACAAGGGGTGATTTGAGGTTGACAAACGGAAGGACTGCAGCATCGGGAGGGTCTTGTATCTGAGGTTGACATACGGGCGGCATTGCGCCTTGGTCCCATTCAACCACTCGCTCCATATCCTTCTTGAGGCGGAAACGATACTCGTTATTTCCCAAAAGTTTGCGCAGAAATAGTCCGGAAATGTATAAACCCAGCCCGTTAACAAGCCACAAATCTGACCAAGTTTTTGGAAGGATATTGATCCCAACCCATTGGCAAGCCAATGCATGACTCAAGGATTGTCTAGTTTCATAGACTTGGTCGATAGCGTCCTCACTATGCAGAAGGTCCACCGAGACGATTGTCAAACCGGAAGCATCGGAACGGAGCGCTGAAAGTTCATCCACGAACACGAACTTGTGCGACCCAAATGGATAAGACCCAAACTCTGTTGTGAAGAAGGTCATAGCTTGCCGGACGAAAGGGACAGAAGCGGCAAGTTGAGTCTCGCGTCCGGGTAAACAGAAGGCATGCATCAATGGTTGCAAGGAATTGCCCAGGTCGTCCCCAGCCGCATCACCGGCAGAGATGGGCAGCACGTGAAATGGACCAGCTGCAAACCCGATGTGTTGTACCGAGGTGGGTGTGGCTTGCGAAAAGGTGAAGATGGTTTTGTTGGAGTTATATGGGTGGGCCACCTTTTGGTTTGGCAGGACTAAGTGGTCATCAAGTGAGCGTAGTGTGTTACAGTACCTGCTCAACGAGTTCTCCGCTACATATCACTAAAGTTGGGTGTTCACTTTGAGCGTCTTCATCCAGGGCAGTTGGGGAATCCTCGAGACTGCGCGGAACCACAAACTCAAAGTCCCAGGTACACCGCTCCCAGAGGCTGTCGATGCACGGGACCCAGCAACGCGCTGCATCCGGAGAAGACGGTGTTGTGAATACGTGGGGTACACGCTGCGGCCAATTAATAAAGTATAATAATGCAAGGAGCCCTCACGTACATAAGGATACGCTTCAGAGGGTCGAACGAATGCCAGTCCATCGGCAGGGTTGCGTAAACTATACTCGATGTGGACAGTGAGGGGCGCAAACTCGAGGGTAGGAAGGGTGGATGCTCCAGGGGTCTGTGGCTCCGGTGTAGCGGCTAGGACCAATCAGTAGCAGTTCTGACGACGAAGGGTGGGTTATTACCCTCACTGGCGGTGATACCGGCATGAAAGTTTCCAGACGCTTTCAGTGGCACGTCCTTCGGAATTGCGATTGATAGTTCGCCTTCGTCGGCCTCAGCTAAGGCCGAGTACAGTTTTCGCTTCAATTCGGGATGTGTGTGCACGTCTTGGGGGCTTGAAATTGCCAGATTCTCCAGAGGGTCATATTGCACAAATTCTGCACGATGAGACGCAACCGTCACGCTGTGAACGGCTACGGCGACGCGTCAGGTGGAAATAACAGCGGCGCCATCCATGTTCGACGTACTGCATTGACGACAATGAAGATAGATGGTTCGGAGGGTCTTGTCATTTGGAACGATAAGTATGTCCGTGTAGCCCTGGGGGAGATTTAGAGAAGAAATAAGTCGACGACAGGGGAAAGCATTACCCAGAGTGCGCCGGCAAAGTCGATTTCCAGAACGACATTCTGATGGCTAGTAGAGACAAAGGAGGGTAAGCTAAGAGAGAAAAGGGGATATGAGGAGTAGTACGTATATTGAGAAGCCTCGACGTAAGTCTTCACGATGCATAAGGTGCTTGTCGGTGCCAACGAGGGTGAACGGGAACGTCACGCCGTCGCCGTGATCACGTGCACTTCTCTCTCCCGATATGCCATCAAAGTCAATCTTCAGACAGCCAGGTACTCAGCACTTTCAGCTGGTCCATCGCTCACAAAGGGATCCTCTTATAAATGACCCCGATGCAAGTCAACATGTCCTCAAGCCAGTTGTTCGCGATGCGAGAAAGGTCATTGTCTTCAAACGGCCGTCTTTCACAAATAGTAACCTCTTACCAGCAGGGCAAGTCGAGAGCAGATTTGGAGAAATCTCTTTCCCCATCAGACCTCGCGCTCTCGTTTGGGCAGTCTAACGTTGGTGAAGCCTCGCTCCACGGAGTCTATTTTGATGATACAGAGTACGACTACATGCAACATCTGCGACCTGTGGGGAAGAGAGAAGATGGCTTTGAGTCTGTATTGGTTGAAGGACCAAAGAAGCGGACCACCTCAAAAAAGACCAGCGATTTACCCATATCCCTCCACGACCTACCCCCAGAAGCCCTCCCCTCGGCCTCCGAGCTTCCCCGCGATTTTGAGAGCCAGGCAGCTGTCCAGAGTTCAATATCTGGACTACAACCAGACATGGACCCCCATCTGAGACAAATTTTGGGAGCCTTGGAAGATGACGCGTATTTGGACGATGATCTGGATGACGATTTTTTCAGTGAACTCATCAAGGACGGCGAACGTGATGCGAACGAGCCGTTTGAGTATGAATTCAGGGAAGACGGTTTGCCTGGCGATGGCAACGATGTCGACGGGGTGTACGAAGAAGGTGATGGAGACGAAACAGGGTGGCTAGCTAGGTTCGCCGCTTTTAAAAAGACGCAGCAAGGTCGCAAAGCAGCGGATATTCCACTTTCTGATTGCGAGTCGGAGGAAGCGGATGTCGTTGGTCAGATGCCAGAGTTCTCGGCCGCAGGAAACAGACGCAGACGACAGGAGACCTCGGACGCATCGGGATTCAGCATGAGTAGCGCATCCGTATTTCGGTCTGATGGCTTAAGAGACCTCGATGATCGATTTGATCAAGTGAGCGTCCTGGAGCCCGTGGCTAACCTATGTGCTGATGCAACTTGTAGATTGAGAAGGAGTATATCGAAAGTGAAGGGAGCGAAGACGAGCCTCCGAATTCGGATGATTCTGACTCGGCACCGGAGCTCATCACATCGCGAGAAGATTTCGAATCTCTCATGGACGACTTTCTACACAATTATGAGGTGTCTGGTGGCAAGATGAAACCATCACTTCCTGGTTCAGGCCCCGAGAAATTGCAATCACTGCGCCTTGCAATGGGCCGCGGTGGGCGTATGACGGTCCAGGATTCTGACCAAGAGGGAAAAGATGATGACATCTACGCTATGATCGAGAACGAGAGGCCACAACGTTGGGACGTGGAGACGGTTCTGAGTAAGTCGCATTACACTCGGGGCAAGCAGTCTCTTATCGTTTCCCAAAGCAACGTACACGAACCTTGAAAACCACCCGCGGTTGATCAAGGCTCGCGAAAAACCGAAGGTGTCAAAGATACGATTGGATCCAAAGATGGGAATACCCCTCACTGAAAGCAACTCCGTCTTAAGAGCAAATGTTACCCCATCTTTACCAGGACAGAAGGCTGCGGGTGCGTCTTGATTTGATCAATATCTCGGCAAGCGAACCTTACTGTAGTTCCCCGCGTTCTAGCACGACGACGTGACGAGTCTGCAGAGGAAAAAAAGGAGCGCAAACGTGCAGTGAAGGCGGAAAGGCAAGCACGTCGTATTGAGAAGAAAGAGAAAAAGGAGCAGTTTTCCGCTGCCGTCAAGCAACAATCGCAGATACTTGCACGAAAAGGTGCACAAGTTACTTATTTATGATTTGCACACTAAGGGCAATCGTCACTGGTGGTCTTTAATCGACGTTAGGTATCATGACTAGTTTGGGTATAGACAACTATAGAATATTTGTACGATGACATGAGGCTGAAATGATAGCTGTGACGAAGGGCAAAACAATGATAGCTAATCTGATCACCAGTCTGGCCAGAGATCCAGTAAGATATTTCCCTCATCTTCGGGGGCATCTTTTTGCTTCATCCATCGATCGGGAACCTAAAAGAGTACGATTAGATTAAAGTTCAGCGTGGCGGAAGGTCAGGAAGGATGGGGTTACCAGTGGAAAATAGCGCTCCATAGCGCTGACGAATCGCTGACGATATAATTTCGGGGTAACTACTGTGGGCTCACCCCTGCCTGCGCCACCAAGGAACCCAGACTCCTTGACCCAAGTCTCCAGTTTCTTGTCCAAGGTGTACGTGCGGACGTAATCTGATGGATGTTAGAGTGTGTTACGATGTTGTGAGATTCTTACTTACCGACAATACCCACAACCAGCTCATTCTTCTGACTATCGACACCAATCACTAACGAATAATCCATTACGTTGATGTCCGACAGGAACTTGCTGTCATTATATAATGCTCCCCGTAGGATACGCTTGGAATGTTCACGTAAATAGAATGGCGCTAAATGAGCGGCTGTGCGTTTGTGTGCCAGGTGAGTGGGATATAGTATGACATCGGCTTTTTTAGACTTACTCTGAACAAGATTCTCATCCAGTAAGACTTCGTTCTCCCTGCCAGTTGATTTCACGTGTCTGTTACGGGTGGAACCTTTCAAATCATATATCTTGGACCAGAGTTCAGTAAAACCTTCTAAAGCACGGAATCCAACTTTGCGTACCTTAGAAAATCGGCGGTCATAGAATAAGTTTTCCATTACGATGAGATTCATCTGTGTAGACTTCCATCTACCGTTGGGTTTATCCTTGGCGGATTTCTTGAATGAAATCTTATAGCAACCAAACACTTTCGCAAGAAGTGTCGGACGCTGCATTGTTTTAATCAGCGAGAGCAAATGGCAAGCTAAGCAGACTAACGTTTGCAGAGACGGCGGAAGACATGTACGCAAAGTAAGCTGGTGCGAATGATTCCATTGTTTGAAACTCTGTCCTGGACATTTCCTTCGCGATGAAACGGTCGTCTGGAGGAAAAGTCTCAAGTGAGCAAAGACCTTGAGTGCAATGTTTTTTTTCATTACCCAGTGTTTTCAAGAACGCAGATCCTGATTTGCCACCACTCGCATTCCATTTGACACAGCGAGCCAGAGACTCAATCATGCTCTTTTCACAATCATACGTTCGGCGTAGAGCGTCGAATTGTTCAGGGTATAGGACAGTACAGCTAATTGTTAGCCCGCCGCTCTCGAAGGCTGTGGTATTGTCAGCTTGTGAGGGAGGTGTAATAATCGTGAAACGTACTGATGGCCCACGGAAGCTTAGATGATGGGGCTCTTAACTCATCCGTAGGATCGCCATTTTCGGATGCATCGAGGTGAACAACTCCCCAAGTAGAGGTCGATCCTGCAACAGAACGGTCATCTGGCATGAAGACCTCACTAATTTCCGTCAGTCGTGGTTCTCTCGATTGGCGCTTCTCAGCCCGCGACCTGGCGAGCATTTCACGATACTGCAGAGAACTGTCGTGGAATGGGATTCGTTAGAGGACATTACAATTATTATTATTATGGCTTACCTCAATGCGAGAGCGATGATGGAAGTAGGTTCATCCGTGCGCACTACCATCGAGGAATCTCTGAAGATATGTTCGGGATCCCTGATGGGGTCGTCCGGTTCATCACTACGATGAGGTATGTTCTGGGGCCAGAAACCGGACAGGGCTTTGAGGAAAGAGGGGCGTTCATGACCTGGGGCACCATAGTCGAGGTCGTAGAGAGGCGAAGGGATGGGAACCCTCGGATCTACAGAGGACGAGAGAGATGGAGATGATGGCCCTGAAGTCAGGGTACTCCTCCGTGAAGTCAGGGGTGACTCCGAGGACACTCCTTGACTGTTTCCTGGACTTGGCGAGGCGTTGGGCTCAGGTGGCTGAGCTGGTATAGTATCTTTTGGCTCATCTGTTCCTTGCGCCGGAACGGTCCCGGTTGCCTTAGGAGATGTTTTATCCTTATCCGGTGATTTGTGCGTGTCCTCCTCGTCGCCACCTTCATCGTCCGCCTCGCTCGAGTCAGAACTCTCTGATTCATCCTGTATGGCATCTTTTACGCTGTCTAATACTTCAACCGTGGCTAGAGATGAAGCAACGGGGCGGGCGCGCCGACCGCGAATGACTGCATATCGGCGATTGGCACGGTCGTTATCTTTGCTGATGCGTTCAAAGTGTCTGGCAATACTGGAAACCCTGCTCCCAGGAGGGAGCACACCACGACGCGCCGCGAGACCCTTGCCTACGGTACCGGAAACAGCACGTGGTTGTGCCCTGTCTTTCCCCAAATTACGGCCTCGTCTTGGGATTGCACTTCTTCCCACAACGCTTGGGACCAACCCCTTGCCCTGCAGGCTGTGTTTAGTTGTAGCATCTGAATCGGCAGATAGGAGAGGTTTTTCAGGAGATTGCTGACGAGAGGTGTAGTTAGACGAGGTAACTGGTCCAGGGATTCGGCTAGATAGTGAAGGCTGTCGCGCTTGTCTTCGGCTATGGGTTAGATACCTAGGAGCGACGTTCGCCGCATAACTAGATTCAAAATCGGACGTGGAAGGTCTTCTTGCCAAGGATCGTTTCAGCCTGTTCTTGCTTGACGGAGGCTTCGGCCAGCGAGTTGCAGATTCTTGCTCACTCTCCGCTGTGTCGAGGTGAGGGGATAGAGCCGTCTTCGCTAATTCTTCAACGCCCTGTGGCGGTAAGTACTCTGAGTACTTTTTCACCAATTCTGCCACACTTGGGTGTCTAACTTGGCGTCTTGGAAGCCTCGAACTGGGCACCACGTCGGGGAAGGGATTGCGATCCGAGGACCGAGCATCCTGGATAAAACAGTGTCATGTCTCAACCGACGCTCTCAAGTCAACACACTAACTGGAGTAGAGGGCTCAGGGGCACCACTTGTAGTAACTGTTCCAGCCTTGGAAACTCCAATGGTGGAATCACTGTCAGGGTCTGACTTTGTCAAAGGCGCAGGCTCAAAAGATCCCGGAGGCTCGGTAACAAGCTCCTTGGCCTTCTCAGATCCCTGCGCTCCATTGGACACATTCTTCCCTGTGGTTTCTTCAGTCTCCGATGCATCCGATGTAGATACGAATGAATCTCTTGTCACTCGTCGCGATCCAGTGGTGGGAGTTGCTTCTTCTGCCTCTGAAAGGCCAGCCGAGGTAATCGCATTATCGTACGTTCCAGCCAGATCAAACCTTCCGGGCCAGATCGTTCCGAACCTAGATGATGCTCGTCTTCCACTTTTATCGGCGCGCACTCCTTTAGGCTTTGGCAATTTATCAAAGTCTGCTTGCCAGGCGACAATCTTGTCCTGGAGGTAAGACCGTACTTGGTTGAGAGCAAGTGTGTCCGTAGGTAACGATTGACGGTATATCTCGTTCACCATACGAATAACCTCGGCTTTCTCCGACTCGGCTCTATGGATAAGTTGGTTAAGGTCAGCGGTGAGCTTCGCATCGATTTCCTCGTCCCCTGTCGCTGCGTCCATCCGGGTTAGATTCAAGTCGTGGACCAGAGCCGCATACCAGCCCAAATTACGATTCATTAATCGTTCGTAATCGGCATTCTTGAGGCTCAGTTGAGTCTCTGGACGAACCCGGATACGCATTGGAGGGAATACAATCTCTTGAAGTGTGATTGGGTCGGCCTGGAACCGAACGGTCATTCCACGCTTGGCGAAATAGCGGATGTGATGCCGATAAATGTTATGTTCACACCCTGCGCCCTGAACCACTTGCACGTCGGCCGGATAAAAATGAAGTTCTAAGAATTTTGCAAATGAGTACCGCTGCATCTCTTCGGAAACAGGAATGAATGGGGTGGCTGAGCCGCAGATACGACAGGCACTCCATGTCGTGGTGAGTTCCGGCGTTGGACCGAGACCAATAATCTGACCGTCCCATTGCTCGACTGCCACAAAGATTTTGGTCTCGTTATGAACGTATATCTTGCAGTGCCGTGCCAGTGGTTGATTGCATCCTTTACCTGTGCAAACCGGTTGTTTGGGATTTAGTGACCAGGATAGGGTATCCGCTATGGACGACTCGATGAATTGGCCCAGTGTGCAATCGTTTTCTCCGTAATACGTGATGTAACGGAGCGACGGCGGAAAACAAGCAGCATGACGACCATACTCCTCAAGCGGGAGGGTGTACTCTCGCACGCTGATCCATTGATATTTTTCCACGACGAAGTCATCCGCATTCTTCCGCAGGTACCATTCCCATACACGTTGTTGTCCTTGGTGTTGCCATTTTATGAGGTTGTATCGACTCTCCAAAGCGATATCTTCTGCCGTCTTGAGTACCAAAGGCTCTTCAAAAGGTGTTCGAGCAGCTGGTGGCATTTGGGAAGAGGCAACGCTCGGTTTGTAGTCAAAGTACCCAGGCACATCCTCAGTAGACGATGTTTCACCGAACGAAGGTGTCGTGATGAGATCCGGGCCAGATAGAGACTCAATTTGAGCTCTGACATTGTCGTTATCGGCGGGCTTAGGAATAAGAGTAGGCTTCTGAATTGGTGTCGGGGGTTGTTTCTCCTCGCGCCTGACGACTTCATCTTCCCATGCTTGCCTGGCACGTATGAGCTCGTCATCCAATTCTTTCATGCGATGCAAAGCATACGGGGGCGAAAAACGGAGGGTCGCCGATACGGAGATGAACGTGGTGAGGTACGGATCCAGAGATTTTTGAATACGACGCGAAAGATGTAGTTGTTCAGCATCGTCGTCAGGTAAATCAGCCTCCGTGGTACGATTGTCCATGGGAGTTGACTCCGAGGATACATTGTCACCAGAATAACACGTGTGGTCAGAGGGCACTGCATCTGAAGGAAGACCCGGTACAGCGATGACAAAATCCTTCCAAAGGTGGGTCTCGAGCTTCAGACTGCGAACAACGAACGTCAAGAATCGAGTTACGTGCTTAATGCGCCGCAGTGTTTCTTGATCACCTCCTCTTAAGACAATCGTGCATCCCATCTCGCGGGTACATCCCTCAAACCGCATATATGTCTTTCGGCGACCTGGAATCAGAGGATGGTCGAATGTCTGGACACAGAAGCGTGCACAGTGACCAAGACGAGGTTCCAGGGCGAGTTTGTCCATCGAGGAAAAGACGTCTGCTTGAGTCATGCGTGCGACAAATTGTATGGCGGATGGTTTAACGGACCGCGCGACGGCAATCCCTTGCTCTGCGAGTGCATCGAGAGCCAATCTTGAAACGGACTTCTCGGCCAGGACTACGTGCGGACAATAGGCTGCAATGCGGCTGACGAGATTACCCATGTACTCCTTCTCCTGGCGGACTATTTGACCAAAGGGTATGTACTGGCCCTCGACGCGACTGAATTCCAATGGAAACGTCACTAACATGACTCTAGGATGTCGCTGTAATCGTGTCATGCTCTTGTGGGAGACGTTCTTCGTGATCACAGCGCCGTCTACGTATTCAGAGTCTTTGGGGGCACCTCCGGGTATTTTCTTGATTTTGACGTAGCGCCGAACGTCCATATCCGGTCCTTGGCGGTGAGGATAGGCAGTGAATGTTAGCTCCCGGGCGATCCTTAGGGCTAACTTCAAAAGCGTGTCTTCCCACTCCAGTACATTGGGAATATTTTCCTTTGTAAGCATCTGCCGGAGCATCAATTGCAGATGGGACATGGAAACCAGGTTCAGGTCCTGGGCGTATCTGGAAACCACGATCTAGCTCTAGCTTCGAGAAAGGGAGGATATTCGGTGGGAACGCACGCAGTGCTTTCGCGTCTAGTGCGCCATCCGGGCTCTCCAGCCATCAAGTCTGTGAGCCGGCTTTGGACCCGACTTCGAATGAACGGTGTAGAAGAATCAAAATCAGCATAGGAATCGTAGCGAGATCGCGGCATGCTCTGCGGCCTTGGACTGTCGGGTTGACGCTCTGGTGAGCTCAATGGGAATTGTATGGTGCTCATAGCACCACTGGGAATGGGAATAGTTGATGGAAAGTCGAGTGGTGTTTTCGTCCCAGAACCCGCTGCGGGGCTATCCCGAGGGAAGACATCCGTAATGATGCTGAGGTCCTTATCGTCATCCACGAGGCCGCGCCGGAAAGGAGCAATAGGTCTAGACTCCTGTGGTCCCAAAAAATCCTCCAAATTGTGACTTAGTGGTGTCAATGGTCTGGACGCGAAGCTGCCCTCATCCGACGCGGAAATATGTCTTCTTGTCTCGGCGATGGAGAACAAATTAAACGGTTCTTCTTTGCGACCAAACAACTGAGATGCTGCAAATGGCGATTGTGAGTGTCCCGCGAGACCCGTGGCCGAAGAGTCATTCCCAAACTGGTGCGCTGCGAACGGAGAAACGGCGCTCGAGATAGATCGCCGATCGTCGTCATCGTCGTCTACGCTCGCCAACTTCTCTAAGCATAGGTTGCAGACGCGGATCATACCGTCGTGGCCGAATCGAGAACCCTTAATGATGTTTGATGCACAGCGAGAGCAAAAAATTTGACCTGCCAGGGTGAATTGGAGCCATGTAATGTCAGCAGTGACACAGACGAACCACATATTCGGCAGTGGTGTTTCCGTCGCCAGGCAGTGAAAACGCTCTTGCAATCATAGCATTCCTTGCATGTCTTATCATCCATCCAGTAATCTCTTGACAACCCTGTAAGATGTAAAATATTTATTTTGAGTGTGTTCGCTACGCGGGCGTACCTTCACCTCTAATTCTCCGGATGACTTTGGACACCGACGCGGAGCGCTTGACACTCGTGGTCGTCCTAATACTTCTGGCATCTTCGGGGATTGAGAACCCTGGAATGGTTGTTCCGTACAGGCCACCATCCAGGCTATCAGATGTGGATGGATTGATTCGATTGAACACTCCGCGGGAGAGAGGCAGGTCAAAGTCAATATTAAATGAGAGTCCTTCAGATACGACGGGAGTCAAGGAAATGAGCGGAGGCGCCACATGAGATGGGACGACGGTCAGAGATGAAGGTCGCTCGGAAGAAGAACGCGAGGATTCGTTAGAGGAATTACTCTGCACAGCTGAGATTGGCGGGCGTCTCCGTTCGGTAGGGACAGAATTGGGAGGACCTGTAGCGCTGGCCCCGGCGGCAGAGGAGGAAGGGGTTGAAGACAAGGGAGTGGTGAACGTGTTCTTCACCTTGGAGAAAAGAGAGGTCATGAGAGCATAAGACGATTGGTCGTTCTCGTCCTCTTCAGAGAACGGATTGAATGATGTCAAGCTCGTGACATCTTCCAGCGGTCTGCTACTGGCTTGTGAGGGAGATGGCACATCAGAGGGCTCTGACGTGAACGCAGTTGTTGAGAGGGGCTCCATCGCATGATGTACCAAGGTAAGAGTCGGAATGGACATTGCCATGCTAGCTGTGGTGCCAGTGGACACCAAGTGGATCGTCGAATCGAATCGGTGGACCAACGCTGACTAATAATTGAAGGTAGGGATTGTGCCAGCGGAAAGTCAGTCGATGAGAGCAAAGATGACCTGAATTCTCGATGAGAGAAAGTCTAACAGATGGCACATGCGGTCTCTTTGCTGTCCCTCTCCTTAAGTTATGCGAAAGTTATGAGGCCGACAATTTGCTCCCGTGCGGTGCACCGCGTGAGGAGCACGTGCCAGGCTTGCGCGATCCTTGCGCCCGCACGACAGCCGCACAACGCACGTCCTGACCAAAACACTGCTTCAAGTTAACTATCCTAATCTACCATGGACGACGAAGATGCCGAATATATGCAAGGAAGCGATGATGAGGTTTGTGCATTGTCTCAATAGCTTGGCACACACACTCCATTAAAAGGCAGGACTACGGGTTTGACTACTCAGATGGGGATGGTGCCGACGATTCTGTGAGTGTAGACGCTGAGAACTTGTACTACACCGCCAAATGTTTGTAATTGGCTCTTTTTCTCTTGCTGCTCTCATTCAGAAATCACAGCAAAGAAAGAGGAGTCCCCTGAACAAGCATTGAAGGAGTTCGCCGCCATCGTGGATCAAGATGACCCGATGAGTGATTGGTATATTATTTCGAAATATCAGTAACTATCCAACTCAAGTAGATGATCGCTACCAGGGGGTTCAAAGCACTCAAACAGTCGACCAAATTACTGTTCCTTGTTTTGCACCGACCAAACGATGCCCTCAAAGCTTACACGCGCCTTTTGGTATACACAAAGTCAACGGTAACCCGTAACTATGCCGAGAAGACAATCAACGGCATTCTGGATTATGTGGGTGGTGGAAAAGGGGGTCCAGTCGAGGTCACAGTGCTTGAAAAGTTCTATCAAGCGACAAAGGACGCCCTTCAGGAGGCAAGAAATGAGGTATGATATTCAACCTGTACGCTGTCTCCACATATACTGAATGCTGTGATAAGCGATTATCTGCGAAAACCAATCTGAAGCTGGCCAAGCTTTGGCTAGACCGCAGAGAATATACACGATTGTATAGGGTATGTCCTATGCTTCTGCATGCCTTGAGTTCGCTCCTATTTCCTCATTATACACAGTTAATTCGCGAGCTCTATGCCGTGACAGAAGCCAGTGCGAGCAGTGACGATCAATCTCAAAAAGGGACCCAGCTACTCGAGATCTATGCATTGGAGATCCAAATGCACAATGAAATGAAGAACTATAAAAAGCTGAAGGTAAGCCTGTGGTCTACACTTACACAAAGATGGACGAGGGGCAAGGTCGTGAGCCTCTAGGAAATCTACAACGCATCAACTAGCATTCGCTCCGCAATACCGCATCCGCGTATCATGGGTATTATCAAGGAATGTGGCGGGAAAATGTGGATGGGTGAACGTTGGTAGTCCCATCGCTGCCCGAGGTCAGATTTGATGGACCCTCGTAGGTCAATGGAATCGAGCAAGCGAGGACTTTTTCGAATCCTTCCGCAATTACGATGAGGCTGGCTTACCTCAGCGTATCCAAGTACTCAAGTATCTTGTCTTAGCGAACATGCTCACAGGAAGCGAGGTCAATCCCTTTGATAGCCAGGAAACAAAACCGTGTGTTTCGTATTCTTTTCCATTCTTTTTTTTTTTTTACTAAGCCTGGCAAATTAGCTACAAGGCTGACCCACAAATCAAAGCAATGACCGATCTTGTCGACGCCTATCAGCGGCGTGAAGTCCACACGGCCGAGAAGATCATTCGAGGTATGTCCTAGATGCTTGAATAGGCCTATCTACGAATGATTTACTCTTGTTAAGATAATCGCTCTACGATTATGGACGACAGCTTCATTCGCTCGCACATTGGCGACCTTCTTCGCAGTCTTAGAACTCAATATTTGATTGATCTTATCAAGCCTTACACTCGGCTCGAGCTCTCGTTCCTTGCGAAGGTGTGTGACTTAGCATAGATGGACAATGCGCTACTCACCATGCTGTAGCAATTGAACGTGGATGCAAATGAGGTGGAGGAATTGCTGATCGATCTCATTCTCGAGGGGAAGATAGATGGAAAGATCGATCAAGTCAATATGCGTCTAAAGTTAGACAAACAGTATGCTCCCTTTTGGTGGCTGCGCCGTATATCTTCTAACTTCTAACATTTCAATAGGCAAAGTCTTGAGAGGCGGCGATACACAGCCCTAGATAGATGGACGGGAGCTCTCGGTCGAGTGCATGGGGGCATTGTAGGGAAATCGTCGACGAGCACCGGCAGAGACGGTCCAGAGACCTAATGACATTCCGCTTGTAATTGGATCCGAGTCATGTATGAGTCTGTTCATTTCACACCACCCAGATGGCAGTCTGTATTAATATGCAACATTAATCTGGTTTCGCGACTACGCCTGGAAGAGATGCGTAAATGGGAGGATGAATCCAGTACGGGATGTTGGAAGCCGGGAACTAGAATAAGAATCTAAGTGCTGGCACGAATTCGCATTGGAGTACGTCCACTTACTCGTCAAGACCTGCGAATGCCTGGCGTCCAATCATATTTCCAGCCATCTCTTGGTGGTGTATCGGTGGGCACGCGCAACTCCCTCGGGAACAACCCCGGTAGCCGTGACTCTAGAACCTTTTTCTCGGCCCCACGGAGGGTCTTTGCCAACTTGACCTCCGCCGTTCCACGTTGTCTCGGGTCTTCTAGTCGATTCGCCTCGCTGAAACGTTTGGGATCGATTTTCTCCAATTCGTCCATCGCCTTCTTCATACACTCGTATTTCCTGCCCAGTTCTTCCTCCCGCTTCCAACGCTGGTGACGCTGGTATAACAGCCAGGCGCGTTCAATGGTTTCGTGGGCTTGTTTGGAAGGAATGGCAATTTGGATTGCGCGGGCAACGTCGAGACGCCATGTGCCTGTTGGAGACGGTTTGTTGGTTACATTTGAAGGGTACAGCGCCTTGCGTATGTTTTCCTTGATGGGGTCTGTGGTAGTTTCGCGCCTAGTAGAATGTCGTACTGAGACGCTTGAGATACGAAGGGGAAATTTTGGCCGACTCGAGGTCAAACGAGACGAGACCATCGATGCTCGGATTTGAGTTTGAGCTATCCGGTCCGCGACGTGTCGCGTCTCGCGATCATGTTCACATCCCTTCTTGGTGTGCCCCGTTCAACCGTCTCTTCGGTATACATTCCACACCGCGTGAGTACCCTACGAATATTACAATGACTGTGATTAAATCCGTTGTAGTGTCTATTACCCCTTCGTAGCCTCTCCACGAGTCATGTGCTTCTCGCTCGTCAATCGAAGGTAGCGGGCTCAACACGCAAGCCTCGGACGTCAAAGAAAAGAGCAAGGAAGAGTATCTACGACTCGGAGAAGATGACTCTTGCGGATGCGATACATGTCCTGCGAGTGCGTCCATGATTTCTCTGGCACCCATGTCTATTCCAACCCTCATCATCGTCTAGTCCGTTGAAGTTGGCTCCCCAAATGCTACATATGAGCTTACCGTAAAGACTGCGATGCCAAAGGGCTCGGCAATTCCCAAAGGACGCATTGCCCTCCCAAGAGAGCCAAAGGCCAAGCCTAAAGACAAAGTCCTCGTCTTTGCTGAAGGGAAAACCGCAGAGGAAGCCAGGAGGGCAGGCGCAGACATAGTTGGCGGGGCGGAGCTCGCCGAGGGCGTTCGTCGAAGTTATTCATACGAAGTATTTCGAGACTGACTCAACTTTGACATATTCTAGGTGGCAAGTGGTAGAATCCAAG
>Ga0137358_10000431_pt1 | contig 19091 bp, 24 predicted proteins | sample Mad1_20_16metaG_FD_105551 | JGI IMG/M metagenome (GOLD analysis project Ga0137358, IMG submission 105551) | Vadose zone soil microbial communities from Angelo Coast Range Reserve, California, USA - Mad1_20_16 metaG | ecosystem: Environmental > Terrestrial > Soil > Vadose zone | place: USA... | reverse complement strand
GAGGCGAGCACGTAGATTCCAGGACCATAAGCGCGTAGGAATCTTCAATCGCATAGATCAATGTCAGGCCGACGAAGATAAGCATTACGGGGATGTCTCCGGCACGCCGAAAAGCGTCAGCGCCAACAATGCTGAGAAACAGGAATGCTATGGCCATCCAGCCATCCGGCTGGGCGCTCGAATCGGTATATCGCCGGTAGCACATTGCGAACCAGTGAATGCCGTAAGCGGTAAAGGCGAGGCCGGCCATGTACAGTGGAGCCACTTTGCCGAAGACGGTGAACCTGGTTAGTCCGGTCAGCAGAAAAATGCCGGTGAGGAACTGCTTGAACCCCGGCATCCAGAAACCCCATAAGCCCAGTGTCCGATTGACTTCGGGACTGCTCTTCGGAAAACCAAACAAGGCCTGACCACCCCAGATGAAGTAGCCGGTTCCCAAGCCAAAGAAGCCGACGGCGACCGGCACGAAAGGTGAAGTTGCAAGTGTGAATACCTGTGCTTCCATTGTGACCTCACTCTCTCACATGGCGAGTGCACGTTTTATTCCAGTCAAAAGCCAGTCAAAAGAAGGATGGACAGGGACCGAACAGGGCAACACATCCATTCACTTAAAGGCCTGGGATTTTCGGACTACTTGGATCTTCACTTCCATCAGAAGAGACGGCACCTCGGGATCGTCCACATGCCGCCGCGCTATCGGCCTGCCGACACGCGAGACGCGTTGAGCTTTACTGCTGAGTGCAAAGCCTTGGAAAGCCCGCTGTTAGCGGCAAGGTAGGGTTTGGAGATCCGAATGCAACTAGTCGAAATAGCGTAGCCACCAAAAGGTAACTACATAGAGTAAGGCCCATAAAACTCACTCGGGTTGGTCGAGCGAACGGAGCTACGTTAATAATCGCAGTCCTGTAAAGATAGGAGAAGTGACCAGAAAGGACGGAATCGTATGGCGAATCAAAAGACCAAGCAATGCACGCACATACCGTGCCTGTGTGGCGTATCAGATGGAGAAGAATACTGCGGAGAAGCCTGTCGTGACGCAAGAAGCGAAGACGTGGAAATCGCGTGTCAATGCGACCATCTGCCATGCCCGCCCATGTTTCGGCAGTTCGCGGATCGAAGTGCTACTGACCTCGCCAACTGACGATAGTTTGAAGCAGCGCCCGTTACGTGATGAAGGATCAGCCAGTGTTCGCTGATGCGCTCCCGTCGATCTTCGAAAGGGGACCCGGAACAACGACCGTCGCGCCACCGACGAAAGCCGTACCGGTTCGAGTTTGGCATCCAGGGACCTGAAGTTTAGACACACACGATCCTGCCCCGGCAATCACCCGTGTGGCCTGAATGTTCTTCTCACCTTCCGGGTGGCGCGATGCGGGGGCATTTTGTTCGAGGACCATGCGACCACCACACAATCAGACGATACTGAAACCGGCAGACGCGCCGCTGTTTCCCTTTTGGGTCGAGGATCGGGGACTGAGTTTCTTCCTCGCGTTTCTGGTACTCATAACTATTGTTCTCCCCATGATTCCTCTGTCACGGCCCGGGCGAATTGGATTGGACCTGATTTTCGCGTTCATGCTTTTTTCGGGTGCCATCGCAACCATTCGCAACAGAGCCCTCATGTATCTAGTCGTTGCAGTGACTGTCCTCGAGTTCACAGGGGACCTGATCGTTGAATTCCGCCCGCTGCGCGGCTACTTGGGCTGGGATACGGCGCTGAAGGTGTCGGGAATGGCCATTCTGGTTGTCATGACGCTGCGGCAGACATTTCGTCCAGGCCCGATTAGCGTGCACCGGGTCATGGGTGGAGTCGCTGCCTACTTGCTGATCGGGCTGACTTGGGCGTTCGGATATAAGCTGCTCATGGAAGAGCGTCCCGATGCAATCCATTTCCAATCCTCTATCACTGGCAGTCTGACCGGGGAGCCAAGCCGTCTGATCTACTTCAGCTTCGCCACGCTTACCAGCGTGACTTATGGTGACGCTTATCCAATACATCGCATTGCGCGATCGCTCGCAATGGCGGAAGCATTGATTGGACAACTCTATCCCTCGATCCTGATCGCAACGCTGGTCGGAATGGCGTTGCAGGCGCGGTCTAGGGGACCTGGACCGAATTGAGCTCTACCAGCGGCACATGCCCGATGCAATCGGTGCCTCTCGACGCTCGATTGAAGCCCCGGCCGACATGCAATCACAACGGAAGAAGCGCTTGGTCGCGTTTGCCTAACGTCACGGTGGAACACATCGAGAGTGCGCGGAGAATCATGCAGTGGTTCCCGCGGTCAAATATTCCGGGCTGGTCTCAATGTCGAAACCGTAAGTTGTCCGGTCATAGGATGAGCCGACAAGTTCATACCAGTTCCCTCCGGGGTCTCTCCGTTTGGCAAGTCGGGAGCGATTCTTCCAAATGTTTCCGGCGGTAACGATCCCGCAGGACGTGACGATCTTCGCATCCGCAAATAGCGGGACAACTTCCGGACGCCCGACTGCGTACAAGTAGGGAACGAGAGGAATTGCGATCCAATCGTAGCCACCCACGCCGTCATAGCGGCTCAGCACAATACCTGATTCTCCGGGAAGGCAACGGCGAAGGATCAAAGGCGTTTAGGCGCAGACGCCGGACAGGGATACCGCCGAGTGGCCTGTGGCGGTAAAGAATCCTAGCTTTCCGTATGGCTCTTCGGTGAGAAGTGTGGCTGAGGCTTCCGCCTTCAGCCCAAACGCCCCGAACAGAACGGCTAAGACAGCGAAATTCCGTCCTATCGATGCGGTGGAGCGTCGCATGAGAATAACCAACCTCCAAAGAGACACGCCTTTCCCAACACCTGTAAACAACAGCAACTGCTGTGCCACTCCAGCTATCCCACAAACATTCACCTCATCGATTCTGGATGTGAGGCTTCGGCTCCGAACGCATCCTCCCACTAACTATCGATTGCAACTTCGATCGAATGGCCGACTGGATTCAGGGAAATCTGTGACGGTGTGGGATCGCGATGGGCGAGAGACTGTCAATATTTGGACGCTGCCTTGAGACAAGTTCGAGTGCAGCGCTGGTTTAGATAGGCTGACGTTGGCAGCTGGATTGCATTTGAGAATGGAAGATGTTGTTCCAACGAAATGCTGGAATGAGATTGACGCAGCCAAACGCTGAGTAGGAGGAGACCAGAATGGACAGCAACTATATGTTTCTTTGCGGAGTGATGTGGTGCCGGTTCGGACAGCCAGACGCAGGCAAGGAACTACTCCGGGCTGCCGATTCTCGGGATCCAGATATGAAAGCACTGGCCTGGGCGATGTTTGCGAAAGGTGTCCGTCGTTTGAGAGAACTGGAAAAACGGACGCACCTTCTTCCCGCACGATCCATAGGAGAGAACTATGTGGATGAGATCATGCGCTGTCTGTAAGGCACTTTTGCACAAGGTCTGGTTGTGCGATTCCGTGCGTTGTCAATGCGGATGGATCTGGTAGACCGATTGGAGTGTGAACGCGGATGCCAGCCGGCCCACAGAAGGATGAGATCAAGGAGATGGTTATGGCAAAGGTGATCGAGTTTTACTTACCGACGCGCTCCCAAAGACCGTTCAAGGAAGCGTCCCAAGTGCGACCCGCAAAGGTTATCGAGTTTCGTTCGCAGAGGGGAATTCAGCCTGGCATCACAGCAACCGGTACACAGCGCTGAATCAGATTGCAAGCACGGGGACGAATTCCATTTGCTTGTTCCTGAATGCAGAGCACGACTGTGGTCGATTTCACCATAGATAGGAAAACAAGCGATGAGTGAAGAGAAGAAAGACAGGATCATGCAGGACGGAGTTTCCAGAAGGAGTGTCCTCGGAATAGGCTCCGCTGCTTTGGCTGCAGCTGCATTGGGAGGATTAAGCGCCCACGCGCAAACCAGGGAAGGTACACATCAGGCAGAAGGCGACCATTCCTCGAGTAACCCTGGGCAGGAGAACAAGCCACTTCTGGCCGAGAATCCCAACTCCAACATGCCTCCGGCGACCGATCAGGGGGATGTCGGTCCCATTTGGTACTCCTATGATCTGACGCACAAGCGAATTCAAGAGGGCGGCTGGACCCACCAGGTGACGCAGCGCGAACTGCCATCCTCCACAGACTTAGCCGGCGTCAACATGCGCTTGACGGCTGGCAGCTTTCGCGAACTGCATTGGCATACTGCCGATGAGTGGGCCATTATGCTGTACGGAAATGCACGCGTTACCTTGCTCAATCCTGACGGGACGATTTTTATCGACGACGTGAGCAAGGGCGACCTCTGGTACTTCCCAGCCGGGTATCCTCATTCTATCCAGGGCTTGGGGCCAGACGGGTGCGAGTTTTTGTTGGTCTTCGATCAAGGAATGTTTTCAGAAGACAATACGTTCCTTCTCTCGGAGTGGGTGGCGCATACGCCGCCTAAAGTGTTGTCGAAGAACTTCGGACTGGCGGAGGGAGCTCTCACCAATCTACCCAAAAGTTCGCTCTACATTTTTCCAGCAGCCTTGCCGAAGTCATTGGCGGAGGACAAGGCAGCAGTGGGTGGGCAAAGAGTGCTGTCTTCCATCCAGTACACCTTCAAGATGGAAGCGATGGCGCCGACCAAGCGAACTAGTGGGGGCGAAGTGCGCGTCGTCGACTCGCACAACTTTCCTGCCGCAAAGAATATTGCTTCTGCTCTAAACATCATCAAGCCAGGAGGTCTCCGCGAGCTCCATTGGCATCCGAATGCCTCTGAGTGGCAGTTCTACATTGCGGGAAAGGCTCGCATGACCGTGTTTATGCCCGTTGGGTCGGCACGCACCATGGACTTCAATGCCAACGACGTCGGCTTCGTTCCAGCTAATGCCGGTCATTACTTCGAAAATACTGGCGACACCGATCTTGTGACACTGGAGCTCTTCAAGGCGGGTGAGTTTCAGGATTTCTCCTTGAACCATTGGATCCGGCGGCTTCCTCCCGAAATGGTCTCTTCGCATTTGAGGCTTGATAGGAACGCGATCCAAACCATTCCGGCAGAAAAGTTGGAGATCCTGCCGCGATAGCTCTCTTAGCTGACAGACCCAGCGATGGCGGTCTGTTCGCAGACTGCGATGTTTTGTTACTTTCAATAGTAGGAGAAAGTTATGTTCGAAGGACTGTTGCAGCCCACACATCTGTTGGTAATATTTGCAATTGCTTTGCTCGTGTTCGGACCCAAGAAACTTCCTGAACTCGGTAAAGGAATCGGAGAAGGTATCCGTGGGTTCAAGTCGGCGATAAAAGAACGCGAGGATGGGTCGGACAAAACCATCACTGCCGATCATGACTCCATCCCCCGACGATTGCTATTCTCCGGAGAGTGATCTGGCTACCGATCCGTATTGCTGCTGTCAGTCAGACTGGTGAATACCATTCTTACAAAAACATCCGGAGATACATAACCCCGGCCCCATTCCGCATCGAAGTCTTTAGTCGGCGCTGCGTCCACTGCTTCATTCATTGTTTTTCCTGCCCCAACCAAAACCTTGATGCGCTGCCGAACCTGCACGAGCATGTCACGATAATGTTGGAGATCTGAACGAGTAGCTACTGGTCCATGGCCTGGAACGATCTTGGTGTGCTCGTCAGTTTGCGCCAGAACACGATCGAGAGAGTTGATCATTCCATCGATTGATCCTCCCGATGCTAGGTCGATGATGGGGTAGAAGTGATTTGAGAAAATGTCCCCAACCACGGTAACATTCGCGGGAGAGATGTAGATAATTGTGTCTCCATCCGTATGCGCAGGACCGTAGTTGAGCAATGTCAGATGCTGATCGCCCTGGCCCAAAGCCATGCTGCTGGAGTAGGTTGTTGTTGGCACCGCCTGGGTTGGATAAGGGCCGTCGCGCAGGCCAGTGAAAGGCACACTCTGCACCGACGATAAACGCCCCTTGACGTTTTCCTGGGCTATGATCGTGACACCTTCGGAGCCGAAGTACACGTTCCCTCCGGTGTGATCAAAGTGCCAGTGTGTATTCACCAGCCGTGTCACCGGTCGCCACGTCGCTTTGAAGATCGCGTCCGTTAGCTCAGCAACTCGCGAATTCAATCCGCTGTCGATCAGCAATGTGTTGCCGTCGTCGACTATGGCCGTAACGTTTCCTCCGTCTCCAGCAAACATCCATATGCCTTTGTCCAGAGGAATAGTTTTCAGAGGGGTGCTCTCAAACTGTTCAGTGGCTTTCTGGATTACGGTCTCGCCCGTTCCCACCTGTCCCGCAACCGGCATGGCTGCTCCTGTTGTCACCACGACTAAGACAACCGACGGAATGGAGGCGAATGTGAACCTTATTTTCTGAAGAATCTGTTCCACGCTGTTGTCCTTTCATCGGAAGCAGACCCCATGGCTGCGATGAACTGTTTAGCGATTACCTTTGCTCTCGGCGTTTGCTTCTAAGCTGCCGCAGCGGAGACGCAACCTTGATACTCGCTTCAGCTTCCTCGCGAGAGAAGAAGCCGAAAGCGATAATGCAGCGTACGGCTGTGAGATCGCGCGGGGCTTGCTCGGGTGCGATATGCAATTAGGAACCGTGCAGGATCGGCGTCGGTCCGGAGTGCTTCTACCAGAGCGTACTGCAATCTCGCAAAGCCAACCGACCGGTTCACAACCGCCCTCCTGGTTTCCGTATGTCTTTCACGCCGCGGTCTGGGTAAAGGCTTCGATCTCGTTGACTTCCAGTTCACTGAGGTGCAACTCGCCAGCGTGCATGACTTCCTCTGCCTGCCGAGTATTGCGGGCCCCGACGATGGCGCCGATCACGGCGGGATGGCGCAGCGTCCAGGCAATTGCCACTTCGCCGACCGAGCGGTTGTGGCGGTTGGCTATCGCTCGCATGTGCTCGACCAGCGCCAGATTGTGAGAGAGACTTGGTTCGGTAAAGTCGGGATGCCCCCTGCGCCAGTCATCCTTGGGTAGCCTGGCCGCACGCTCGCGGGTCATGGCGCCGGTCAATAGACCGGAAGCCATCGGGGAATAAACGATGACCCCTATTCCTTCATTCAGGCAGTACGGCAGGATTTCGTCTTCGATCTCGCGATGCACCAGCGAATACCGCGGCTGCAGAGAAGTCACTGGAGCGATGGCCTGGGCGCGCTGCAATTGCTGGACATTGAAGTTGGAGACTCCAATCCAGCGTACCTTGCCTTCGCGCTTCAAGTCAGCGAGTGTGGACCATGCTTCTTCCAGTGCGGCTGAATCGGGATCGGGAGGCCAGTGGATTTGGTAAAGATCGATTACGTCGACGGAAAGGCGGCGAAGACTGTCCTCGACTTCGCCGCGGATCGAGTCGGCGCTCAGTACTTTCTGCACTTCACCCTTGGCATCCCCGCGCAGGCCGCACTTTGTAAAGACGTAAGGTCTGGAGCCGCGCCAGTCCTTCAGAGCACGGCCGACCACTTCCTCGGAGTGTCCCAGACCGTAGACGGCGGCCGTGTCGATCCAGTTGACACCGAGTTCGAGCACACGGTGAATGGCGGCGACGGACTCTTTGTCGTCCTGCGATCCCCAGGCGAATTGCCAGCCCGAGCCACCTATGGCCCAGGCTCCGTAGCCAACTCTAGTAATGTGCAAGTCAGAGTTGCCAAGCATGCGCATTTCCATCTCAATCCCCTTTCAAAGTTCCGGGCAACTGTTCGCCAGCGAAATCACTTAACCTTTGGCCGCACTCTCCGAACCTCGACGGCCCATTCCCAGGTGGGCACAGGCCGCTGCTGCTCGAGCGAACCGCTAGTTCCCCTGTCGTTCCCGGTGGTGTGCCGGCACATATTCCTGGCCTTCTGCGGCTGCTTGACTGATTCTTTTTTCGTAGCGCGACTCGAGCACCTGGCTACCGCTCGGGTTGCCTTCATCAAACAACTTCGCAAGGAAGTAGCGATTCCCGTACTTGTCGAAGATCAATTCGCCCTTGGCCGGAGAGGAGTTGGCCTGTGCGCTCCGCACTTCGAAGAGAGCGGAAGTCGAGCCGTCCGCGCTGGTGATTTCCATGATCGTCAGATCGGAGTTGTCCAGCATTTGGATGGTGTACTTACCAGGGGGAAGTTTGGTGTTTCCCGCATGGAACTGAAATGGGATGTTGACTTCAAGTTTCCCGACAATCTGCGCCTGCGCTTTGCTTGGATACATCGTTAGGGCAAAAACCAAGGCGAAGAACAACGATAGCAATTGGTATCTTCCTGTCTCCTGCAGCAGTTTCACAATTTCTCCTTTTCTAGATTCCGAAACAACACTCCTTCCTCGACTCGGTGTGGAAGGCTTGTGCTTAGCTTTTCTCCGAGCTTGGAGGGAACTTCTTGAACATCTTGGCGACACCCTTGTCCAGGTTTTTTTCGTTTTTCTCGACCTTGCTGGATAGGGTATTCTCGGCACTGCCGCGCCAAATCAACTGTTTGGTTTTTGCGTCGTACAAATCGACAACCAGGGTTCCCTCTTTGTAGTCCTGTTCGGTTGTCGTCGACTCGCCGAATCCTCCGCCCCCGAATCTGCGCCAGCCCCATCCTCCACCGAAGCCGTCGTAGAACGTCTGGAGTGATCTCTGAGTCTGGGTGGTCTTAATGGCCACAACGGCCACATCGCCGCCGCTGGGCACCTCAGTCCACCCCTTGGCTGCCAATTGGGCATCCACCGCATTCTTGATTCGCGCGTCCCAGAGGGAATTCGCTGGCTTGATTTCCTGCCAGGAGTAGGTCTTGTACTGAAGGAAATTGGCTTGATGATCAAAGTCGGTTTTGACCTGCTGCGCAAATGCGACTCCCAGGGCAAGCAGGAAAAGCATGGTGCAAACTGCTGTACGTTTTATAGGCTTCATTTGAGCCTCCTTTTCGGATGTCAGGATTGCATCTGGATGCCCAAACCTTCTTCACACTCAGAACAGCCCATTTGACGTTCTGGTGCACAGCCTTGCGAGTTCGCCCTGCTGGCGATTCGACAGGCATGCAAAGCTGGCACCGTCGATTTGCTGACTTACTGTCCATATGCGGACGAAGCGATGGTTCACTGATCAGCGTGCTACCGATGTTGAGCCAGGAGAACATTGAGCCTTGGTCTTGGTGGATTTGGAGACATGAATGCACATCAGGAGGGAATGGCGCGATCTGACACACAGCCGGTTGCCGATTGAACCGCTGATAAGAAGGATCAGGAGAATGGCATTCAAACCAGGAACATCGTGCGCGGAACGTTCTTTCTGCTTCATCGCCATCCTTATTTCCGCTTTTGCAGTCACCCTGCGAGCTCAGACTTCAGGCGAAAACGATGCACACCCGCCCTTCAGTTCGGCTCCGCCTCTTTCGCTGTGCGACCAGTCTGCGGACGGTTGCTTACCAAGCTCTGCCGCACCTGGTCATGATGGTTCGAATTCGAACGATACCAGCGGCAGCAATAGCCACCAGCAGGACGATTGGGTTCACTCCTGGATGCGCAAAGTGGACGAGGCTCGCGCCAGCCAGCCTCATTTTGTGTCGCCCATAGTCACAACTCACGTCATGCTGGTCCAGCAATACCGTTACGACATGTCCTGGCAGCAAGATCCCTCGGGTAGTACGGTGACGTCGAATTATGGCGCCTCAAGAGGTCTGGAGATCATTCCGACAACACGGTTGGAAGTGGGAATCTTTCCGCCGGGTTACCTCGTGCATCAATCGAAGACGCCGGATGGATTTGGAGATCTCTCGTGGCAAGTGAAGTTCCGGGCGTTTTCCGCAACCGAGGGCAAGGGCGACTACTTTGTGGGATTCTTTCTTGGCGGTTCCTTCCCTACGGGCACTCCCCCGAATGGGTTGGGCCACACCGTCTTGACTCCCACTCTCGCAGCCGCGAAGGGCCTCGGGTCGTGGGACATTCAGAGCACGATTGGCGCGAATCTTCCAGCCACTGGCGCGAATGTCCTGGGCCGGATGATCCTTTTCAACACCGCAGTTGACTACAGGATTAAAGGCAAAATCTGGCCCATGATCGAGCAAAATTCTACGTTCTGGTCGGGCGGAATGTTGGATGGAAAGAAACAGGTTTTCCTGACGCCCGGAGTCGTGCTGGGCAGCTTTCCACTCGCGGAGCGGCTCCATCTCAGCATTGGCGGTGGTGTGCAGATCGCCGCGACGCAGTTCCACCAATACAACCATCGCTGGATTGTTTCGGTGCGCTTCCCGTTCTGATCAGCGTAAGCCTCAGCGGGCTGGTGCGCTAGGAACACGGCCCAAGGCTGAAGTCACTCAATTCATCAATGCTGCCGTTCCGCCCCGCAATGTGGAGTTCGGGTCTCGTTCATTCTCTATTCGGCAGGCGCGAAAGAGACGCCCTCCCGTCCGCATGGTGTCAGGACGTCAAGTGGCCGACACGCGTGCTAAGCGAGATTGAACAATCTGATTCTGGAGCAGATCTTAGGCTACTCGGAGCGTTGGCAACGGGATTGCTCCGAGTACATTCGGTTGCGTGGATGAGGTGTCGCGCAACAAGGCCACCTCGCGTAACCCGCGGAGTAAGGCTTGAGCTTCCGAAAGTCCGCGTTTGATTTAAGGAGACAATGATGAAAATCGCTCTAGGTGTCGGTATTCTTGCAGCCATTAGCGCGGTGACGATTCCTTGTGCAACCGCACAGTCCAAGCAATCCCAGGAAGGAACGATTCTCAGCGTCCAAAAACGTGATGTGGTGATGCCGCCTGTACGAGCAGGTGCTGATACTGTTCGAACACCACTGCAATCCCACTATTATGTCTACAACGCTTCAGTGCGGTTGAACTGCGAAGTCTACGATGGGCGTTACGAGTCAGAACTCGGTGACCTGCCCGATTCACTGGCTGCCAACAATCGTGTCCCGGTTCGCATCAGCTAGGATGTAATGTACCTCGACTTCCCCGGCTACACGGTGAAGATGCGAATCGTTCACCACAAGGTTAGCGAAACAGCGTGTCAGTAAAGCGCGACCGGCAAGCAATCGGGCACCGCGAAGAAAAAAAGGGATTTCTGGGAGCGCAGGCTTGGATCTTCCAGGTCTTGAGTCGTTGAGTCCAGTCGTGAAGGCCGGACCGAGAATGCAGCATCTCTAGTTGGACCAGGTCTGGGCGCCAACTGCCAGAGTTTCCCAGACGCTTACCGCCGCCTCGGGCGGATTAGTAATAATGGCGGAGTGCTAATAATTAGGACGGGTTTGGTCGCCACGTTTAGACACCTCCGCCTCGGCACCCGTTCCGCGACCGGTCCGCCACTCTATCCCGCACAATATTGCCTAGGCCAATAAATCCCAGTCTCACCTGCTGTGCAGCAAGAAGTTTCATGTTATCTCCACTTGGTCTGTTGAATCGTATCGATGAGATTTCGGGGTTTACCCATTTCCGCTGCATGCAACCAATTCTCCCTGCGCTCAGGGCAGATTTCGCGTCGCTGGTCGACGATTGGGGTGTTTTGTCCTCTCATGATTGAAACATCCGTGCATTGCGATTGCCAAAGTTGAGGAGCAGGAGACTGTGGCAAGTAATTGAATGCTGGAGACATAGTGAGGACCAAGAGCGCAACTCTGAACTCTCGGCGATAAGCTTGTGTCGTTCTTCTGACATCCGTCGTCCCGCGGTCAATAGACAGACGGGACTATCTCAAAGGTATGGCTCTACCCTCGCGGAATGCCGCGGAATATCCAGAAGTATTTGCCGGCCACTTGGTGAGAGGAATCCGCGCCACATACGGCGAGCGCGTAGGTTCATGGCACCGCCCGGCGATAACAGCCTGGTTGAGTGATTCTTCATATTCACAGAAGTCCTTCCAGTCCTTCTTTTCAAGCCAGGCGCTTCGCGGCAACCCTAACAAGCGATTTGCGAAGACCCTCAACAGCAGGCAGGTTCTGCTTTGCTGCAGGTTCCGTTACTTCGGCCTTCAGTTCGCTTTTATCTAACAGTTTGGCAGTGAGCAACATGGCAAAAAGGGTAGTAGCCAGAAGTCCGAATTGCTTCCAGCCGCTCAACATCAAGGCATTGCCCAGCAGCGTGAGCCCCGCAAAACAGAAGAGCAGATGTGTACAGAAGACCTGAAGCGAGGATTGGCCGAGTAGCACTAACGGCTTTATAGCAAGTCGCTTGACATAGGAACGCGCGCGAATGAGTAGGACAGCCACGGCAGTGGAATTAATCAACCGAACGATTCCGAGGTGCCATTTGTCGAAATCGATTTCATATCTGCCTAGTTCAAAACCCTGGCCGATGGCGTAACGCATCGCCAGCAGCGCAAGAACCACAAATAAAGCCGGAATCGTAAGCCGTTTCACAAATCGCACCAGGGGCAATTGATCTTTAGCCCAACAGACGCCGACCCAAACACCGAGGAGCCACAGGAATTGCCATGCCCAAAGGTCGAACGATCCCATCTCATTCAGCGGAATCTGCAGGCCGAAGTAGCGATTCATCAACTGCCACGAAGCACGACGCAGTCCGAATTGTGCCAGCAGCCAAAACGTGAAGCCGCCGCTCAAAATAAATCTCCAGCCAAACCTTCGACTCGCGCTCAGTGCCAGAGGCGTGAGTGCTAGGAAAATGATGTACATGGGGAGAATGTCCAGCAATGGAGGGCGATAAACAAGTAACGCACCGTCAACGGTCGCCCGCGTGCCACCGGCATTGAAATAGAAATCCAGCAGATTGTGCAAGCCGGGATATGAGCCATTGGCAGCGATAGGAACAACCACGACGAAAGCCAAGCTCAGTAAAAGAGCGTGGTAAAGATAAAGCCGAAGCGTCCGCATGCTCACTTTACGCTGCATGGCGCCATAGCCATTCCGTTCAGCCTCGTGAAAATAGATGCGGCCCGTAAAGAGTGCTGACAGAAATACGAATCCCTCTGAGGCCGAAACGAACCCCAACGGTTGGTTAAGATAGGCGCTGAGAACTGTGGGCAGGTGCGTAAAAGTGATCCACACCAGCATGAGTCCGCGGAGGGCATCGAGTTCGTAGAGTCGTCGCATGAGAGCCCACTAAAGAAATAATTCCCACCAATGAGATTCCAACGTGTGACAAAAAGCGCCAGGTATTTTTGTAAAGAAGAGTCAAGAGACTATCTGCTGGTGATTGCAAGAGGCATATCCACTTGATCGACTCGATAGAGCCGGGGGGCTGCCTCACAGGAAATCTCAACAGGATGTTTGCTATGACTCTCGTGTCGAAATGCGAACTCCAACGTCGGTGAAAGGACATTGATCGAGGAGAGTGGATCGATTCCACAGCGTAAATGTGGTACTTGCAAACGAGATTTATGGCACGCTCTTTGCATGAGAGAGGTAAGGAGCAAAAAAGGAATGGAAGGTTCCACGTTCTCGCGCGTCTGCGCTTTCCCCACAAACTTTCGGACTGGCATGAGGGAATTGCCGCCTGAAGAGCGTCACGGCCAGTGCCCGACTTCCCAGAAAACAAGGGTAGCGCCGCGGATTGAAGAACTGCGACGCCCGGTGAACGCAGATTTTATGCCGCAGCAATCGTCGATTGAAACTGATCGGAATTGGTCTGGGTGATGAGGATGAGCACAAGAAGAGACTTTCTCAATCTCGCCGTCAAAGGATCGGCCATAACCGCGGCGGCGGTCCTTCTGCCTGGGAGTGCATCAACTCAGGGCAATACAAGCGATGGCAGGAGCATGAATAGCATGAAAAATAACACGAGTGGCAGCAATGTCCGTTACAAGCCGCCTTTCAAATTCGGCCTTGGAGGCGTTCCCCTGGGAAATGAATTTGCGGTGGTAACTGATAAGGATGCGTATGCGATCTTGGAAGCCGCATGGAGCGCGGGCATTCGCTATTATGACGTTTCTCCCTGGTATGGTCTGGGTCTCGCCGAGAGAAGGTATGGCAGCTTTCTTCACAACAAGGAAAGAAGTGAATATGTTATCTCGTCCAAAGTTGGCAAACTGCTAAAGGCATCGAGCACAGCCAAGAACCACGATCTGTTCCCCTTCTCGCCCTCCCCCAACGACGTAATTTTCGACTACACGGCATCCGGCGTAAGGCGTTCGATCGAGGATAGTCTGCAAAGACTTGGCATCGATAGCCTTGACATCGTTTTTGTGCATGACATTTCTCCGGATAATAAGTTGTTGCCGACGAGTTGGCAGGAACAATTCGGAATCGCCGAGAAGGGCGCTTTTCCAGAACTAACGCGCATGCGGGAAGAGGGATTGATCAAAGGCTGGGGAATCGGGGTCAATACGCCCGAACCGATTCTGCGAGTATTAAGCGAAGCCGATCCGGATGTCTGTCTAATGGCATCGCAGTATTCCTTGATCGATCACAAGCATGCGTTAAACCAGCTTTTTCCTGCGGTCCGAGCAAAGAACGCCTCTCTGGTGGTTGGTTCCTCACTGAACGCCGGATTCATCTCGGGGAGTCCTCGCTACAACTATGGAAAAGAGTCGTACAAGATACCCGCCGAATTCCTCGAGAAACGGACAAGACTGCGTGAAGTGGCGGCGAATCATGGCGTAGACCTTCGCACGGCAGCGCTTCAGTTCTCTGCGTCACCGGACGTAGCTGCAGCTTTGGTCGTCGGCGCTAGCAGTGAACAACAGATTCTCGCAGACTATACCTCAATGCAAACCAAGATTCCGGCTGAATTCTGGGCTGACCTCAAAGCTCAGCAACTGATAGAGCAAAACGCACCAACCCCTGCTTGAGAAGCTGAAAATAAACCATGTGGGAGTGCGCAACCGCATTCTGTCTTTCTGCGACTTGGAGCCCTCTGTTTTTATCGACTATTCTGTTCTCCAGAAAGGCCGCCCTCCCCGCATCGGTCATCCGGACAACTGCACTGGCGAGGCAACCTGCGTATCCCCATCGGTTCCCCAAGAACCGAGCCGCGTACGGAGCCGGGATCAACTAGAGAGCGGAGAGCGACACGTGGCGACCAGAACGAAATTAAACCATGCAATCACAATGAAGCAACTCGAGCATAATGGTGGAGAAAACAGGCGATCTGCTCCGCCTGCGGCGCGTCGCCAGAGCCACCTTGGGCCAATTGAGATTTCTGGAATCTGGCCGAACCGTAAGGCTTTAACTTTGGAATTTCGCTGCGACGAAGAATAACGGTAGCTGGTCCCAATTAGTTTGTTGTGAACTGCTTGACCTCGCTCTTGAAACCGTCGTCCTTGCCGTTAGACTCCATGGCCTCAACCTTATAGTAATAGGTGGTTCGAGGCTTGAGGTCGTTTATGCGCACGCGGAAGATGGTATCGGAATGGCCGGGATTCAGCCGGATCGGAGATTTGGCGTTCTGGCTAAGTTCCTTGGGATTTGTACCGTAGTGCACGACTCCGTAATGTTCTGGGGTCCCCCCGGGGTTGTTGCTGGTCCACCTGATAATCACAACAAAGTCATTGCGTTCGATCTCCGGCCCTTGGGTGATCCGGACCCTCGCGGATTTATCGGTGGTCGGGCTCACTTGGCTGAGTACCGGCGCTGAGTAGAGTAAGCTACCCACGATAACCATTATCGTCATTTTCCTAAGCAAGCTATTCATCGTTCAAACCTCCATCCGAATCATTCAATTCACTTTCAATTGGCAAGACTACGAAGGGGCATGGAGGCCGTGTTACGGCCCCCATGCATCAGGTCATTTCCGCTCGTTCCAGGCATCCTGCGCTTTAGCGGCTTAGCTAAGGAATTGGCTTAGTCGGCAGTGGTGGAATGTCGCAGATAGCGCTCGCACACGGCGGAAGTGGCGGAGTCGGTATCAGGAACTCATTACCTTGCGTACTTGCCATGCCACCTGTCATGCACCTACCCGTATAGACATCCTGGTTCGGGTAAGGCCTCGTGTAACCATCCGTGAGTGTCTCGAGGAAAGCAACGATCTGGTCCTCTTCCTGATCCGTCAAATGGAGATCACCAGTCGTCATGTCGAGAACGTCGTTGTTGACCTCAGGCAGAGGCCAGCAGTCCACCCGTTCGGTTGTTCCTGGCGGGCAGTGCCCCGATGTCACCGGGTAGGCATATCCCTGCTTGTCTCGCGTGTTGTAGAAGTGAACGAGTTGTTTCAAGCTCTTGATGTAACCGTTGTGAAAGAACTCCTTCTGGAAGTAAGGGCCGGGGGCCTCGGTGCTGGGGCACTGCGGAGGCGTCATGGCCACATTGCGCGCCGAAGACACCTGCATTGTGCCGTCGACCATTGGCGCCTGTGGTATCCAACTAGCGTTCGGGTTGGCCCAGGAACCAAAACCGCTCCTGAGGAAAGTTCCCAATCCCAAATCTCGGTAGGCAAAGCCGTAGGGATTGCCGGTGAACCCGAACCTATCCGGCGTGGTCTGGTAATAGAAAGCATTTCTCGGATTCAGAGGCAGACCCTCATTGGCTGAGCCGAAGCAAGTGAAGAGTGGATTTGCGCTGGCGGCCTTGCCCGTGTCTTCGCTGGTGGGAGCGGTGGGAGCCGGGGCGGTTGATCTTCCGTCGAGATGGCATGAGTTGCAGTTCCCCTTGCCGCGGAAGAGGTTGTAGCCCGCCAGTTCGTCAGGTGTCAGCGGATTGTTCGTCGGGTCCTTCAGGAACGCGTCGAATTTTGACGAAAAAGCGCTGACCTGCACCGACTGCTCGTATGCGTCAAGAGCCTGCCCCCAGTGGTCATACACCTGGTTTGACTTGGTGCGATCCGCCGGACTCAGGTGAACAGGGGTGGTGCTCCCGCCGAACACCGCTGCCCCTCCAGGTGTACGGCAGATACGCTCAGTGTCGGGTGGAAAGTTGATGTCGAATGAGCCGTTCCCAAACACCTCTTCAAACAGGGGTCTGTATTTAGCTTTCGAAAGCCGGAAGGTTATGCAAGCAGTGTCAGGGAAGCCCATTTCTTGGGTATCGACTGGAGGACCCTGTGCCTGGTTGGCGTCGGGATTCCGCAGCAAATATCCGGTTGCGCGCGAATCCCAGAAATTTCCGCCAAAGAACAGACCCTGCTCTTCGTTGAACTGAAGTACCGGGAAGAACGGTGCATACGTGTAGCGCTGCGCCGTCCGCTTGCCCGCACGAAAGTGAACCGTCCCGGGATACGCGATCATGGTCAGATTGACTGACGGGATCGGCCCACTAAAGGCGGCGTATGGCATGTGGCAAGAAGCGCACGCAATATTTCTATTGGGCGAAATGTCTTGGTCGTAATTCATCAGCTCGCCGAGGGTTTCGACTGCCTCAGTTCCCGTGCCCTGAAGTATGGGCGGCTGGCCAGTCAGAGTCGGGGGAGTTAAGGCGTCCCAGCGTGCGAGAGCTCGCTTCTCGACCACGCGAACTTCACGCAGCACCCTTTCTATCTCTGGATTCAAATCGGGCGGGAGAATCCCCGGCGGGTACGGGTTGTAGTCCGACCCTGATTGCGCGACTGCCTTCTGGGCGGACACCTTTCGTGCTGGGAGCGACATGCAGAGCGCTATCCCACAAAGTACAACGACCGATATTGTCGTCAGCCTTCGACGATTCATACATGCCCCTTTCATACATGCCCCTTTCGTGGGTTATCGTTCAGGGTGGATACGACAGGCGGCGCACTCCCGGACGCATTTGTTTTGGCATCCAAGAGAAATCCGTCCGACCTCGATGAGCATCCTCGTTGTCGTTCAATACGCCGACGACACCGTATTGTTTGTGCTCCGCATCGCGCTTCGTTCTAGGTGCGGAGTTTGTTTTAGTAAGGAGTGGTCGTATCTTTCGCGGAGATAGCAGGGTGACCCTTTTCGTGTCAGCTGGACCTGCAAATTACCGGGTACAGATGCGGTGAACATTGCTAACCTAAGAATGTTTGCGTCATGGTGCGACTGTCAACCGGCTTGAGTTAGCATCTCTTGCTATTTGTTAGCAGATGCTGCTATGCCGCCAGAATTCGCTGCTTTTTGCGGTAGCAGGCAGGTGACAGCCCGAAGTGAGTAGTAAACGCACGCACGAAGCTGGAGCAGTGACGGTAGCCCGCTGAGCATGCGATTTCCTTAATTGGCCTGTCGGTCGATACCAGCATTTCAGCCGACATCTGTAGGCGGCGATCCAGTCGGTAGTCCTTTACATCGATGCCGATTTCATCTCTAAACAGATGACTCAGCCTGGAGGTGCTGATCTGGCAATTTTGTGCGAGTTTCGGGAGTGTGCGAGATAAGTCGTTATTCAGAACCTGAACGACCCGTTGAATGCGGAAGTCCCTCTGACCGGACACCCTAACCATGCCGTGAGCCTCCCAACCCGATGGCTCAATGTGGATCGTACTGGACGGTTTCGAACAGGTTATCGCGAACCAGAAAATAGTGGAGAGCGAACAAAACTAGCGGCACTCTTAGCCGCCAGCAAGTCATTGCTGAAGTCGTAAATGTGGAGACAGCCCCAGTGCGACCGATTATGTGTCCTATCTCAGAAACACATTCAGGACGGGAGGTTCGGCCGAGGTGTTTCAATCATATCTCCACCGTAAACACAGTCAAGTTAAATTGGGAGTCCGGGACCTGATGCTCTTCTCATGGTCAACACTGAGCTTTTCATTCCCTACAAGCAGAAACAGGGCAGAAGAAGCAGCAATTCGCCTGCGTCACTACTTGGACAGTTCGTGAGCCTGTCGCCACTCAGGGGCTGTGTCAGAAAAGACGCGCGGTTAAATTCACCGACAAACTTTCCGCGCATATCCACCACTTGGAGCGTCATCCTCGACGGTAGGACGTCATACCAGAACGCGGCGAGCCATCGAGCCAATTCGCATTCCTTCTCGGAAACACTGCAACCCGATCGGGATGATCTCCTATCGCATGATCCATACCCGGCCTCGCTGCGACATCTTCGAGGAGGAATCGTGGACTTCATTCCGGCATGCAATGGAGCTAAGGGGGCGCGTCATTCATCTCGGTTGCCGGAGAGCGCTTACGACGGAGTCGGTTTGGAAGAATAATTGCTCGTGATTCTGGAAGTCCGAACTCGAGAAGTGAGCAGCGACGATCTGTTGGGTTTGTGTCTGTCTGTTCCGAATCCCGCTCTCGCTCCGCTTTCTGGGTGAAACGACAAGAAACGGGTTACGAAGGGGTGTGCCGGGGGGGCCATGAGGGCGCGAACCCCGGCGATCTCATGCCGTCGCCTTGATGGGCGGCT
>Ga0137358_10000428_pt1 | contig 19134 bp, 20 predicted proteins | sample Mad1_20_16metaG_FD_105551 | JGI IMG/M metagenome (GOLD analysis project Ga0137358, IMG submission 105551) | Vadose zone soil microbial communities from Angelo Coast Range Reserve, California, USA - Mad1_20_16 metaG | ecosystem: Environmental > Terrestrial > Soil > Vadose zone | place: USA... | reverse complement strand
GTGCCCGAAACGGGTGAGCCGCTCGCCGGTCTCCATAAGCGCAGATTCTGCCATGACTTACTCCCCCCTCATCATCGCAGCCGGATCATCGTCATCAAAATGGCGCATGCGAGGCGGGCCGAGACGCCGCCCTGCTATCACCAATCGGCGGCGACGAGCCCCGTATCGATGGGGTGCGTGAGCTTTCCGTTCCGACGATCTGGAACCTCTCTCTTTGGCCTACATTTGCCCCGGGATTGACGGCACAAGTCCCGAAGGCCAAGCAGCAGAAAGCTTAAGACTTTCGCGCTCCGTCGCGTTATTCGAGCGTCACATTGGCGGCGCGGATCACGTCGCCCCAGCGCTGCGTGTCTGCCCTGATAATTTCGGCCATCCGCTGCGAAGTGCCGCCCACCGCTTGCAGGTGCATCAAGCTCAGACGGCCTTGCATCTCAGGCGCCTTCAGCACCTCATTGAGGGCGGCATTAAGCTTTGCGACGATCGGCGCCGGCGTCTTTGGCGGCGCCGAAATGGCGTTCCAGGTATCTGACACGAAACCGGTGAGCCCGGCTTCCTGCAAGGTTGGGACATCGGGCAGTTCCGGAATACGCATCGACGTCGTCACCGCGAGAATTCTGGCTTTGCCGGCTTTGTGCAATTCCGTCGATGTCGCGAGTTCGTTGAAGAACGCGTCCACATGACCGCCCATCAAATCGTTGATCGCGGGCGCGGTGCCCCGATAGGGCACATGGAGGAGAGTGGTGCCGGTCGCCTGCTCGAACATCACGGCGGTCAAGTGCGAGGTCGTGCCATTGCCCTGCGAGGCGTAGCTCACCTTTCCGGGATTGGACTTGGCATAGGCTATGAACTCCTGCACGTTTTTGGCTGGGAAATCCGCCCGCACCGTGACTGTATTGGGGATCGTGGTCATCACCGCGACCGGCATGAACCGCGACGGATCGAACGATATCGTCTTATAGAGCAGTGGGTTGGTAGTGATCGGCGCAGGCTGCGATGCGAGCAATGTGTAGCCGTCGGGCTCTGCAGCGAAGACTGCTTCGGCGCCGAGATTGCCGGACTGCCCGCCCTTATTCTCGATTATGATCGGCTGGCCGAGACGGCGCTGCAGCCGGTCGGCGACGAGGCGAGTGACCGTATCGACGCCCCCCCCGGGTGGCAGGCAGACGATGATCTTGATCGGCCGGTTGGGATACTCCGCCGGTTGGCCCGCGGCGGGCGCCACCGCAAGCAACACGCCTGCCGCAGCCATCAGCGTAAGATATTTCGACATGACGCGTTTCCTCAGTGATTCCGTCGGGCCAGGCGGCCAGTCCGATCCGCGCGGCCATGGCAACCGGCCGGAATCGAACCCGCGACCTTCAGCTTAGAAGTTCATCGGCCGCAACAAGAATTGCATTGTAGCATTATTTTCTTAGCCTCGCGACTTCGGCCGCTGCGGCCGTCCTTTTTCCCCATTCGCCTTGCGCGCCCCCTAGGATTGCGGCCCTGCTGCCGGCCACGCTTCTCGTGTAAGCAGCCCCGTGGCCGCTCGGGCGACCGACGCGCTACTCTCCTGGAGGCACACCGCTGCATTGTGCGTCGCTATTGGACCACCGCGGCGGGCTTGGCAGCAGCACGCGAAGCAGGCATCCTGCCCCAAAAGAGCCTTCACCCGGGGAACGACAATCGACGTGATTGGAGGAGCGTCATGCTGTACCGAGCCGCGATCGGAACGATGGTGTTTACGGCGGCGGCGTTGTGCATGCCGACTGCAACGCAAGCATTCGACGACGCTATATATCCTGCGCTGACGGGCCAGTGGACCAGGGCCATAGTCCCGGGAGCCGTCGGCCACCCCCCATTCGATCCAGCCAAACCGCCGGGCCGAGGACAAGAGGCGCCCCTCACGCCCGAATACCAAGCTAAATTCGAGAGCACCCTCGCCGACCGCGCCGCCAGCGGACTGGGCGATGTGGTGTCGACGACCTGCCTCGCTCCCGGCATGCCGATGATGATGCAGGCCTATGAACCGATGCAAATCACCGTGCTGCCGGAGACCACCTACATCTTGATTGATCATATTCACGAGAGTCATCGAAGAATTTTCACCGACGGACGCGAATGGCCCAAGATCGTTCAGCCGACCTTCACCGGCTATAGCATTGGCAAATGGATCGATGAGGACAGGGATGGACGTTACGATGTCCTCGAAGCCGAAACCCGCTATTTCAAAGGGCCACGTTTCTTCGACGGCAGCGGCATTCCGTTGCACGAAGATGACGAGAGCGTCATCAGGGAGCGCATCTATCTCGACAAGGCGGACCGCAACCTCCTTCATGACGAAATCACCGTGACCGACCACGCATTGACCCGTCCGTGGAGGGTGATGAAGAGCTATCGCCGCACCCTCGACCCGCTGGCGGAGTGGCCGGAGTACATTTGCAACGAGCAAATCCCATTCATTCATATCGGCAACGAGACCTACAAAGTGGATCAGGACGGCTACCTGATGCCGACCAGAAACCAGCAGCCACCGCCAGACCTGCGGTATTTCAAGCAACCGAAGAAGTGACATCCGGCCGGCTTTACCGACCTTTGATCAGAAACAAGGAAGGGCACTAAATGCTGTATCGAAGCTCGATCGGCGCCGTAGCGCTGGCAGCGTCACTGGGCGTGACAACACTTGGCGCGACACTTGGCGGCGCGCTTGCGTTCGATGAATCGAAATATCCGGATTGGAAGGGCGCGTGGCGTCGCGTTGCCGTGCCCGGCGTTGTCGGCCAGCCATCATACGACCCGACAAAGCGCGGCGGGCGGGCTCAGGAGGCGCCATTGACTCCGGAATATCAGGCCATCTTCGAGGCCAACCTCAAGGACCAGGCCGCCGGCGGACAGGGCACCGACCCGACCTATACGTGCCTCTCGCCCGGCATGCCAAGGGTCATGACCACATTCGCCCCCTTCGAGATCGTCGTGACACCGCAGATGACCAATTTCCTGATCCAGCACATCCACGATTCTCGCCGGATTTTTACCGATGGGCGCGAGTGGCCGAAGAAAATCGTGCCCACGTTCGTCGGATATTCAATCGGCCGGTGGATCGATACGGACGGGGACGGCCGCTACGACGTGCTCGAGATCGAGACTCGCGGGTTGAAAGGTCCCCGATCGTATGATCCGGCCGGCCTTCCGTTTCACTCCGACAATCAAAGTATTTTCAAGGAGCGTGTTTACTCCGATAAGGCCGATCCGAACATCCTCTACGACGAAATCACGACGATCGACAACGCGTTGACACGGCCGTGGACAGTTACAAAGACGTATGCTCGTCTGCCGATCAAGCAGCCGGAGTGGGTCGAGGAAGTTTGCGCCGAAGGCAATGGTGATGTCGAAATCGGCAAGGAGGGGTATTTCCTTAGCGGGGACGGCCACCTGATGCCCACCAAGAAGGACCAAGCTCCGCCGGACTTGCGATATTTCAAACAAATCCAGAATACGCAAACGTTGACACCCCTAACCGAGTCGCCCAATAGCGACGCGAAAAGCGGGGTATCCATTCCGGATTTATCCGGCATATGGGGGCGCTGGTTCAATTTGGAACCGCCATCGTCGGGACCAGGTCCGATTGTCAGCAAGCTCCGGAGGCCCGACGCCACCATTATCCAGAGCGTGGTTGGCGATTACACCAATCCGATCTTGAGGCCGGAGGCGGCCGCGACCATCAAGAGGATCGGCGAAATGGAATTGGGCGGGACTGTCCTCCCCAATCCCCATAACCAGTGCTGGCCGGAGCCGAGCCCGTTCATATTGAGCATTCAACTCGGCATGCAACTGATACAGCAGAAAGACGAAGTCGTTCTGCTCTACCTCAGTGATCATCAGGTGCGCCATGTGCGCCTGAACGTGCCCCATTCTGTGCACCAGGTGCCGTCATGGCAGGGCGAGTCGGTAGGCCACTATGAAGGCGGCACACTGGTGATCGATACGATTGGCCAAAAGGTGGGGCCGCTCTCGATGGTCGATAGGTACGGCACGCCCTTCAGCGCGGCGTTGCACGTGATCGAGCGCTACCGGCTGATCGACGGAACAATGGCTCGTGACCTGCAGCAAAAGCACGAAAGCGCTTATTTCGGTGCCGGAAGATCGAGCCCCCCTAACAATCCTTACGGGAGGGGCGATGTTGACCCCGACCCGACGAAGCCGGGATTGCAGGTCGAGATCACCGTTGACGATCCCGCGACTTTCGCCACGCCGTGGTCAGCGCTCGTGACCTACCGTCGCGTGCAAGGCACATGGCCAGAAGCAGTATGCGCCGAGAACACGCGGGGATCCGGCTCATCATGGGTGAGCCTCGTGCCTCAGGCCTTGAAGCCAGACTTCTGAAGGTTGGCCCCGCCTATTGCGGTCCGCCGTGGCTGTGTGGGACCACGGCGGACCTGACCGAACTCATGGGGAGGGTCCCGAAATGAGTTAGGCTACCGCCAGTCATACAAAAACGTCGAAGAGGAGGAACTCCGGGTATCTCCCTAGGTGAATGACTTGAGTGGGGGCGAGCTCACGGAAAGCGCAAACTGATCATCGTTTTGCCGTTCGCCCAAGCCGACTCCCAACCTGCCGACGGCATCGTGCGAAATCGCGAGTATATCGTTATCGATCGGCCACAACTCCCGCCGTTCCACCTGTCATGGCTCCGTGCCCCGGTTCGTCGGCAACTTGGGAGTGCATCGATATAGAGATTTGCGAGCAGTCCGCCACGCCTGCACGTTACCTGCTTAAAATCATTATAATTCGATGTTTCGCCGTTCGCTAATTTATGGTTGCCACGAATGGCCGTCCGGACATAACTGCCATTGGTACAATCTTCTCCGCTGGCTCGGACACGCATCAGCATCGGGGCAAGTATGGACGAACTCAACGGCCGCATGATCGCCTGCCAAATCCTGATAACGGGGCTTATCGCGAGGGTCGCCGATAATTCAAAGGACCCGTTGTCGTTCCTCACCGATTTTCGTGACGAGATCAAAGCGGTGGTCGGTCAGGTGAGAATTTCCGGTATCTCAGACCCCCAACGGGTGCGCGAGACGGCGCAGAAGACCGTCGACGAGCTGTTTTCCCTGATGAAGCCGCCGAGCACTGATTGATTATTTCCGATCAGAACGAAGCGATAAGTTCAACAAAATCGCCCCGCGTCTTTCGTGCGGTTGCGACGTCGCGCCGTGGTCATCCAGCCGTTGCAGCACGCGGCGCAGCGATGCGGACAATCAGCTATTTTAGAGTGATTCCTGAATTTAATTATTCCAATTTTGGAATAACCAATCGCGCTTGTTTAGAAGTAGTCAATTTTGGAAATATTAAAATCACTCAAACGTATTATATCTACAAATATATTTGATTTTACTTCGTCCGTCGAAATAAAAAATAGCCCGATGACGCGACTCGGTCAGCGCGGGATCGGCTTGGGGGGTAAGATGAATGCTGTAAATGCCGTACGGGTGCCGCGATCGTTGCGTTCGCCGATCGCCTTTGTTGCACCAAACGACAATATCCAGATCGACACTACACTAAAAGTCACGGTGGCCTGCCTTGTAGCAGCGGGCTCGATTACCGGCGCCGAGGCTCAGGAGTCTCCGCTCCCGCCGGTGACGATCGACGCGCCGGTCACACGCCCGCGCCCTCCCGCGGCGAAGCCGACGCCGGAGCAGATCCGGGTTCGCAACGAGCTGCGGCGGCTTGCTCGCGAACGGCAGAAGCAGGAACAGGCCGCCCCCAAGCCGGCCGCGAACACAGCCGGAAACCAGCCGCCTGATCGCAATCCCTAAGCGGATCCGGCCGCACCCTACAAGGCTGACCGCGTTGCGTCGCCAAAGTTTACTGAGCCGCTGGTCAACACGCCAAGAACCGTCACGGTTCTGACCAAGGAAATTCTTGAGGACAAGAACGCCACGACCCTCAAGGAGGTTGGGCGCAGCACCGCGGGCGTGACGTTAGGAACGGACGAAGGCGGTAACGCCTTCGGGGATCGCTTTTTCATTCGCGGCTTCGACGCGCGCAACGATGTGTTCATCGACGGTGTGCGCGATCCCGGCGTCAGCATTCGTGAGAACTTCTTCACCGAGCAGGTCGAGATCCTCAAAGGGCCCGCCTCGTCCTTTGCCGGACGCGGCACCACCGGCGGAGCGATCAATATCGTGACCAAGCAGGCGACCGATCGCAATTTCTACGACGCCGAAAGCACGCTGGGAACCGACGCAACGCGACGCATTGCCATCGATGCCAACCAGGTCATCACGCCGACTCTATCAATGCGCGTCGACGGCATGTTCCAGAATGCTGACGTGGCAGGCCGCGATTACGTCTTCGACGATCGCTGGGGCGGGCTGCATCGCGCTTTGCCGAAATCGTACGTGCCGAAGCCCGTTCGGCGCGATACGGCATGGGTGTTCTCGCCATGATCGGATCGACCGCGCCCTTTGTCGGCCTGTTCGGCACGGTGTGGGGCATCATGAACAGCTTCATTGGCATTTCCAAAGCCCAGACGACAAATCTCGCGGTGGTCGCGCCTGGCATTGCGGAAGCGCTGCTGGCGACCGCCATCGGTCTCGCCGCCGCGATTCCGGCCGTGATCATCTACAATCACATGGTGCGGGCGACGAAATCTTATCTGGATCTCGTTAGCCGGACGTCCGGCGCGGTCGCCCGTCTGCTGTCGCGCGACCTCGATCGCAATCATGGCGGCGCGCTTGCACGCAGAGCGGAGTGAGTCCGTGGGAACTTCTGTAGGCGAAAGCCTCGATGGCGCGGATTTCGACGGTGTCGATGACGACGACGAATTTCCAGAAGCCCAGGAGATCAACGTCACGCCCTTCATCGACGTCATGCTGGTTCTGCTGATCATCTTCATGGTGGCGGCGCCATTGTCGACTGTCGACCTGCCGGTTGATCTGCCGTCTTCGACTGCGAGCCCGCAAAAGAAGCCGGATAAGGCGCTCTACGTAACGATAAAGCCCGATCTGTCGGTTGCGATCGGCGAGACCACGGTCAAACGGCTCGATCTTGTCCGTTCGCTCGATGCAACCGGTGAGCCCGACCACGATCGCCGCGTTTTCTTGCGCGCGGACCGCGGGGTGCCTTATGGCGAGCTGATGGACGTGCTGGAGATTCTGCGTTCCGGAGGCTACGCGAAGGTTGCGCTGGTCGCACGTGAGGCCACACCCGCGCCGCCATCGCCGGCAGATTCGAGGCCATAAGGATGCGCGCCGCCGGACCCATCGCAGGATGTCCCGACGAGGCATTGCAACAAGGCACCATGGCATCAACGCAGCCGGCGTCCGAAATTGACGCCCCGCAACGGGCCTCGCTGTCAATTTGGCTCGCGGCCGCGCTGGGCGCTGTCTTGATCCACGCCGCGTGCATCGCATTCGCGTTTGAGTATCTAAAGCCCGACGAAGTCAGCGAGGAACTTGGAGCGCCGGCGATCGAGGTCGGCATCGAATTGATGGCGCCACGCCGGGAATCGGACGATCTGACACCAGGACCCGAAGCCGAAGCCTCCGCCGCATCTCCGGCTATCATGGAACAGCGCGCGGTTATCGAACAGACCGAACTGCCGAAAGCGACGCCGACCGAGACCGAGGACCCGGACCGAGTCGTCAGTCCGGAGGAGGCGAACAAGCCCAAGGACGATGATCCTGAAGTACCGGCCGTGCAGACTGCCCCATCGAACCCGTCGATCGCTGCCGAAGCCACGGCCATGCCGAGCCCGCAAACCGCCCAGGTTCCCCGTTCGGTCGCTCGCGTCTTGGGAACCGGCGAAAGCATGCAACGGCTACGCACCACGTGGCAGAAAGAACTGGCCACCCATCTGGACAAATACAAGCGTTATCCGGGCGACCGGTCGCACCAAAGTGCGGAGATTTTCATAAAATTCGAGCTGGACCGGACGGGACACGTCGTGTCGACCAACATTGTGAAGAGTTCAGGCGACCAGGCCTTCGACGATGCGGCATTGGCCATGATGCGGCGCGCCGACCCGGTGCCGCCGCCTCCGCCATCGGTCGCCGATGAAGGGCTGAGCTTCATCATGCCGATTATCTTCCGTGTCAAACCACGGAATTGAACTACCGGGACTTTGGATTTTGGCTGCGCCGCGAGGTCAGAAGGCGGTCGCGCCGTTTTCATCAGCCCGCAGCGGCCTGATCGTTCTTTCTTCGAGCTGGCTTGTGATCGCTCGGCGTCAATTTGGCTCGGTGCCTTCCCCGATGACCTTGAACGATTCCTCAAGCTGCGGACTCATTGGAATGTTGAAGCGTTCGCCGTTCGGCAGCCGGGATTCGAACCATTTTGCATAGATCGCGTCGATGTCGCGCGCGATCACGAGATTGCGGACCGCGCGCTCGACGCTTGCATGCAGGTCGGGCTCGTTGCGCCGGAACGCAATTCCGTACGGGTCGTAGGAGAGGAATTCACCTGCCACCTTGAACCGGCTTTGGGAGCGATGCTGGGCAATCAGGCCATATAGCAGGATGTCGTCAGTGGCGAAGGCGTCGGCCTCGCCGTCTGTCAGCATGCGGTAGGACTCCTCATGATCGGGACTTTCGAGAAGCGTAATGCCGAGCTTGAATTTCTGGTCGAGCGCCTTCAGCGCCTGCGCGTTGGTCGTGCCCCGCGTCACGACCACCTTGCGGCCCTTCAGGTCGCGAAAGTCGCGCCAGACGGTCCCGACCGGAACCATGATCTTGGTGCCACTGACAAAGATCATGGGAGAGAAATCGACGAGCCTGCGACGCTCAAGATTGTTAGTGGTGGAGCCGCATTCAAGATCGATCGCATCATTGACGATCGCCTCCAGCCGGGTTTCCGACGTGACCTTGACGAAATCGACCTTGAGATCTACGCGATCGAGCAGGCGCCCGATCTCCTCCACGATGGCATTGCAGATGTCGATCGAGTAGCCGATCGGCCGCCCGGATCGATCGAGATAGGAGAACGGAATCGAAGCGTCGCGGTAGCCGAGCCGCACCGTACCGGTTGTCTTGATCCGGGCAAGGGTGCCGGACACGATGCCAGGGTCGTTCGTCTCGACTTGAGCGTGGCCGGTCGCAGCGCCGATGGATGCGGCGGCGATGACGATGCCGATACGAAACGCGGTCGCAACTAGCCGATCGATTCCATGAAACCAATCACATCGAACGGTCGAAATCAAACACTCGGACCTCATCCTGAGGAGGCTGCGCTCCTCAGGGCGAGGCTGATGGATGAAATCGACATGATTCGTTGTAAGCGCTTCGCGGAGGATCATGGCTTGCCACCCTATTCAGCGGGCGCCGCGGCTGGTATCGGATGCTCCAGCGTCGCGCCTTCGTCGATGCCGGGCTGCTCCGGACGCAGGTTGCCTTCCCATTTGGAGACCACGGCGGCAGCGACGGAATTGCCCACCACATTGGTGGCGCTGCGCCCCATGTCGAGGAATTGGTCGATACCCATGATGAGCAGCAACCCAGCCTCTGGAATGTTGAACGTGGAGAGCGTCGCGGAAATCACCACCAGCGAGGCCCGCGGGACACCAGCCATACCCTTCGAGGTCAACATCAGCAGCAGCAACATGGTGATCTGCTCGCCGGCGCCCAGCGTGATGCCGTATGCCTGGGCGATGAATAGTGTCGCGAAGGTGCAATACATCATCGAGCCATCGAGATTGAACGAATACCCGAGCGGCAACACGAAGCTTGCGATCCGGTTAGGCACGCCAAACTGTTCCAATCGCTCCAGCGTCTTCGGATAGGCGGCCTCAGAGCTTGCCGTCGAGAAGGCGAGCAGGATCGGTTCTCGCACCAGGTGGGCAAGACGAAACGCGCGCTGTCCCATGACAAGGAACCCGGCTCCGAAGATGATCAACCAGAGGATGACGAGCGACACATAGAATCCGCCCATGAACTTGCCGTAGGTAACGAGAATGCCGAGGCCGTTGGTGGTGACGGTCGCGGCGACTGCGGCGAAAACCGCGAGTGGCGCCGCCTTCATGACATAGCCGGTGATTTCCAGCATCATGTGGGAGACCTGCTCGATCAATGTCTCGAGCGGCTTTGCGCGTTCACCGAGGGAAGCGATCGCCACGCCTGAGAATATTGCGAATACCACGATCTGCAGGATTTCGTTATTCGCCATCGCTTCGACGATCGACTTCGGCACCAGGTGGGTGACGAATTCCTTAAGGGTTAGGCCGGAGGTTTTGAGGTTAGGAGAGGACCCGGCATCCGGGATAGGAAGGCCAAGGTCCACGCCGGGCTGGAGAAGATTGACCATCAGCATGCCAAGCAGAAGTGAGACCAGCGATGCGGTGATGAACCATCCCATGGTCTTGAGCCCGATGCGGCCGAGCGACGACCCCGAGCCCATATGGGTGATGCCGACGATCAGCGTCGAAAGGACAAGCGGCGCGATGATCATCTTGATCAGTCGCAAGAACAGATCGGTGATGAGCGAGATGTAGCCCGCGATGCCGGCCGCTGTCTTCGCGTCGGGGAACGCCTCGTGGCAGGCATAGCCGACCACAATTCCCAACACCATGGCGATAAGAATTAAGGTCGTGAAATGCCTTGGCATTGCCCCACTCCTTGTCACTGGTCGGAACTCTTGTCGCGCCGTCTGGAAAGCCGTGCCCTGCGGCGCTGTCCCTGCTGTGAGCGTCAGCTTGATCGCTTTGGTATTCGAGGGCAAGGCCGCTCCGCGGCTGCGGCTCTTCAGATTTCGTTGAAAGACGAATTCCCCTCATAGAATATTACAGGGGCGTTGATTATTACTTTTCGAGCCAGGAGCTTTGCGCTCCGAGAGGAGGAATCTGGGAAATGGAAGGTGCTGACTTGGCGGGAGTTGCGATCGGAAGCGCACCGCTTCGGGGAGTTGCGCCGAATAGCATCGGGGATCAGTGAGAAAAATGCTGCGTCAGCATCTCAAGGAGACGGAGACGGACAGCATCCCTCCGCACTCCGGTCGGGCGCGCCGTATCATCCGCGCCGCCGCTTTAGAAATCCGGCTCGCTCGCTGTCGGGGTGTGATAGCCGAAATAGGAGTTGTTCTCCGCGCACGCCTCCTCGCCCAAGAACCGCGGCTGCACACGCCGGTAACGCTGAATCGCCGACCACGGCTCGTTGAACGTCTCGGGATCTTCCACCCGGATGCGGACTTCGATCATGTTGCCGCCGTCGATCAACTTCCAGCGTTCGATGACGTGAAGCTTCTCGGTATGGGGCGTGCGGTAGTTGTCGACGTAGGTCTTGTCGTTAAACCCGATAGTGTCGATCACGAGTGTGTCGTCCTCGTAATAGCCGACGGATTCGCCGTACCACGATGGCTTCGGATTGGTCGAATGAGGTACGTCAAGATAGATGCGGCGAACCTCCTCGTTACCCGAATGGATCATCAAGACTTCCTTGGCAGTCTGGACGAAGAAGATCGGTTCTACGATGAACATCATGAATCCCGGAACGCCTGCCGGCATACAGCTCGATCGCGCCGTGTAGCCGATTCCGCCGGCGAGCACTTTCTCGTTCTCCCGCCTCATGACCTCCTTGGCCCAAGGCTTGATGTTGGGATTGGCGAGGTCGGCGACCCGGAAAGTCGGCTGCGCTCCGGTGTTGTTGGGAACGTAGGGATAGGCCGGATCGCTGCGCGTGGGGCTGGGCCCGCCCGGTACGGCGGCGATGAAATCGGGATTCGTTGCGATCCAGCCGACTTGATTGGAGGAGAAATCGGGCGCCGGCGCGCGGTCTTGGGCTGCCGCGCCCGTAAGCGCCGTGCAAACAAGTCCGGTCAAGGCCCAGCTGGCAAGGCGTTCGCCTCCTGATGACAGGCCGCGCATCATCTGTTCTCCGCTTATGTTGCACGTACGAGGACCCTGCCGGCCCCGCACCTCATGACCGCGGCCCGCTCTCGCCAGCGGCATCATTTCCAACGATCTTCGCGGCCCTCGAATGACGCATTGCTGTTCGGCCCAGCGCCCGCGTTGGCGCTTGCGGCTCCGGTCGGGTTTTCCCATCAGGGTTCCGTCGGGAAGCGTGATGGCTTCACCGGCGTTCTCCTTTGGGGTTTATGAGCATTGTCGTTGACGAGGATAGGAGAATTCTATGGCCTGGACCAGCATCCCCGGCGCTTTGCGCTTAAAAATCCGCGATGCACTGCGCCCGGCCACGCGCAACGGCCGGTGGGCAGTCCTTTTTCCCGTGCGCGGAATCGCCCTAAGTTGGGCGGCGCCCACGCTCAGTTGCATCAGCAATTTCCGTTATCGTTTTTTGATACTCAGATGCCTCTGCGGGTAATGTGGTCTCGGTGTTGGCCGGATCATGAACTGGCACGATTCATTCATATACAGGAAGACCTTGATGTTCGCCGACCAGACAGGCAAGATGGCTTGATCGTCCACCGCTGGCGCGGGCCGCGAAATGATGCAACGTTGCAGGAATGGAATCGAGGACACGACTGATTGGGACTGTCTGTTGCCTCGTCTGGTGCGTTGGGCTGACTTCGTTCGGCGCAATGGGCCTTGAACGCATGCGGGTCGAAGGGTGCCGAGATTTACGCGCAGCGCTGCGCCGGCTGCCACGGGAAAAACCTGCACAATGTAAACGGCGGCTGGTCGTTCAATTTGCGGCGCTTGCGGCCAGATGAGCATGACAGATTTGTTGATTCGGTCACGAGTGGAAAAGACAACATGCCCTCCTGGTACGGCATTCTCAAAGATGAGGAAATCGAGGCGATCTGGGCCTATATCCGGGCTACGGTCGACAAATAAAATCGCGAGCGAACGTCTTGCAACGCAAGTTCAGCGAAGTGTGGATTTGGCATCCCGAGACGAGCGGTCAATCCGTCGGCGGCTTGGGAAGTTTCAACCTCTGCAACTCGCCTATGAGTTCTCGAACTTGGACCTTCGCCAACCGATTCGCCTCGCGTCCCATTGCTGTCCCCTGATAGAGCCGGCGAAACGTACGCCCGCTCTTCTTGGACTTTAGATATCCGCGCTGCTCCAGTCATGCAGCATTTGCAGGGAGCCGCCCTTGTCACTGCGGTGGTCTGCGGGCAGGCCAGGTTCCGGCAACCGCAAGAGACAGAGGAACGTGGCGTTGATCTCCGCAGGCACTGGTAAATTTTGAGTGCTCAAAAGCGGGATAAATCGGAGGAGACCAAGTGTGAAAACACTTCCTCTTGTGCTCATGTTGTCCGCTGTTGCGAGTCCGGTCCACGGTCAGTCCTTACGCGTCACCGGCGAGGCAGGTTACCTTTCAGAATGGGAAGTGAGTGGCAACGTCGCGGAATCCACATCTGGGCGGGTCAGAGAATTCTCTGGTTCGCTCACTATGAAGCACGTCGGCCTGTGCAGTCAGGCCGGGCCCGAAGAGAAGGTCGCTGAAATCAAGCTTCAGATAGCGAAGTCTAGCTTATGGCCTCATTTCCACGCTGCCATGACAATGGACGGATCCAAATGCACGTTCAGCGGAAAGTTTTCGGACGCTTACAGTGGACTTATGGATTGTGCTGATGCCAAAGGGGTTCCCATAACTCTTTGGATCAAATAGGCGGTTCATATACACACACACACTGCATCGACTTTCCTGGCGGAAGATGCAAGCTCACGGCGAGAGTGCCGCTCGGACACATGTGCTCGATGCCGTGATAAGAGCGAAGAGCGTAATCAAACGGGATCACCCAATCGTATTGAAGCAAGCGACGCCTTGCCGCCAGCCAACTCAGTTCGCGCCAAGGCTTTCCCGCAATCTGACGACCTGCGGGCGTAGTCTTTCGCAGCCAAGTTCATGCTCGAAGCGGATCACCTCGTCGCGCGCCGCACTTGCGCGAAGGCGCGTGAGCCGCTCCTCGTCACGCTTGCAGATATGCTCTTGTGGTATCGACGAAGGCACAACCCGCGCCGCGGCGTCGCGTTCCGGGTTTTGCGGCCCGACATCGGCCGTCGGGCGTGGCTGCTCAGCTTGGGGGCGCTGAGCAGCTTCACGATCATCGCGCTCTCCCTCCGCAGAAATGCTTTCCCGCAATCTGCGAAGTTGGGGCCGCAGTCTTTCGCAGCCGAGTTCATGCTCGAAACGGATCACCTCGTCGCGCGCCGGACTCGCGCGAAGGCGCGTGAGCCGCTCCTCGTCACGCTTGCAGATTTGCTCTTGCGGCATCGACGGAGGCGCATTGCGTGCCAAGGTATCGCGTTCCGGCTTTTGCAGCCCGGTATTGGGCGTTGAGCGCGGCTCCTCGGCTTGGAATTGCTGAGCACCTTCACGACGGCCGCGCTCCCCCTCCGCAGAAATGCTTTCCCGCAATCGGACGACCTGCGGGCGCAGTCTCTCACAGCCAAGCTCACGCTCGAAACGGACCACCTCGTCTCGCGCTTGACTGGCGCGAAGGCCTGCGAGCCTCTCTTCGTCACGCCTGCACGCCTGCTCCTGGGTCATCGGCGCCGACTGGTTTGTCGGCTGCGGTGCCGGCGGCGCAAGCGTCAGTTGTTGTTTCTGCCGCTCGGCCTCTGCCTTCGCCCGCTGGTCTTCATCCCGGCTCCGCTGGGCGGATTGGGGGGCGAACGGTTCCCGTTCGAGCATCTGTAGGCGATATCGGGCGTCCGACGCTTGAGGGGATGAGGGGAATCGATCGATGAAATCACGGAACGCCGCTGGATCTGCTGTGTCCTTGATACGCTCCCAGACGGGCCTGTCGTTTTGGTTTAGATAATATTCACTGATCAGGGAGATTAACAACTCGGGATGCTGCTGGCCTTTAGTCTGCTCAGTCACATCCGCGGCGACACGCCGGAACATCGTCCCGATTTCGAGGCCGGCCTCCGCCAGGCGCTTGAGCAGCGCGGTGGTAAAAGGGCTGTTGCGGCCGGCGCCGTCCGCCGCGACCTGATCCGCCGCTGTCGCGTATGCCACCACCTCTCCCTGCGCTCCAGCGATTCGGGCGAGCCCCCGGACGGTCGCGACATCGCGAGTCATGCCCTTCATCCTTCGCTTGAGCCTATCAAGCACCGGGTTGTTGCGACAGGCATCAAGGATCATGATCTTGACCCCGCCGGCACGCTCCAGGCCGGCGCGAACGTCGTCAAGGGACACCATCTCGTAGCGCAGGCTGAGCTCATCCTCCAATTCCGCGTCCGTCGGCATCAAGTAGTTTTGCCCCTGATGCTGAAGCGCGTGGCCGGCATAGTAGAAAAGAGCCGTATCGGCATATGTCGCCACGCGTGCGAACTGAGTCATGGCCAGATCAAAATCCCGCCTGCTGGCGTCGATTCTGAGAATCACCTCAAATCCCAGGCTGCGGAGAGAGGCAGCTACGTCTTCTGCGTCGTTTCTGGGATTGAAAAGAACGAGGTTGGAATTCTTGTACTGGGAGTTGCCGACGACGAGCGCCACGCGTCGCTCTGCCCAGGCAGTACTGGCCGAAAGCAATGCTAGGAGGGCGCAGCACAAGGCGGCGACCCAGGATGAAATGGACTTGTTCATCCTCAACTCCGGATGCTCACCCTCCCAGTTCTTTGTATCCATTCTATCACAAAATGTTCACGCGAGGACGGCGCGTCACTGACCGGCGATCCTGCGGGGGGCCGGTCGGCGTCCAGTCGCCGTTACCGTCAGCCGAATCGGCTTGGAATAGACGGGGGGCTCGTGTGCGACGTGATTTTCGTCGCCGAGGAGTAGTTGGAGCGTATGTTGACCGAGTGGAAGCGTGATCTGTGCCTCGGTTTGTCCCGCGCCAAAATGCAAGTGATTAAAATCATTTGGAATGGGTTGATCGAGCGGCGGGAGGGGGACGTCCACCATCAGATGATGGTGGCCGGTATTGGCTTTTTCAACGCCGGCCGGTGCCACCCCCATGTTGACCAGGCCAAAGCGTATGGTCAGCTTACGCGATACATAGGCTCCATCGGTTGGGTAGGCGAAATAAACCTTGGCATTGGCAGCGGAGGGATGTCGACGGGGAGTTCCGGGCGCAGAAGCAGTGTCGCCAACCCTCACCCGGATGCGCTCGGACATCACCGGCGGCGAGTGCGGAACGTGCCCCTTATCTCCCAATATAAGCTGAAGGGTATGCTCGCCGGGCGGCAGGCTCACGTCTGCCTCAGTTTGGCCGGCGCCAAAATGCAGGTGCGTGAAGTCGTTTGGAATCGGTTGATCTAGCGGCGGCAGCTCGGAATCGATCAACAGATGGTGATGTCCGGAATTCTCCCGGTCGGAGCCGGCGGGTGCTACTCCCATACCGCGAAGCCCAAAATGAACGGTCGACTTGGCCGGCAGCATGTCGCCGTTCTTGATGTCAATGAAATAAACGGCGGCCCCTGGAGGGGACGGTGTGGCCCCACCGCTGGCTGGGGCCTGGCTGTAAGTGACCCCGGACGTCGCACCCCAGATTAAGAACGAAAGCGCGGCCGAGGTAAGTGTTGTTAACCCAGGTCTCGCCAATGCCCGCGTTCTTAACGTAAGTGTTGGTGAAGACAAGACGAAAGCCCTCCGCCAGAAAAAAGTGCTGCGCATGTCTTCGCACCACGCGCAAAATTCAGACACAACCTACCGAAGAACCACCAATACGGCCACAAGGATAGCGCGGTCCAAAGCGTCCAATGTTAAGTTACGCACACTAGTCGATGCCGGCCGATGACTGCCATTTGACGCACACTTAACATGGCATCGCACCGATTGGTAATGCAAAATATCGTCTGTGCCAAGGAAGTAAAAGCCTCCGATGTGGGACGTTGCCCATGGGCCCCGGTTTGTATCGCTTCCCATTTGATGCTGCTTCGGCTGCGAATGTCGTGTAACATGTGTTTGGAAATCACATTTTCATGTTAAGTCCGGCTCGCGACCGAGAGCGCTGCTTGGGCAAAAAATTTAGAATCTGAGTGCTATAAAGAGATCGAGATGAGCCTGCACCACCGGGTCTTCCTTCATTTTATTTTGGGTACGGCTGCGATTGCTTGGTCCGCTGTGGCCGAGTGCCAAGCCCTCAAGCCCCAGCAACCTGCTACTCAGTCGCCGACGGCGCCCAACGCGACGCTCGGCGCTCCGGCCCCGATTCCTGAGCCCGGCGAGATTTTTCGCGATTGCCCAGACTGTTCCGAGATGGTCGTGGTGCCGGCCGGCGAATTCAAAATGGGGTCGGGCGAGACCGTATACGAGAAGCCCGAGCATCGAGTCGTCATAGCCAATCCGTTTGCGATCGGACGTCGAGAAATCACCTTCGAGGAATGGGATCTTTGTGTTGCATCGGGAGGATGCAGGTACCGGCCAGATGACCACGGTTGGGGACGTGGTAGTCGCCCGGTTATTGATGTCAGCTGGGACGATGCCAAGGCTTTTGTGAACTGGCTCTCGCAGAAGACCCAAAAAGGATACCGACTGCCTAGCGAGGCCGAGTGGGAATACGCGGCGCGCGCGGGTACCAACTCGCCATTCTGGTGGGGCCGCGCCCCCGTCAATGGCAACGCCAATTGTGACGATTGCAGCAGCACTCCGTCCCGACGAACGCTACCCACGGCATCATTTCGGCCCAACGGCTTTGGACTTTTTGACGTGGCCGGCAATGTTGCCGAGTGGGTTGAGGATTGCTGGAACGAATCTTATCGCGGCGCCCCGACGGACGGCTCCGCGTGGACCACAGGTCAGTGCCGGCAACGCGGGCTACGCGGCGGTTCGTTCGCCAACAAGGCGAATGTCATACGCTCAGCGGCGCGCTTCAGATACGATCAGGACGTGCGCTATTATGCGAACGGATTTCGCGTTGCGCGTGATCTTAGATAGCCCGCGCTTCTTTTTGCGACCGGCGGACTGGCTGCGCCATGTCTCGGGCAGGTCGTCGGACAGCGGGGGACAAGCTGCCCGTCTCGGCCCCAACGTGTTCCTAAAGGAACCTTGAGCTGCCTTCGAAACTATTCCTCGGCACCGGAATTGACATATCCGGGAGGTCAACGGTTCTGAGGAATTCATGAGATCACTTGCAGTAACAGTCGCAACCGCCTCGGTCCTTGCATTCGCGTTCCCCGCGGGGCCGGTTCTGGCGCAGGGCTACGACAATGGCGCCGTGGGTCGACCGCTCCAGTTGGACGGCGGGCCGTCGCTGGGATCTGACAGCCGCGGACAGTCGTTTGGTGGACGATCTGAAAGCTCCGAACAGCCTGCCGGCGTTACGTCCGAGAAAAGTCAGACCCCCATCGGAAAGACCGGCGAGACCACGGTTCGCGCGCGATCGCAAACGCACCTCGGATTGAGGTACCGGCTGAGGCACAGCCTCGCGCTCCACAAGCGCCGTCATCACGTCTTTGCATTCCACGTCCCAAGGCACCGCTTCGTAATCCACAGGCACGGCCGTCGCTTCGTCGCATTCAGCGAGCCCGCGAGCGTATAACGACGATCCGTTGAATGCAGTCGCACGTCGCGATGCGAGAGCCGTAGCCTGTCCATCCGTTCGGCCGCGAGACCGGCGGAGCGGAAATATGGCTCACCGCGGCGGAATACGGATCAGCTCCGCGAGCTGCTCGCGCGTCAGCGGCGTGTCGTGTATTTGAACCCGACTGCATCGGCGTTGATGGCATCGGTGCCGACGATGGCGTCGGGATCGAGCGCGGCCTTGGGATAGAAGCCATCGCGGCCACGGCGCATGGTCGCCTCGCCGATCCCCATGAACGCGGCATAGTGCCGGAAGACCTCGGAATCGGCGTACATCCAGTCGACGGTCTCGCGATAGGCCTTCATGAAGCGATCGACCGCCGGCTCTCGCGCCTGCAAAGTCGCCGCATTGGTGATGAGGACCCTGACGGTCTGGTTCTTGAGCGCTGCTGCATCATTGCCGCTGGCGATAATGCGGATTTTCCCCTGGTCGATGAGGTCGAGGCCGAAGGGCGGCCCCGCCCAGCCCACGTCGATCTGGCCGGACATCACCTGCGTCAATGTGGCGGGCGGGCTGCCGGTCGCGACGGGCTTTGCCTTGAGGCCGTATTGCTTGATGCAGGCGGTGACGATCGCGTGGGTGGACGCCCCGTTGGTCGAATATGCGATCGTCTTGCCGTCGGTGTCTTGCAAGGTTCGGATCGGGGAATCTCCGCGCACCTACCAGCACACATCGGCCCCGCCGGTCATCTCGGCGCCGATGATGCGCAGGGGAGCCCCCTTG